>JGI25912J50252_10000499_pt1 | contig 12429 bp, 13 predicted proteins | sample LauGreSBDMM110DD_2_FD_50252 | JGI IMG/M metagenome (IMG submission 50252)
AGTGGACTGTTTAGACTTTGCCCAGGTAATCCCGCTTACCTAATTCAACGCCGTTGTGGCGCAAGATGGCGTAAACCGTGGTCACATGAAAATAAATATTCGGCATGGCGTGGTTGAGTAAAAACTGCATGCCTTTGTAATGCGTTTCCACATCGCCGCGTTTGGTGACGATGTCTTTGTCTTCGGTGCCGTCGATGTGTGCGGCGTTGAAGGTCTCTATAAAGGCAATGGTTTTAGCGACGCGTTGCTTGAGATCGGCCAGCGTCACTTCGTTGTCTTCGTAGGCAGGAATCTCCACACCGGCCAGGCGGGCCACCAGGCCTTTGGCGGTATCGCAAGCGATTTGCACCTGGCGTGTCAGGGGAAACATGTCCGGGTAAAGCCGGAACTGAGTCAATGCGGCTTCGTTCCATTTTTTGCTTTCAACATGGGTATGCGCTTTGCTCAGCAGATGGTCCAGGTTGGTCAACATATTGACGATGCGCGGCACACTGGCCTGGTACATGGAAATGGTCATGGTGGATCTCTTTGAGTCAAAAAATGTATCTTCGCATGATTGCGGTTAGGCATGCGTAAGAAGATCGCTTCCACAATTTGTTAGAAATTTAAGCAGCAGTAATTGCTCAAAACAGGCCAAGTACAATATCAGTTCGGGCCTATAGCTCAGTTGGTTAGAGCAGAGGACTTAAAGAGCAAGTGACCTAAAACAGAAATGTCATGGTCAATTGCCGTTGGGTTGCACGCAGGTAAGTTAACTCTGCCGGCATGTAGAACTACTCAAATTCGGGGAAGCCTGTGCTGTGAAGCGTGGTAATCCCGAGCCAAGCCCAGTAGCAATGCTGGGAAGGTGTAGAGACTGTACGGGTAGGTCGTAAAGACAAGAGACAGTCCAGACTACAAACCGGAAACGGGCTGCGAAAGCTGTAGTAGTAAGCATAATCCTTTGGTCCCTGGTTCGAGTCCAGGTGGGCCCACCATAAACCAAACCCCTGTCAGCAATGGCAGGGGTTTTTCGCCCATGGAGAATGGGCTGTTGACAATGCTCGCTAAATTAATTCCAGAGATTGGAACTCTTCTCTAAATGTCTCCATATGAATTGGGAAGAGTCTTGTTGTTTTTAGTGCCAAATCACCAAGGTTCAATTGGACTGGTCTTGGCTAACAATCAAGGTGCAAGACTTGCAAGCCAAAATTGGAAGGCTGAGATAAAATTTTTGCCATGCTTCCCGATATCGACTCTCTGGCGCTTTTTGTCAAAGCGGCCGAAATGCGCAATCTCACACGTGCTGCTGAGGCCAGTCATATTACTGTGCCCGCCGCCAGTCGGCGATTGNCTTTGTTAGAGCACCAATTTAAATCACAATTGTTCGAACGTCATTCGCGCGGCTTGCAAATCACACCTGCCGGCGAGCATCTGCTGAAACATTCTCGTGAAGTGATTGCTGCCGTTCACCACATGCGCGCTGAAATGACCAATTATTCTATGGGTCGAAACTTTGTACTGAGAGTGTTGGGAAATACCTCTGCCATGGCGCAATTTTTGCCATCCGATGTTGCTAGCTTTCAAGCCTCAAACAATAACGTGCGCATCATGTTGGAAGAGTCTTGGAGTGACGAGGTTGTTAGGCGTGTCAGATCTGGTGAAGCTGATTTGGGTGTGGTTGTCGACGGCTGCGATGTGCAAGGTTTATGGGTACAGCCTTATCGCAACGATCAACTGGCCGCAGTGCTCAAACAAGACGACATCCTGAATACAGAAAAAGTCGAGTTCAGTGAGTTGTTAGAGCGTGATCTGATCGGTCTTGAAGCGGGTAGTAGTTTGACCCGCTTGTTGACGAATCAAGCAGCTCAATACATGCACCCTATTGCACTGCGTGTGCAAGTTAGAAGTTTTGAAGCGGTGTGCCGTGCCGTTCAGGCCGAATTGGGCATTGGCATCTTGCCAATGGCTGCCGCCCGTAGTTTTGCGCCTGCCTTAAAGCTTAAAGTGATACCACTTTCAGATAAATGGGCATTGCGCAAAATGATGATCTGTGTTCGAAGTCATCCGGCGTCTCAAACGCCCTTGGGGCAACTGGCCGCCCATTTTCAAGCAGTAGCCGCAGATGAAGATGTATCGATACTTTAAAGCAGCTTTCCTTTAAACAATGCAAGGCATGGTATTTTCAAAGGACGTACGTTGACGCATGGCTTGTGCCAAGGCTTTAAGAGACAGCGTTTGAGGCAACCAATCCTGATCGGCGAACCGCAATTGCTGATAGTCATACAAGACCACCGCACAAATGATGTCCAAAGTGGGAGCAACATCAGTGGGGTACTTGTTGTTAAAACTCTTGGCAAATTCGTCCAAACGTTGCTGCGTTTCAATCATGGTACGGCGACGACGTAAGCCCACTGGTGTTTCATCAAACAATGCAGGCGCGGTCACTTTGCGTGTAATGATGGTGGTGACCGATGCGTCAATGCCGCCTACGGCAATGCCAGCACGCGAAAGTACACCAGCAGCAGTAGCTGATGTGCCCAACAGACTGGGCCACTTAGGAGCAGGGTAGGTGGCTTCTAGCCATTGCACAATCAGCATGCTTTCAGTCAGTGGTGTGCCATCGTCTAAAACNAGGCTGGGCACACGCGTTGCTGCATTAGCTTGGCGCAATCGGGAATCATCAGACCATGGGTCGACGATGGTTGGCTCAATGTTCAAACCTTTTTCAATCATTGCCACGCGTGCAATTCGAACAAAAGGCGAAGTAGTGTTTGCTAGAAATTGCATCTTGAGTCCTAGGGTTGATTACGCAATGTTACCCAGTTGTTTTTGCATGCTCAAGTTATCCAGCAATGCCCAGTGACCGACCAGTACGCCGTCTTGAACTTGAAACAAGTCCATCACATCAATGTCAATTTTGCGCTGTGTGGCAGGCAAATCGCCAAAGGGGCCAATGTGTGTAGCTTGCACTTTTAATCGTACCAATACCTTGTCGCCTTCGGCCACAAAATCAAAGAAGGGCAACTTCATGTCAGGGAACGCTGGCAACAGTACATCGTGAAGTTGCGCTACGCCTTGCGGGCCCTTCACTTGGAAGGGCAGACCGGGATCGTTGCGAACGAAGTCGGGAGCGATGTGCTTGGCCATCCAAGCAGTGTCGCGTGCCAGAAATGCCTGAAAGTAATCGCGACAGGTTTGTTTGTTTTGTTCTTGAATAGACATGAGTTTTCCTTTAGCTAGATTGGATTGTTAGGGGTTGAGTCGAAATTAAGCAGCGCTTAGGGTGTAGCCCAGTCGAGGGAAATGAACATGCAAATCACTCGCCACAGCATCACGCCGGTGGATCACCATGTTGAAAGCGTCCAAGGCCATCAAGATGCCTAGTATGGGAACGCGTGCGTTGTCCTTTGGAGTAACAGTAATTTTGATGCCTACTGAAATGACCCAAAGCCGCAATTCATTCATACCAAGACAGGATGGGTCTGGGGTTTAGCCATACGTTCATTTCATACGGACAGTTTTTACGCAGCAAGAAAATGTTTTGCCAACAGGCCAATAGTGTTGAAGTATGTGAGTAGTCATGAAAATCACTTTTTTGGTTAAGGTCAATACATGATGTGGCCGCCGTCGACAACAATGGTTTGGCCAGAAACGAAGCAGGACAAATCAGATAACAAATACATGGCCGTTCCCACTAAGTCATTGGGACGCTGCTCACGTGAAATGGCGCGTGCTTTTAAGAAGCTTTGTTGCCACTCAATAGGGCGGTCTTTCGTGGCATCCGTTATCACAAAGCCAGGAGCAATTACATTGACGCGAACTCCCACGCTACCGCACTCTTTGGCCAAACCTTTGGTCATAGATAAAACTGCGCCTTTAGTGGCGACGTAGTGTAGATAGCCGGGTTGACCAGCCACGGCCACTACAGAAGAAATATTCAAAATGGAACCCGAATTTTGAGAGCGCATGGCGGGCATCACTGCTTTGCAGCATTGCCAGACACCGCGCACATTGACTTGGAAAATACGATCCCAAATGACAGGGTCAATTTCTTCAAAGGGTGTCAGCTTGACTTCACGAAAATAAGCTGCGTTATTGATCAAACCATCAATACGCCCATAGGCTTTCAATGAAGCGTCTGCCATGGCTGTCAGTGATTCTTGGTTGGACACGTCCACTTGTATGCCAATGGCACGCCCTCCCAATTTTTTGATGCCCTCAACTGTTTCTTCTGAAGAGTTCATATCAGCCACAACGATATTGGCGCCTTGTGCTGCACAGCCCATGGCAAAGGCTTGACCGATGCCTGTGGCACCACCAGTAACGATGACGGTCTTTTGTTCAAGCAAATGTTGAGTTGTCATGTGATTTTCTCCTTTGAATAAAAAAATGTTTGATTTGAGAAAGGGCTGCGTGGTTTAGCAAACCACCGGGTCGCCAGCGCAAGAAGAGGGCAACCAAGCCCCCAAAAATGACCATGCGCCAACCTTCAAAGATACGGGTAGCTTCGAGTAAGCCCAAGTCAAATGCAGCACCCAATAGCGGGCCTAATGGCGTTGCAAGGCCGCCTAACATGGCGTAGCCCACGGCATGAATACCTAGCATGACGTCAAATACGGCGGGCTCAATATAGGTAGCTTGGTGCGCATAAAGTGCGCCAGCAAGGGCGCCAAGGCCACCTGCAAAAGTTTGTGTAAGTGTTTGTAAAAAGGCTACTGGTTCACCTTGTACGGTGGCTAATTCAGTATCTAAACCCACAGATTGGATGGACAAACCCAGTTTGGTTTGGCTAATTTTCCAAATCAGTAAAAGTGTCGATAGCAGTAAGGTGGCGCTGAGCGCAAGGTATGTTTCCGGGCCCATTTGATTTTCAAATAACCATCTGATGTCACGAAATCCATGAACACCGTCTGGTCCTACCTCGTAGTTTTTTGCACGAGGTATTTGCCACGCCCAAGAAGATAATCCCAATCTGACCAACTCTGCAATAGCCAGAGTTGCCAACGCAAATTGCAAACCACTGAGCTTTTGCAACAAGCGCGAAATGATGACTGAAAAAATAACACCTATCAGCCATGCCACAAGCAATGCCAGAACCAGCGAGCCATTGAACATAACCGTGATGACGGCCGCTGCGTAGGCACCGATGCCGAAGTAGGCTTGCTGTCCCAGAGAAATACGACCTGTTTGGAGTATCAACCAAGTTGATAAACCCATCATCGACAAAATGATCCATTGGGTATAAAAACCAATACCAGGATCTGTGATGCAAAGGGCGTTGTTCATTTAGACCTTCTTTGCATGTAAAAATTTGTCCTTCAACGGATGGGATTGAACCAACAAGGCCAAAAGCAAAAGACCCCAAGTTGCAGCCTCACGGCCAATTGGCCCCCACAAGCTTTGTGCATGAGCCTCGGTAATACCAAGTAGGACTGCACCCCCAAAGACCCCGCGAACAGAACCCAGACCACCCAGTAAGGCACATGTCAGACCCTTTAGCAACACCCACATTCCAAACATGGGTGTAACTTGCCCATCCATGGACAAAACTGCGCAACTGGCTAGCCCACACAAGGAACATGACACCGCAGTTCCGATGTAACGCAGCCGAAGTACGTTGAAGCCGCAAACTTGTGCCGCTGCTTGACTTGATGACAATGCTCGGATCGCTAGCCCTAATTGAGAATGCTTGAGCCAAATTGCTAAGCCTGCAATTAGACCGGCAGTCAAAAAGAAGACAACAATTCGATCTGGCCGCAAGTCAATGCCGCCCAAGTCAAAATTAAGCTTTGAAGATAAGTCTGGAAACGGGTGTAAGTGATTGGGCTGAAAATTCACCGCCACTTGCTCTATTTGCATCCAAAGCGCAAAACTAGCAGCTAACACGCTCGCTTCACGTGCGTCTAATCCGAGCGCTACGCTACTTTGTCGGCGCATTGCCAAAACGCTGTCATCGTCAATGTCGAAACACATCCTTTCCACATAAAACCCCACCAATACGGTGACGACAATAACAACCACCCACACCCCAAGCGCAGGCACACCCCAACGAACGTGTAACCAGGAGCCCACATAGGCCGCTAATAGTGCGGTCGCGCCAAATGCTAAATTGATTCTTCGCAGCACACCGAAGCTAATCGTCAAGCCCAAGCCAATCAGCGCATAAGGGCCTGCTTCTAGCAGACCCTCAAGCGTGAGTTGCAGCAGTTCGAGCATGACTCAAGTGAGGAAAATTAGGCTGCGGCGCTGTGGCCTGCCAAGTACGCGCGCTTGACCAAGTCATCTTCGGCCAACTTATCGGGTGTACCAGAGAAAGTGACGCGACCTTGTTGCAGAAGGTAAAAGTGTTGTGCAACTTTCATAGCCATGTGCACGTTTTGTTCTACTAAGAAAATGGTGGTGCCTTCGTGATGCAATTTTTGGATAATGCCAAAGATCTCTGCTACCACCTTAGGTGCCAAGCCAACAGAAGGCTCGTCCATCATTAACAGGCGCGGGCGTGACATCAATGCACGACCCACAGCTAGCATTTGCTGTTCACCTCCGGACAGTGTGCCTGCCAGTTGACCCATCCGTTCGCGCAGGCGGGGAAATCGGTGCAATTGCTGCTCAATGTCATTGGCAACACCAGGTTTGTCTTTGCGCAAGTAAGCGCCCGCCATCAGGTTCTCACGAACGGTTAAAGCTGGAAACACNAATCGGTTTTCAGGCACCAAGGCCAAACCGCGCTGCACAATTTGAGAAGGCGTCAAACCAATCAGATTTTGTCCTTCAAATTTGATACTGCCATGGGAAGGTTTCAAAATACCTGCCAAACTCATCATCAAGGTAGTTTTACCAGCGCCGTTTGGGCCCAATAAGCATGTCACTGCATTCGTATTGGCATGCAGGCTCACTTTGCGCAATGCTTCAATCTTGCCGTAGCTGCATGCAATTTCTTCAATTTCAAGCATCTCTTCTCCCTAGGCTTGCAAAGCGGCTTGCATGAATGCGTCGTCGCTGTCGGAGCCTAAGTAGGCCGCCTGTACTTGTGCGTCTTGTTGCACCTCTTCTGGTTTGCCTTCTGCTATCTTTCGGCCAAAGTTCAAAACTACGACCCTGTCACACACCCCCATGACCAATTCCATGTGGTGTTCAATTAACAAAATCGTTTTTCCTTGGTCTCTGAGTGTGCAAATGCGCTTATCCAGGTCGTCAATTTCTTCTGAATTCATACCCGCTGCAGGTTCATCCAAGAGCAAAAGAGGAGCACCAGAAATGGCAGCACGGGCTAATTCAAGCCTGCGTTGCTCACCAAATGCCAGATTGGCGGCAAGTTGATCCTGCTTGTGTTGAAGCCCACAAAATTCCAAATAAGCTTCGGTTTCTAACTTGCCTTGAGTCGCGGTAGAAAACCAACGCTCCTTCAAACCTGACCAGCCAGTTTCTCGCACGACACGTGCAGCCCACAAGTTTTGCCACACGCTGAGTTGGCCAAACAACCGAATATTTTGAAATGTACGGGCGATACCCAGATTGGCGCGCTCATGGGGCAGCAGATTTTGAATGTCTTGGCCTTCATAAGTCACACGACCTTTAGTGGGAGCGTACAGGCCAGCTATTAAATTGACAGTTGTACTCTTTCCAGAACCATTGGGACCAATTAGCCCCAATATTTCACCGCGATGAATGTCGAAATCGATACCGTCAACAGCTTTGATGCCACCAAAATAGCGAGCCAAGTTTTCCACTTTAAGCATGGCGTGCCCCTATTTTTTTGTCATCAACAGACGCATTTTTTTTGGAATTGAATTGAGGAAAACAAAGTGGGGCTGACAGTAAGCCAGTAGGGCGGATCAGCATGATGGCCAAGATCATTGCGCCAAATAACAGGCTTCGCCAGTCGCCCAAGAACCGCAATCCTTCAATCAAAACACCCTGAATGAAAACCACAGCAACCAAGGTACCCAATAAACTTTTAAGGCCCCCAATGATGGGATACGCAATTGCAAATGTGGCCAACAAAATAGTGAAGTTGCCGTGCTCAATATGCGTCGTGTTGTGGCTAAAAATACCTCCAGCCAAGCCCGCAATGGCGCCACCAATTCCAAAAGCCGAAACTTTGGCTGCTGTTAAATTAATGCCAGCACTTTGAGCGGCTACTTCGTCTTCACCTACCGCGCGCCACAGCGTACCAATCCGGGATCGGTCCAACAACCAAAGGACCAACATGACACCGGCCACTAAGCACCAAATCAGCGTCAATATTTCAAAGCCGCTCCATGCGTTAGCAGGGAAATAACGAATACCGCCGAAACCCAAACCACCGTCTGGGCCAATAGGGCCATTAGGTGTTTGCACTTGCCATTTGAGATTGAAAAAAACCAAACGTACAATTTCAGCAAATGCAGTTGTCGCTACGACCAGCATCAATCCTTTAACGCGCAAGGCAGGAAAGCCAATGGCGATGGCAATCAAGCTTGCTAACAAGGCAGCTATAAACAAGGCAGGTCCTAATGACCAGCCGACCATCGCAGTCAACATACCTGCAGCATAGGCACCAATCGCAAAAAAGCCACCTTGAGCCATGCTAACTTGGCCCGTATGAAGAATGCACCAAGCGGATAAACCCAACAGGGTATGAACACCAATGACTTGGAGCAAACCGATGTAAAAATCCATTTCAGTTGATCCTCATCATTCGCGTCCGCTAGGGGCAGCAAACAAGCCATTGGGGCGTAACACCAGAAATACAAAGAGCATGAGCATCACATAGATATCGCGTTCACTTACACCTCGGACAAATTGAAAAAGGCTTTCAGCGCCGCCCACAATCAGGCCTGCCAAAATAGCACCTGGAATGCTGCCCAAGCCACCAATGACTGTGACCACCAAACCTTTCACCGTGAGTGGCAGCGTGAGAAGGGGTGAAAGAACGCCAATGGCAGCGCCCGTCATTGCGCCCGCCGTGCCTCCCAAAAAACCGGCGATGACAAAAGTCGAAGCATTGGTTTGATCAATACTCATGCCACAAATTTGTGCTGCAATGGGTTGCTGAGCAACAGCACGTGTGGCTAAACCCAGTCTTGTTTTCTCCAGCATGAATTTCAGGCTCACCATCACAGCACAGCCCAATAAAAATACGAACAACAAATCGCCTCGCACAATGAACGGGCCTACGTTGAATACTTTGTCTGCAAAAAGCGCAGGATAGTTTTGTGGCATCCCTGCGGTTGCATGAACAATGGCCTCCTCTAGAACCAATAGCATGCCGACAGTCGACATCAATGTGGCCAAGGATTGATTAAGAGGCAGAAATTTAAAGCACACAAAATAAATCAATGCACCAAGAAGCCCGCCGCAAACTGCCGCAAGTAAGTAGACTAAAGGCGTGGGGGCAACGCTGACAATCAGTAGGCTTAGGTATGCTGCGCCTACGGATGCTGCAGCGTATGAAAGATTAATCTTGTGCATCACGCCAAAGATCAGTGTGAAGCCGATGCCAATAAGCGCATAGGTGGCACCAAACATCACACCGTCCATGACAGATTGCACCAGATCGAGAAAATCGATCCAGGCCATCTGTAACTCCAGTTTCAATTAGTTAGGTTTGTGAGCGACTGTCCACTCGCCTTTTTTGGCTTGTACAAACAAGAAGGGTTTGATGGCTTCGCGATCATCTGTGCGACCTACTTTGCCCAACAAGCCTGAACTTTCTTTCATGCTAGCCAGTGCATCGCGGATCTTTTGGCGGTCGGCTTTGATGGTTTCGGGTTTGGCCNTGATCTTGGCCTTTTCAATCAAATCTTTGAGCGTGTAAATGTTTTCCCATGCAGCCGCGTTGTGCAAGTCCATGCTCATGCCTGTTGCTTGCAGAGCCTGCGAAGCTTTGCGTGCATCATCAGTCACAGGGGCAAAACTGGTAGGAATGATCATGCCTTCTGCTTGTGCTGCACAACCTTGCAATGTCTCAATGCTGGAGGAGCTGGTCAAGCCCACCATCATTTTGGGTTTGACGTTTTGGCGTTGCATTTCTTTGAGCGCACCACAAGTGGTGAAGGGGTGAGCTGAGATCATGACCAAGTCAGCTTCTCCCCGACGCATCTCGCGCACTTGGTTTGAGAAGGTGGTGTCTGCCAGCAACCATTCACTTTGACCTTTGACTTCAAAGCCTGCTTTGGTGGCAAAGTCTTTCATGACATTGAAAGTGGCATTGCTGTGGGCAAAGTCTTTTTCAACACCACCCCAAATGGTTTTNATTTCGGGACGTGTAGCCTTGATCCAGTCAAATAAGCTTTTATACATATTAGCTTCGCTTGGCACGTTGCGAAAAGCCCATTGCGACATCGAAGCCAAGCCACCTTTGGCTGCCACGTCAGTGAAAACAGGGAATTGCAAACCGGTATCGCTGGCATCGCCAACCTTCTTTTGCAAAATGCCAAACACTGGTTCCGCAACGTTGCTGCAAGTTGGTCCCACGGCCACAAAACCATCTGTAGATGCTGCAATTCGGCGCAGCGCATTGATACCTTCTTCGGCAGAGCAACGATCATCTAAATATTCAATAACCAGTCTACCCTTGGTGCCGTCGCCCAAAGTTACACCACCGGCTTTGTTGATTTGTTCGGCTGCAGCTTTCATGGCCGCTTCACTGTTTAAACCAAAAATACGTACCACACCGCTTTTTGCACCAAAACCATAAATTTTGACTTCACGGGTTTGTGAGTGTGATGCCACTGGCAAGAGTGCGGCAATCACGGGAACCAACGCCCAAGCGTTTTTGCGTAAAACTGACATAGTTGTCTCCTATCGCTGAATGACAGATGCGTACTGTGACGACAAGTTAGGGTCGTGACAATTTCAATATCATTCACGCTGTGTTGCAACTAAAGCAACATCTGTGTTGCCTCAGTCGCAATACTGAATTCGAATATTTGTAATTCCCTACTTCACTCGAGTTGATCAAAAATTGTGTGATATTTAGGAATAGCTTTATGAACCATAACTCATCCTCTGCTGCTTCAGTGACATCGACATCAAGACCGTTAGATGGTATTTTGGTCATTGCTCTTGAGCAAGCCGTTGCCGCTCCCTATTGCACCAGTCGCTTGGCTGATGCGGGCGCACGAGTCATCAAAATTGAGCGTCCCGAAGGTGACTTTGCAAGAGGGTATGACCGAACAGTCCATGGAGAGTCGTCTTACTGGATCTGGATTAACCGAGGCAAACAGTCGGTTGCTTTGAATTTGAAAGACAAAGCCGACATGGTGGTTTTGAGGGCGATGTTGTCCAAGGCCGATGTGCTGATTCAAAACTTGGCACCAGGCGCAACTGAACGATTGGGTATTGGTTCCGAGCAGCTACGCAAAGATCATCCTCGATTAATTACTTGTGACATCAGTGGTTATGGTGACGAAGGCAAGTTCTTTGGTTTCAAAGCGTACGACTTGTTGGTGCAAGCCGAGAGTGGTTTGGTGGCTGTGAGTGGCGCGCCCGGAGAGTGGGGGCGCATTGGTGTGTCAGTATGCGATATCAATGCGGGTCTTAATGCCCTGATTGGAATTCAACAAGCGTTGCTGTTGCGTGAAAAAACAGGGCAGGGCTCTGGCATCAAAGTGTCGTTGTTTGGTTCTGCTGCTGAGCTGATGAGCGTGCCTTATTTACAAGCGCGGTATGGCGGCAAAGCGCCAGAGCGTGTCGGGTTAAAGCATCCTTCAATTGCACCCTATGGCGGATTTACTTGCGCAGACGGTCGCGACATTGTGATCTCCATCCAAAACGAGCGCGAATGGGCCGATTTTTGTAACATCGTTTTGCGTCGTCCCGATTTGTTGACCGATGAGCGCTGTCAAAACAACGCATCACGTGTGAAATATCGGGACTTCGTCGACGGTACGGTTGCCGATATATTTGACAAAGTGCCCAGCGGAGAAATGATAGACCGCCTAACCGAAGCCCAAACAGCCTTTGGTCAAATAAACTCTGTATACGATTTGATTGCACATCCCCAATTGCTGACCAAGCCAATGAAGGTTAAGGGCAAAGATGTGGAAATACCAGTCTCGCCTTGGATGGGGCCGTGGGATTCGGAGACATTTGAAGAGGCTCCTCAGTTAAACGAACATGGATACAAATTGAGAAAAGAGTTTTTGGGTTAGAAGTCCTGGCTTGGCTGTGAATTTTTATGTGTGTTGAGTTTTTGATGCTTCTCACATGAAAGCTTCCCTTTTTTGCTTTCACACCTTGCCAGGTCGCGCACAACATATAAATATCATTAAGTTAAATTTTATTGAAGCCGTTCATAATTTTTTGACACCATGTTCGACTAAGGTTGGTCCACCAATATATTGCGCGCATACAGCGTGGTAAGATGCAAAGCAGTGCGGCTGTAGCTCAGCTGGATAGAGTACTTGGCTACGAACCAAGGGGTCGTGGGTTCGATTCCTGCCAGCCGCACCATCTCATAAC
>JGI25912J50252_10000502_pt1 | contig 12405 bp, 10 predicted proteins | sample LauGreSBDMM110DD_2_FD_50252 | JGI IMG/M metagenome (IMG submission 50252)
CGCCGCAGGGGCTGGCGCCGCTTTGGCAGCAGGCTTTTTCGCGGCTTTCTTCGCTGCCGGCTTTTTGGCAGCTTTTTTAGCAGCAGGCTTTTTTGCGGCCGGCTTTTTCTTGGCGACGGCTTTTTTAGCAGCCTTCTTGACGGCCTTTTTGGCAGCAGGTTTCTTGGCTGCTACTTTTTTGGCCGCTGGCTTTTTGGCTGCAGCTTTTTTAGCAGCAGGCTTTTTCGCGACTGGCTTTTTGGCGGCGGGCTTTTTGGCTGCCGCTTTCTTGGCCACAGGCTTCTTCGCTGCTACTTTCTTAGCGACCGGCTTTTTGGCTGCCGGCTTCTTTTTAGCGGCGGGTTTCTTCGCTGCTACTTTCTTTGCTGCCGGCTTTTTAGCTGCGGCTTTCTTTGCGGGGGCCTTGNTTTTTGTGGCCGATTTTTTTGCAGTTGCCATATAGTTCTCCTAGATCAAGTGAACAGATCGTTGGGTGGAAAACACTTTGTGCGCCTTTGGGGGCACACCAAGCGATCCATGGCGTTGGACCCGGGTCCAGCGCCATGAACTCGAAACGCAAATTCTCTGCAACCCAGCGGGCTTTGTGTGCAGAGTGATTTGCAAATGGGGTACATGTGTTGCGGCAAGTGGCTCAGTCCCAAGACAGGGCACCACCCGATTGGTATTCAATGACACGCGTCTCAAAGAAGTTGCGTTCTTTCTTGAGGTCGATCATCTCGCTCATCCAGGGGAATGGATTTTCCTCGTGCGGGAACAAGGGCTCCAGGCCAATTTGGGTGGCCCGGCGGTTGGCGATGTAGCGCAAATACCCTTTGAACATGGACGCATTCATGCCCAGCACGCCACGTGGCATGGTGTCTTCGGCGTAGCGATATTCCAATTCAACGGCCTTGTGGAACAAAGCTTTGATCTCTTCCTTGAACTCGTTGGTCCAGAGGTGGGGGTTTTCAAGCTTGAGCTGATTGATCAAGTCAATGCCAAAGTTGCAATGCATGGACTCGTCGCGCAGAATGTATTGGTACTGCTCGGCCGCACCGGTCATTTTGTTTTGACGACCCAAGGCCAAAATTTGGGTGAAGCCCACATAGAAGAACAAACCCTCCATCAGGCAAGCGAACACGATCAAACTTTTGAGCAGGGTTTGATCGGTCTCGGGGGTGCCGGTATGGAAGTTGGGATCCATGATCGCCTCAATGAAGGGGATCAGGAACTGGTCTTTGTCTCGGATGGATTGGACTTCGTTATAGGCATTGAAGATTTCGCTTTCATCCAAGCCCAAGGATTCCACAATGTACTGGTAAGCATGGGTGTGGATGGCTTCCTCAAAGGCTTGCCTGAGCAAAAACTGCCGGCATTCTGGGGCCGTGACGTGGCGGTAGGTGCCCAACACAATGTTGTTGGCGGCCAGCGAGTCGGCGGTGACAAAAAAGCCGAGGTTGCGTTTGACAATGCGACGCTCGTCTTCGGTCAGACCGTTGGGGTCTTTCCACAAAGCGATGTCACGGGTCATGTTGACCTCTTGGGGCATCCAGTGGTTGGCGCAGGTGGCGAGGTATTTCTCCCAGGCCCATTTGTACTTGAAGGGCACCAACTGGTTCACATCGGTCTGGCCGTTGATGATGCGCTTGTCAGCAGCAACCACGCGTCGAGCCGGTGCACTCACTTTAGGGGCAGCAGCAACCGGGATCGGTGCGCCATCATGCAAGTGGGTCGGAACAGCCTGTGGGCTGCTTAAACCAGAATGATTCAGGGGTGGGATATCCATCGAGCGGGCTGAGAGGCCGCTGGCAAGAGGCGATGGCGCTGAGGGTTTGACTTCTTCGTCCCAGGTCAACATAGGAGGATTTCCATTCGATGAATTATGCGTTCAGTTGCTAAAAAAGGGAAGCACTCGTTCACTTCGTTCGTGAAAGGTGTTGCTCAATTGCATCGAAGCACAGTGTTGGGCTTCGATGCAATGCGTGAAAAATCACTGACAAGCTTCGCAGGTGGGGTCATCGACCCCACAAAACTTGATGTCCGTGGCGGGCACGTCGCTCATTTGAGCGCGCGCTGCAGCGGCGGCCGCTTCCATCGCGCTCATGCCCGTGCCTTGAGAGGAGGACACGGCGTTGTGGCTGCCCGATTGCACCGTGGACTTTTCAGCTTGGGTGGCACTGGAAGTGCGCAAATAGTAGGTGGTTTTCAGGCCACGCAGCCAAGCCAGCTTGTAGGTCTCATCGAGTTTTTTGCCCGATGCGCCGGCCATGTAGATGTTGAGCGATTGGGCTTGGTCGATCCACTTTTGGCGCCGCGCTGCGGCCTCAACCAACCATTGGGGTTCGATCTCAAAAGCGGTTGCGTATTGGGCCTTGATGTCTTGCGGCACCCGGTCGATGGGGCGCAGCGAACCATCAAAGTGTTTGAGGTCCATCACCATCACGTCATCCCACAGGCCTAAGCGCTTGAGGTCGCGCACCAGGTAGGCATTGATCACGGTGAACTCACCCGAGAGGTTGGACTTGACCGACAAGTTGCCAAAGCTGGGTTCGATGGAGGCGTCCACGCCAATGATGTTGGAGATGGTGGCGGTGGGGGCAATGGCCACACAGTTGGAGTTGCGCATGCCGTCGCTGGCAATTTTGCGGCGCAAAGCGTCCCAGTCGAGGGTGGCGGATCGGTCCACTTCCACATAGCCGCCGCGCTCTTTGGCCAGCATGTCCAAGGTGTCGGGTGGCAAAACGCCCTGGTCCCACAGCGAGCCTTTGAAGCTGGAGTATTTGCCACGCTCACGGGCCAACTCGGTGGAGGCCCAATAGGCGTAATAGCAAATGGCTTCCATGGAGGTGTCGGCAAATTCCACTGCCGCTTGCGATCCGTAGGGAATGCGCAAAGCGTACAGACTGTCTTGAAACGACATGACGCCCAGGCCGACCGGGCGGTGGCGCAGATTGGAGTCGCGCGCCTTTTTCACCGCGTAGTAGTTGATGTCGATCACGTTGTCGAGCATGCGCATGGCGGTGCCAATGGTGCGCTTGAGTTTGTCATGGTCGACTTGGCCGTTGCTGAGGTGTTGCAACAGGTTGATGGAGCCCAAATTGCACACCGCGGTTTCGGTGTCGCTGGTGTTGAGGGTGATCTCGGTGCACAGATTAGATGAATGCACCACGCCCGCGTGCTGCTGGGGCGATCGCACATTGCAGGCGTCCTTGAAGGTGATCCAAGGGTGGCCGGTCTCAAACAGCATGGTCAGCATCTTGCGCCAGAGATCGGCGGCAGGCACTTTGCGGCTGGGTTTGATCTCGCCGCGTTCAGCGCGGACCTCATAGGCCACATAGGCCTTTTCGAAAGCGGCGCCAAACAAGTCATGCAGGTCGGGCACATCGGAGGGGGAGAACAGGGTCCAGTCGCCTTTTTCCATCACCCGGCGCATGAACAAATCGGGAATCCAGTTGGCGGTGTTCATGTCGTGGGTGCGGCGGCGATCGTCACCGGTGTTTTTGCGCAACTCCAAGAACTCTTCAATGTCGAGGTGCCAGGTTTCCAAATACGTGCACACAGCGCCCTTGCGCTTGCCGCCTTGGTTGACGGCCACTGCTGTGTCGTTGACCACTTTGAGGAAAGGAACCACGCCTTGCGACTCACCGTTGGTGCCTTTGATGTGCGAGCCCAAGGCGCGCACACGGGTCCAGTCGTTGCCCAGGCCGCCGGCAAACTTAGACAGCAAGGCGTTTTCTTTGATGGATTCGTAAATGCCGTCCAAATCGTCGGGCACGGTGGTCAGGTAGCAGCTCGATAGCTGTGAGCGCAAGGTGCCGCTGTTGAACAAGGTGGGCGTGCTGGACATGAAGTCAAAGGACGACAACACCTCGTAGAACTCGATGGCGCGCGCTTCACGGTCGATCTCATTGAGGGACAGGCCCATGGCCACCCGCATGAAAAAGGACTGGGGCAACTCAATGCGGCTTTTGCGCACGTGCAAGAAATAGCGGTCATACAGGGTTTGCAGGCCGAGGTAGTCAAACTGCAGATCGCGCTCAGCCTTCAGGGCCGCGGCCAAGCGAGGCAAGTCAAATTGCCCCATGCGCGGGTCCAGCAAGTCGTTGTCAACGCCTTTTTTGATCAGGGCGGGGAAGCATTCTTGATAGTGTTGCCCCATCTCCGCTTGGGTGACCTCGGCGCCAAAAACCTCTTTGGCGATGGTGTGCATCAGCAAGCGGGCCGTGGCGTAGGTGTAGTCGGGGTCTTTTTCAATCAAGGTGCGCGCGGCCAAGATGGCGGCTTTGTAGACCTCTTCAATGGGGACGCCGTCATACAGGTTGCGCATCGTCTCGGCCACGATGGGCTCGGGCTTGACGTCTTGGCCCAAGCCTTGGCAGGCTGCAGCAATGATTTGTTGCATGCGCTGCAGGTCGAGCGACACGCGTTGGCCGTTCTCGGTCACATGCAAAGAGGGTGCGCCTGGGGCGGCTTTCTCTTGCTGTGCGGCGCGCTCGCTGGAGCGGCGCTCGCGGTAGAGCACGTAGGCGCGGGCGACTTCGTGGTGGCCGCTGCGCATCAAGCCGAGCTCGACTTGGTCTTGCACGTCTTCGATGTGAAAGGTGCCGCCGCCGGGTCGCGAGCGCATCAGTGCGCGCACCACCGCTTGGGTCAAGCCGTCGACGGTTTCGCGCACGCTGGCCGATGCGGCACCTTGGGTGCCATGCACCGCCAAAAAGGCTTTCATCAGCGCAACGGCGATCTTGGTGGGCTCAAAGGGCACCACGGCGCCATTGCGGCGAATGATTTGGTAGTGGCTCAGCGGCAAGCTTGCGGTGGCTTGGGTGGGCTGAGTGGGAGAGGACGGGCTGCTCTGGCGTTGGACGGCGAGCGATGTCTCTGCGAGTTGCATGGGGAAGACTTTCCTTGTGTTTATTGATTCTTGATCTGGTTGTGCGGCGGCTTAAACAAGCCAGATGCCCCGAGAGAACCAAACCAGCACACACTATATCTGGGGTCTGGACGCTTTTCAATACGCTATTGGTAGTGTTTTTCGACTTTTTTGAGTTTTCTTGCGCGAGACGTGTCGCAAGCTTACAAGTGGGCCATGACTGACACGTTGCGCGCTGAGGATTTGTGTGGCGATGCGTTAAAAAAAGTGTGGCCCAGTGCAAATTTCGCAGCGATTTTGCATTGCAGCAACAGTTTTATGTGTTAAGAAAAACGCGTGGGCGCTGTGCAGGGCGTTCCAGCGGGTTCACGTGTTGGGAAATCTTGACGCCTGCCAACCCAAGTGTTGTTGTAAATGTGCCCAATCAAAACCAGGACCCGGGTCTTGTTTGCGGCCCGTCGCAATGTGTTCGTGGCCCCTGATGTGTGCTATCGGATAGTTGTCGGCCAGCGTGGCGCACAGGGTGCTGAGGGTTTCGTATTGGCTGGCTTCAAAAGTTTGGCCATCCAATCCCTCCAGTTCAATGCCAATGGAGAAATCGTTGCAATTGTCTTGGCCATTGAAGCGAGACACCCCGGCATGCCAAGCCCGGTCATCGCAACTCACCAACTGCCACAACTGGCCTTGTCGCCGGATAAAAAAATGGGCCGAAACCTGAAGACCTTGTAGGCTTTGAAAGTAAGGGTGTTCGTGGACCGCCAGTTGGTTGGTGAACAAATCCAACACATGCGAGGAGCCATATTCGCCGGGCGGCAGGCTGATGGCATGCACCACCACCAAATCAATGGGTGTGCCCATCGGCCTGGGGCCAAAGTTGGGTGACGGGCAGCGGCGCGCGTATCTGTACCAGCCTTGTGCCCACAGGGGGTGAGCTTGGCGCTTCAAGCATGCGTCATGCGCCGTTGCGCAGCTGGTGCTCTTTGCTGCAAAAAAAGACACCGTCGGCGGCGATGGCGTCGGTTTGTGGCAAGTGCAGCCCACAGCGCTCGCAGTGCACCATGCGCTCGGCCGTCGTGTGGTCCGTGGGGGGTGTCAGAGGTGTTTTACTGCGTTTTTGGTGACGCCACCACCCAGCGCCAACCAACACCGCCACCAGCAGCAGCAAGAACTTCATCTGAGGCGATCCAAAATCACCTCCAACACAAAGCGCGAGCCCACATAGGCCAGCAGCAGCAGGCCGGTGCCCGCGTAGAGCACCCGAACAGCGGTGAGACCGCGCCAGCCCAGTTGGGTGCGGCCAAACAGCAAAATGGCAAAGCACAGCCACGACAACAGCGAAAAAATGGTTTTGTGGTCCCAGCGCCAAGCGTGGCCCGAGCCGTACAACTGCTCGCCAAACCACCAACCGGCCAGCAAAGTCGCACTGAGCAGCACAAAACCTGCGCCGACAAACCTGAATGTCAGCCGCTCCAAGGTGAGCAAGGGCATGCCAATGTTGGCATCTGCGGCCAAGCGCATTTGCCGCTCGGCGCGCGTCATCAAGGCGGCATGCACCACGGCGGCGCCAAATAAACCATAAGAAGCCAAGCCAAACGCCCAATGCAGGGGCAACCATGCTGAGGCATTGACATTCATGGCCTTGCCAGGAAAAACCAGGGTCAACAGCACGACAGCAGCGCCCAAGCCGCCCAAAGCCCCGCGTGAACGCACTTGGGGCACCCAGCGCTGCTCCAGGGCATAAAAGGCCATGACCAGCCAGCAAGTCACCGAAAGAGCCGGGGCAAAGCCAAAATGGGGGCCCAAGCTGTCACCGATGCCCATCAGCCCACTGACCCAGGCCCAGGCATGGGTGCCCCAGGCCACAGAGAGCATGCGCCGGCTGTTGGCCACGCCCAATTGCGGGCCCAANAGNGCGCTGGCCACATACAGCAGTACCGCCACAGCGCTGAGCAACTGGTTCAGGGAAAGGTCCGCAGGTAAAATCATGACCTGAGTTTAGCGTTTTGCCCAAAGCCTGCGCTGCGCTTTTCTTTCGGCCCCTTGGGCCCTTCATTCAACCGCTTTGCAGCGAATCCCCATGGCCACCGCACTTTCCGACAAGCTTTCCAAACTGGTCAAGCACCTCAGTGGGCAGGCCCGCATCACCGAGTCCAACGTCGCGGACATGTTGCGCGAGGTGCGCATGGCCTTGCTTGAAGCCGATGTGGCGCTGCCCGTGGTGCGCGAGTTCATTGCCCGCGTCAAAGACAAAGCCCTGGGCCAAGAGGTGGTGGGCTCGCTCACGCCAGGCCAGGCCTTGGTGGGCCTGGTTCAACGCGAATTGGCCGCCACCATGGGCGAGGGCGTGGCCGACATCAACTTGGCGGCCCAACCGCCGGCGGTGATCTTGATGGCGGGCTTGCAAGGGGCCGGCAAAACCACCACCACGGCCAAGCTGGCNCGCCACTTGATCCTCAAGCGCAAAAAAAAGGTGCTCACGGTNTCAGCCGACGTTTACCGACCAGCGGCCATTGAGCAGCTCAAAACGGTNNCGGCCCANGCCCAAGCGGAATGGTTTCCCAGCGAGGTGGGGCAAAAACCTGTGGACATTGTGTTGGCAGCGCTTGAGTACGCCAAACGGCATTACTTTGATGTGTTGCTCGTCGACACCGCCGGTCGCTTGGCCATTGATGAAGCCTTGATGCTGGAAATCCAGCAGATCCACCAAGCCCTCAANCCCGTCGAGACCTTGTTNGTGGTGGACGCCATGCAGGGCCAAGATGCGGTCAACACGGCGCGCGCCTTCCATGAGGCCTTGCCTTTGACGGGCATTGTGTTGACCAAAACCGACGGCGATTCGCGCGGCGGCGCGGCTTTGTCGGTGCGCCAGATCACGGGCGCGCCCATCAAATTTGCCGGCACCAGTGAAAAAATAGATGGCTTGGAGGTGTTTGATGCCCAGCGCCATGCCGGTCGCATTTTGGGCATGGGCGACATCGTGGCCTTGGTGGAACAAGTCACGGCCGGTGTCGACATGCAGGCGGCGCAACAAATGGCCGCCAAGGTCAAGTCAGGCGCCGGCTTTGACCTGAACGACTTTTTGGCCCAGTTGCAGCAAATGAAGCAAATGGGCGGATTGGCCAGCATGATGGACAAGCTGCCCTCGCAGTTGACGGCCAAGGCCGGCGCCATTGACCTCAACCGGGCCGAAAAAGAAATGAACCGCAAACAAGGCATCATCCACAGCATGACGCCGCGTGAGCGAACCCATCCGGATTTGATCAAAGCCACCCGCAAGCGCCGCATCGCCGCAGGGGCTGGGGTTCAGGTGCAAGAGGTCAACCGCTTGCTCAATGAGTTTGCCCAGATGCAAGACATGATGAAAAAAATGCGCGGCGGCGGCATGATGAAGATGATGAAAAAATTGGGCGGCATGAAAGGCATGGGCGGTTTTCCCGGCATGCCCCGCTGAGGCTGGGTCATGGCCGGGTCGTGACCAGTGAGACCCATTCAGGCCTGGTGGTTGGGCCAGCTAGGGGCCGGCTCAAGCCCGCGTGAGCACTTCACCACGCAAGGAATGCGGCAAGGCCTCGGTGATGCGCACATCGATCATGTTTCCCACCAGCCGGAGGTGCTCTGGCCCACTGGGAAAATTCACAATCCGATTGCACGCCGTGCGGCCCATGGACTGGGGTCCGGCCAGGCCCGGTTTGCGCGATGGCCCTTCGACCAAGATGCGCTGCACCGTGCCCACCCGACTGGCACTGATGGCTTGCACGTTCTCTTCGATGCGGGCTTGCAGATGTTGCAGCCGGGCCAGTTTCACCGCATGCGGCGTCTCGTCGTGCAAGGCCGCCGCTGGCGTGCCTGGGCGTGGGCTGAAGATGAAGCTAAATGAGCTGTCAAACCCAATGTCATCGATGAGCTTCATCATCTTTTGAAAGTCTTCTTCGGTCTCGCCGGGAAAACCGACGATGAAGTCGCTGCTCATCGACAAGTCAGGCCGGATGGCGCGCAGTTTGCGGATGGTGCTCTTGTATTCCATGGCGGTATAGCCGCGCTTCATGGCCATCAAAATGCGGTCTGATCCGTGTTGCACTGGCAAATGCAAGTGGCTCACCAACTGTGGCACCTTCGCGTACACATCCATCAAGCGTTGGGTGAACTCGTTGGGGTGGCTGGTGGTGTAGCGAATGCGCTCGATGCCAGGGATGTCGGCCACGTATTCAATCAGCAGGGCAAAGTCGGCGATGTCGCTGGTGCCACCCATGGTCCCGCGGTAAGCGTTGACGTTTTGGCCCAGCAAGGTGATCTCTTTGACNCCTTGNGCGGCCAAGCCGGCCACCTCGACCAGCACATCGTCCAANGGGCGGTTGACCTCTTCGCCCCGGGTNTAGGGCACCACGCAATAGCTGCAGTANTTGGAGCAACCCTCCATGATGCTGACAAATGCCGAGGCACCCGTGACCCGCGCGGGGGGCAGGTGATCGAACTTTTCAATCTCAGGGAATTGAATATCGACCTGTGGCTTGGCCAAATCGCGCCGCTGGTCCAGCAGTTGCGGCAAGCGGTGCAAGGTTTGCGGNCCAAACACCACGTCCACAAACGGCGCGCGGGCGATGATGGCCGCCCCTTCTTGGCTGGCCACGCAACCGCCCACCGCAATGCGCACCCCTTTTTTGGCCAAGTGCTTGACCCGGCCCAGGTCGGAAAACACTTTTTCTTGNGCCTTCTCGCGNACCGAGCAGGTGTTGAACACAATCAGATCGGCTTGCTCCACGTCATCGGTGGTTTCATAGCCTTGGGCTTGGTGCAAAACATCGGCCATTTTGTCCGAGTCGTACTCGTTCATTTGGCAACCGAAGGTTTTGATGAAAACTTTGGGACTCATGGCGCAAAGTGGGCGCAAGGCCGGGTGCAGCGGTTCATGGTGTCAATCCAGAGGCTGTGAAAGAAGCACAGATTCTAAAGGCCGCCTTGGCCAGCCCTTATGATGGCTGATATGAGCACATTCACACAAACCATTTTGTTCACCGACACCGATGGGCGTGCGCGCTTTCGCGAGCAGGTGTTGGCGCTGGACCAAGGCACACCGCAGTCGCGCTTGTCAGCCCTGATGCAAGGCGGCGGTTATCAATTGCGCCACAGCCCAGTGGGTTTTCGCAGCGCATTTCATGTCAGCTCGCACCCGCAATGGGTCTTCATATTAGAGGGCCAAATGGAAATCGGCTTGCAAGACGGCAGCTCGCGCATCTTCCACCCGGGCCAGCATTTTTATTCCGCCGATTTATTGCCTGAGGGCGCCGTGTTTGATGCCCAGGTGCACGGGCACTGGAGTTGCCAGCGGGGCCCAGATCCGCTGGTGACCTTGTTTGTGCGTGCTTAAGTAAATCATAAGATTTCATTTGCGCAACTTCTGCGCACGCGGGCTCAAGTCCNGGTCCATTCGGGCCGATACTCCCTCACCAACCAAAGGCGACAGGTTTTCTGTGCGCTTGGGCGTCGACCACGGGTCGGCCTTATTTTGAGCATCTCGACTGGAATGTGATTCACCATGAAAAAATACCTGCGTTTACTCCTTGAAATCGTGCTGGGCCTGTTGCTGGTGGCCGCCGGTGCGTTTGGCTACATGAATTTTTCTGGCAAAAAGCACATCTCCCATGAGCTGACAGAAGTGGTGGAGAGTTTGGACGAAGCCAAGGAAGAGCTGGCCAAAACCAGTGAAGAACTGAACGAAGCCGAGGCCAAGGTCAAGGACCTCAGTGCCAAGGCGCGCGAACTCGAAGCGGTCAAGGCNGCTTTTGCCAACGGCGTGTTGTTGGGTGATATCGAGAGCATCTACAAAGGTCTGAAAACCGGTTTGAGCGCAGAGCGCCAACTCAGCTTNGGCGCTGTGCGTTTGTTGACCAACGGCCCCAAAGACCCCGAAACCGTCAGCGCGTTCAACAAGGCCTTGGAGATGGCCGATTGGTCCAGCCGCCTCAACGCCGTGTGCGCGGCGCAAAATGCCCTGGTCGCTGCGGGCGAAAAAATCACTGTTTTGGCCGACTGTGCCCCAGGCAAGGGCGATGACAAACACGGCAAAGGCGGTCATGGCGGTGCCCCCCATTGGGGTTACGAGGGCGAAATGGGCCCCGAAAGCTGGGGCAAAGAGTTCCCCACCTGTGCCAATGGCAAAAAGCAGTCGCCTTTGAACATCGTGGGGCCTTTTGAAAAATCCAAAGACAGCTTGGAAGTCAGCTACAAAGCCGGCCCGTTGCGCATGCTCAACAACGGCCACACCATCCAAGTCAACATTCCCCCAGGCAGCACGGCCAAAATCAATGGCGAAGTGTTTGACTTGCTCCAATTCCACTTCCACCGCCCCAGCGAAGAAAAAATCGAAGGCAAACCCATGGCCATGGTGGCCCACTTTGTGCACAAGAGCAAAGCGGGCAAACTGGCGGTGGTGGGTGTGTTGCTCAAAGAGGGCAAAGACAACGAGGCCATCAATGTGTTGTGGGACAACATCCCAGCCAAAGAAGGCCCCGAGGTCAAGCTCGACAAAATCAGCTTTGACCCCGGCAAACTGATCCCTGCGGCCTTGACCCACTATGCGTATGAGGGTTCCTTGACCACACCACCGTGTACCGAAGGGGTGAACTTCTACATCCTGAAAACACCGGTGGACATNTCCAAAGCCCAGGTGGCCAAGTTCCCCTTCAAGATGAACGCCCGCCCCGTGCAGCCTTTGAATGGCCGCAAAATCGGCGCCAACTGATGCCCAGCGCCCCGAACACGGGGCTTTGAAAACAACAACGCCTGCATGAGCAGGCGTTGTTGTTTCCGGGCCCCAAAAAAAGCCACCCCTGAGGGTGGCCTTGGCGTGTGAAACCCTTAAATGGTTTTCAGCCGATCGGTGGAGGGCACGACGCGGGTGAGTCGAATGCCGTAGCGGTCGTTGACCAACACCACCTCGCCTTGGGCAACGACGGTGTTGTTGACCAGCAGGTCCAAAGGCTCACCCGCAATCCGGTCAAGCTCGACCACGCTGCCTTGGGTCAGGCGCATCAAATCCTTGATCTTGATTTGGGCCCGCCCCACTTCGATGGACAGCGAAACAGAGATGTTTTGCAGCACATCGGCGTTGATGTTGCCCGGGTGGCTGTACTTGAAGTCCTCTGCGGACGGTCCGTCCAGCGCGGCAGGCGATGCAGAAAGTTCTTCGGCGGGGTTGGTCTCGGGGGTGTCTGTGGCGTCGCTCATGGTTTTTTCCTGACTTAAATTTGACCGGGGACAATTTGTCGCTCAATGCGCACCGCCACTTGAGAGCCGCGTGCACCCACGCTGACACCAAAGGACGGCACACCATTGGCGATCAATTGCGCCATTTCGGGTTTTTTGAAATAAAGCAAATCGCCTTCTTTCATGGTTTGCAAGTGATGCAAGGTGGTCTTGATTTGGCCCATGACCACATGCAAGTCCATGCGCGAGTCGCCCACGGCCACAGCCAGGTCTTCGCGCCATTTCTTGTCGGATTCCTCGTTGCCGTCGCCCGATTGGACGCGGCTGCGCAACAAATCGCGCACCGGTTTGAG
>JGI25912J50252_10000505_pt1 | contig 12384 bp, 10 predicted proteins | sample LauGreSBDMM110DD_2_FD_50252 | JGI IMG/M metagenome (IMG submission 50252)
CAAGCACCAATGACAACCTGGTTGCTGATAGCACTTTCACTGCCGGTAGTTTTAATATTTGCTTGGCCGATTCACCGCGCTGCATTAAGAACCTACTTAACCCAACAATGGATACTTTGGTTTCATTAGGTTCGATAATTTCATTTGTATGGAGTATTTACTCCACTTTAGATTTCCAGCCAAATTCAACGATGCCAGATATCTATGTTGAAGTCTCCTCCGCTGTTATTTTCTTTGTGATGTTCGGACGCTACCTTGAACATAGAGCAAGACACAAAGCCGGCTCATCACTGGCAGAATTATTTAAGCTTTCAGTTTCTGAAGTCGAGATCAAGGTTGAAGATGAGAGCAAAATAATACCTATTGATCAATTACAAGTTGGTGATATTTTTGTGGTAAAACCTGGTGATCGAATTGCAACTGATGGGCAGGTGATTTCTGGATTTACTACTGTTAATAATTCATTTCTCACTGGTGAAGTAACACCAATAGAAATTTCAATTGGAAGCTTGGTATTTGCTGGATCAATAAATAACAATGGAAATATCTTGGTGAAAGCTACCAGGGTTGGATCTGAAACAGAATTAGCAAGGATTACCAGGATGGTGCTTGCAGCTCAATCTGAGAAAGCACCTGCCCAACAATTAGCTGACCGGGTCAGTAGAGTTTTTGTTCCCAGTGTACTTTTGCTAGCAATTGCAACTTTTTTCACCTGGTATTTAATTCAAGACAATATATCTAAATCGATTACTACAGCTGTTGCTGTCTTGGTCATTGCCTGCCCCTGTGCACTTGGCCTTGCAACTCCGATTGCACTTTTAGTTGCCTCTGGGAGAGCGGCTAGGTCAGGAATAGTGATTAGATCTCCAAGATCAATTGAAAAGTCAGTTGGAATAACAGATGCTGTCTTTGACAAGACCGGCACAATCACATCAGGTCAGATGATTATGCAGCATATGACTTTAATAGATAATCCACTTGCAACTCCAAGTACATCAATTACAGCTTCAGAGTTGATGAGTTATGCGTTAAGTGTTGAAAGCTTGGACTCACATCCAGTGGCAGTTGCTATTTCTAAGGCACTTGTAGCACAAGGAATTAAGGCTTTGCCAGTCTCTGAGTTTGAGCAAACTTCTGGAGTTGGAGTAGCAGGGCGGGTGAAGCCAACAATCACTGGCGCTGCAAAAGCAGTATTAATTGGTACACCTATTTCAATTGCCCGAGCTACAACTACCTTCTCACCTGAAATTCAAAATGCAATTGATTCAGGAGTCACTCGATCAAATTCAATAGCAGTTCTTGCAATAGATGGCTTGGCTTATGGCGTATTTGAGGTAGGTGATGAAATAAAGAGTGAGAGTAAATCTGCAATTGCACAATTACAAAAAGCNGGGATTAATATTTGGTTGGTAACTGGAGATAACCAACAGACTGCCCTATCAATTGGTGCCGAGGCTGGCATTGCATCTGATCATATTTTTGCCACCGCNTCACCAGAAGATAAATTANTCTTTGTTGAAAATTTGCAAGTCAAGGGTAAAGTATTAATGATTGGTGATGGCATTAATGATGCAGCAGCCNTAGCAAANGCAGATCTNAGTATTGCAATGGGTTCTGGAACTGATACNGCAATAGCTGCAGCCGATATAACTTTAATTCGATCTTCCTTACATGCTGTAATTGATAGCCTTGCTATATCAAGGAAAACAGTAAAAATTATCAAATCTAATCTTGGTTGGGCGTTTTTCTACAATATTGTGGGTATTCCAATTGCAGCTAGTGGAAATTTGTCGCCAATGTATGCGGCGGCAGCGATGTCTTGTTCTTCACTATTTGTAGTTTTAAACAGTTTACGTATTAAATAAAAATAAAATTGGTAGCGGGGGCAGGATTTGAACCTACGACCTCTGGGTTATGAGCCCAGCGAGCTACCGAGCTGCTCCACCCCGCGTCGGATGTGAAATTCTAGAGTAGGTCTGGGATTAACCCAAATAAATGAAATTTTTATCTGTTTTGTGCAGAAATTAATGCCGCAATTGCTGCTTTAACTCTTGCTCTTGCTTTATCTTCAGCCGCGCCATCTAATCGTTTTTGTGCAGATTCAAGGTCGGCATAAGCAGCTTGTAATGATGCAATTGCTGATCTGATTGCCTGGCTTGTTCCAGCTCCGTTATTAATTGGTGCGTTTTGATCATTGGTTGATTCAGTTGTTCCAGAATCGCCACCAAAGACCTGATCTAGTGCGCCTTGCAAGGTTTCACTAAATCCAATTTGATCACCAAATGAGACTAAAACTTTTTGTAGCAATGGATAAGCAGCAGTATTCCCAGTTGCTCTTACATAAACTGGTTGCACATACAACAAGCCTTTTCCAACTGGAAGTGTCAGAAGATTTCCAAGTACTACATCAGCTCCACCTTGGCGCAGTAATGACAAAGAGGTGGCAACCTCTGGCTTGGCTTCAAAATTTGATGCTACCTGCGATGGACCAGCAACGTTTGTTGATCTTGGAAGCTGCAACACTGTTATTTTTCCATAACCGTCACCAGCATCTGAGTTAACAACTGCAACTGCAGTTAAATTCTCCCGACCACCTCGCGGAACGAAAGGTGTGTAAAGTGAAAATGTTGGCTTACTTTGACCAGGAATTTGCATGGTCAAGTAATAAGGTGGCTGAACTCCTGAATTTGATCCAAAGCTTGATGGATCAAGTGGCACACGCCAAAAATCCTGTCCACCATAAAATGCGTCAGCAGTTTTAACATGATAGGCACTTAAAATATCCCGCTGAACTTTGAATAGATCCTCCGGATATCGAATATGTGAAAGTAGGCCAGCTGAGATTTCACTCTTTGGCTTTACGGTTCCAGGAAACGCTTTACTCCAAGCGGCAAGTACAGGATCGGTGTCATCCCATTTATAAAGAGAGACAGTTCCATCATAAGCATCAACTGTTGCTTTTACCGAGTTTCGAATGTAGTTGATATTTCGATTATTTAGCGAAAATGTATTGTTTGTACTAGTTAGTGCATCACCAGTATTTGCTAGGTTTACAACACGAGAGTTTGGATAGCCAGCACTAGTAGTAAAACCATCAATTATCCAAAGAATTTTGCCATCGATAATTGCTGGGTATGGATCTGCATCCAAGGTAAGCCAAGGTGCTACTTTTGCTACGCGCTCTCTTGGATTTCTATTAAATAGAATTTTTGACTCTGAATTAATTAAATTTGATAGCAGGATTCTTTGTTCTTGGTAATTAATTGCAAACAAAAGCCGCGAGAACAAGGAGCCCATTGGCACCCCACCCTTGCCGGTATAGGTGTAATTCTTTTGTCCATTTGTTGAATTATCATCGGGATAATCAAGCTCAACTGGATTATCAGTAGCTGGGCCACCAATAATTGAATAATTTGGAACATTCTCACCAAAGTAAACTCGAGGTTCGAACTCACCTAGTCCTTTAGTCGGTGGAATATTTTCAACAACAAATGATGGCTTTCCATCTGCGTCAACGGTGTTTCCGTAAGCTCCAACCATTCCAAATCCATGGGTGTAAACCAAGTGGTCATTAATCCAATTTCGAGAAGGGTTTCCGGCAATATTTAATTCTCGAACAGAAACTACTACATCTCGCTCCTTGCCATCTATTACATAGCGATCAATATCTAGTGAATCTGAGAATGTGTAGTAAGGCTTAATCTGCTGTAATTGCCTAAAAGTTGCTGACAATACATTTGGATCCATCAATCTGATATTTGCAATAGTCGCAGCATCATTTGCTAATTGACCAGCTGAGGTGGTCACAGTTGCTTGATAGTCCAGCACTTCAACATTTGAGATACCAAATGCATCTCTGGTGGCTTCGATATTTCGCTGAATGAATGGTGCTTCTTTGCTTGACTCTGATGGCTTGACCTGGAATTGCTGAATTGCTGCTGGATAAACCCCGGCAATTAATACTGAGGCAATCACCATCAAGGCAACTCCTGCAGTTGGTAATAGCCAAGATTTTCTTACAATATTTGCAAAGAACAGCAAAGCACAGATAACTGCAATGGCGGACAAAATAGACTTAGCTGGCAGCAGCGCATTCACATCTGAATAGGTAAGACCGGTGATCAGTCTGCCTTCCTTAAGCGTTAGCGCAAAGCGATCGAAATAGTATGCGACTGCTTTTAGGAGTACCAATAAGCCCAGTAAAATTGAAAGCTGCACTCTGGCGGCAACTGTTGTCCGCTCCTCTTGAACTTGCGGCCTTATTCCACCATAAATGTAATGCACGGCAGATGATGCAATGATCGCAAGCACAATCGTTGATATTGCCCAGCCAATCAAGCCTTGATACATCGGCAATTTGAATGCAAAAAATGAAATATCTAATCCAAATTGTGGATCTACTTTGCCAAACTCGGTTGAGTTTCTAAAAAGTAGCCACTGCTCCCAAAATCGGGATCCAGATGAGCCAGCAAAATAAAAAATTACTAAAAATACACCTATACCAGCAAGGCGTCGGATTGGTTCCAGTTGGGCTCTGTATCTCTCTAAGTTATCTGCTTCTACTGAAACTGGCACATAAATTGGCCGACGACGAAATGCAATATAAATGTTTGCTGAGATAGTTGCGGCAGTAATTAAACCAAACCCTAAAAATAAGTAAATCTTCGTAAATAAGGTTGTCTGCCATACATCTACATAATCCACTGAGCGATACCAGAGAAAGTCAGCATAAAATCCGCTTGAGGAAATTAAGACAGTACTAAGAACGAATAATGCGATTACGGTTATTGTCAGTGGGCTAATTCGCCGACGACCGCCGCCGCGGTTTGCAAACGGATTTGGAAAATTGCCACCAAAACCACTGCCACCAAATGGATTATTGCTGCGGTTGAATCCACCGCCGCCAAAGCCTGAATTACTCATGCGCAGATCTTATCTACTCCTAGGTAAAGCTTTTGCAACTGGGGAACTTGGCATTATCAGGCAGTTCTAAGAGTGAAATCGCCTCGGTCAGTGTGGCGACCGGCACAATCTTCATTATCTTCCCAGACTTACCCGATTTTTCCGTGGCTAAGGCTTTTAAATTCTTTATATCCATACAATTTTGAGTTGGGGTTAGAAATATTTCAACACCATCTGCTTGTGCACCAATTATCTTTTCTGCAATTCCGCCAATAGGACCGACTCTGCCATCAGTAGTAATTGTGCCGGTGCCGGCAATATTTCGAGAGCGCACCAAATTAGCTGGAGTTAACTTCTCAACCACACCTAGTGCGAAAATTAATCCACCACTTGGCCCACCAGTTTCTTCAAGCTTAATCTTTACATCAAATGGAAAATCAAATTGCTCTTCAATATTTATGCCGATGAATGCTGAATCATCCTCCCTAGCCGATAATTTAACTTGCTTGATTAATTCACCTAATCCGGCTCTTATTACTTTGATACTTACCAATTCACCCGGCTTTTTATCAGTTAGGTATGCAATTACTTCAGATGAGCTTTTAAGTTTTTTACCATCGATGCTCACAAGTTGATCCAAGAGTTCGATNTTTTTGTAAGCATTTGAATCCTTATTTACTTCAACNACCANAATTTTTGATGCACTGTTATACCCAAGATAAGCCAAGGCAGCAGCAGTGGCATTTATTTGTGAACCACTCATTTGCGCTGCTCCTTCTTCTACCGCTTGNTCTGCAGTTTCACCCTCTGGATAAACTTCAGATCGTGGAATAACCGCGCGGCTTTTATCCACCCAACCGTACAAAACATCAAAGCCGGTCATATATGAATCTGGATCGGTGACCATCACTGAGGTAACTGATAATTTTCCAGTTGTTGGATAAACCTTGGTGCCTGAGATAGTTATTGCTGAGCCCAAAATATTTTGTGGATCCCCTGGTGAGAGGATTACAAATGGTGCTGGTAAGACAAAAGCTGCCAACATCAGCACATTTACAAAAACTTTGGTCGGTGTAAGCCAGCGACCGTTTATCGGCATTATTGATCTCATTTAAATTACCGCAGCTTATTTTTTACGTCTAAAAGTATTTTGAAACTTATTAAAATTATCAACTGAACGATTGGTCTGATTGTCATACTTAGATTTGTATTTTGTTACCCACACCCCATAGGTGATCGCACCCAAAACACCTGTGATCGGAATTACCCACCAGATCAGAGCGGAGGCTGAAGAAAGATTCATAAGATAATAGTAATCAGTGGGAAGAAAAAAGGTGGCATTATTGTTCTATAGGAATCGGTGATCTTCCCGGCAAATGAATGAAGGGTGAGTTGTAAGCAAATGAGTTTTGGTTTTTTACCAAATGAGGGGCAACCTGATTTTGATGCGCTGCTTAAAAAATTCTCAGAGATGGGAATTGACTCCGGTGTATTAGCTGGTGCGAAATCCTTTATCGAGGGTATGGGAGCTAATAAATCTGGTGAGCAAAACTTAATTACCATTGCTAATTTAAGAGAGATTTCTAGAAAAATTATCACCGCTAAAGGAGATCTTCCAGTTGGTACTACTGACCAGCAACAACTCTCCGAAGCATTAACTATTGCCAACACCTGGTTGGATACAGAAATTTTGTTCCCAGCAGCAACTGTGCCCAATCAAAGTGCCTGGGCAAAGCGCGAATGGTTGGATGAATCAGTCAATGGTTGGCAGCAACTATTTGAACCGTTAGCACTTGGTATGGCCGATGCTCTTGGTAAGGTAATTACAAGCTCTAATACAGCGCTGCCAATTGAATTCATGGAATCGGGTGAACAAAACCCACAACAGCAGGAAGTTATGAAGACGATGCTGGCTCGAATTTTGCGTGGATTCATGGGCACCTTAATTGCCACTCAACTTGGACAGGGCATTGGCACACTTGCCAACACCATCACTGGTGCTAATGATGTGGCGATTCCACTACTAAAAGCTGACTCTGGATCCCACCTAATTCCACAAAACATCACCGAATGGGCAGATGGTTTAGGGATAGATCAGGAACAAATCAGAATTTACTTATCCTTGCGTGAAGCTGCTGCGGCTCGATTATTTGCTAATACCCCTTGGCTTGAAAGCTATATTAAAGATTTAATAGTTGCTTACGGTGAAGGAATCACTATCGATGTCGACTCAATTACCAGACAAGCTGAAGAGGCGATGGCTAGTGGTGAAATAGATATTAATAATCCACAATCAATTAATATCGCATTAAGTGCCGGCCTATTTACACCGCAACAAACTCCCGCTCAAGAGTTGGCATTAACAAGACTGGAAATGGCGCTTGCATTAATTGAAGGCTGGATTGATCATGTTATATCTGCAGTTGCTAGTGAAAAGATCCCAGCCTTTAATGCTTTGATTGAAAACTCTCGTCGCCGTAGAGCCACAAATTCACCCATGCAACAAATATTTGCAAATCTACTAGGGGTTGAAGTTTCGCCAAGAAAAATGCGAGAGGCATCAGCTTTTTGGAGTGAGGTTAAAAAGCTACGGGGAGCAGATGGTCGTGATAAGTGTTGGCAGGATCCAGCATTTTTGCCGATGCCTAATGATCTCACCGATGTAAAAGCCTTCCTAGATAGCATTACGGTTCCAGATGATCTATCTGGCCTGATCTAGTCCGACAAAAGTAAAAGCGAAATCCCCGGGCGCACAATTTCTTATCTGCCTTCCCCTTGCAGATATGAAACGGTTATCCGAGGACTTCGTAGTGTAAAGATAAGGGAATAAAAGTTTAGAATCAACCTGTAAGGGTGTTTTAAAAAGTAATTTTGAAAATATTTTTTAGCAATCTAGGTGTCTTTGTGATAAAAAATATATTACCTAATCCCCTTCGGTATGGCCTGCCACAAATAAGTAAGTAGGTTGCGTAAAATTTAACCTAACTCTGTGGATTAACCTGTGGAGATAAGAGCAATTATGGTGGATAAGAAGAGGTAATGGTGGATAACTTTGAGCAAGAAATTCTTTTTCCTGATATCTCACCGCAGGTTGCTCAAATCGCTAAGCGTAGGAAAAGTGATGAGGCTAGATTGCCCAAGGATCTGCCCGCATATCGGGTGATTCGCAAGGAGCGTAGAAGGCGCAGCATCAGCGCCTATCGTCAGGGTGGGGTGATTGAGATTCATATCCCAGCTCGAATGAGTAGGCGGCAAGAGATCGAGATAATTCCAGAGATGATTGCCATGGTGCTAAGGCGAGAGGCACGCGAGCGCAAAACCGACCTACAACTGATGCAGATCGGTATGGAGCAACTTGCTACCTATCTACCTGAGTTTGATACTTATCCAGCCAGCATTAATTGGCGCAACATGAATGAACGGTGGGGCTCTTGCACCACAGTTGATCGCACAATTCGCATCTCAGATCGATTAATTGGTGCACCTAATTATGTTTTAAATTATATTATTTTTCATGAGTTAATTCATTTGAAGGTGGTCAGTCATGATCAGGAATTCAAAAATTATTTGAGCAGATTCACCGATAGAGATAAAGCGGAAGCATTTTTGGAAGGGTTTGAGCTTGGCTGCCAAGGCGGTGGTTTGACTCTTTCACCGGCAATAAATAACTAGTTTTACCCCTTTTTTCTCCGTTATTACTTAATATTTTAGATTTTAGGCGTGGAAAACCCGAGTTGCAGCAGTTGCGAGGGGTATGGTGAAGCCATTCGTACTCAAGTGCTGGAACTAACCTGCATGCTCCCAAGAGTGCGGCGGATGGAGGAAGAAAATGGCAGAAGAATATAAAGGTGAGGCTTACTGCGTTAAGTGCAAAGAGAAGCGCTCCTTTGAAGGACATGTAAAGGTCTCAGATTCAGGTCGCCGTATGGCACAAGGAATCTGNCCAGTTTGTGGCACAAAGGTAAATCGTATTCTNGGTAAGGCTTAATAAATAAGCAGGAAAGCTAAATGTAAAAGCGGGGGTGGTTAAATACCACCTCCGCTTTTTTATGTTAACCCTTCCTAGTTAACAGTTGTTGATTAAAAAATCTAACTTGCCTGTGCCACCTTTGCTGGCCGGCCTGGTGTTCGCTTGCTTTGAATTATCTGACCTTCATCAAATAACTCNCCTCCCCATACGCCACATGGCTCAGCTCTTGAGATTGCACCCGCTAAGCANTTTGCTTTAACTGGGCAGCCTGCACATAACGCCTTTGCTTGGGCGATTACTGGNGCGCTATCGCTGAAGAAGAGTTCTGGATCAGATGAGTGGCAAGGCAGGCTCATCACTAAAGCCTGTTCTTTAATCTCTGGAGTGAAAGGATTATCAGCGCGCTTATATCCACCTTTGGCCGGCTTGCTCTTTTCTGCAAGGTAATTTGTTGCAGAGTTTGTGGCGTAATCGGTATAGGAGATCACTGGGGCATCCTCATAAGCCCAGGTGATATCACCTAATCCAATTTTGGCAGTTGGGCCTTGTGCCCAACCCGGGATAAGTAGTTCGCTGAAGAGAACGGTCATCGTTCTCACCTTTCCTTTCGGTTATCTTGCGCTGGTTTTCTTTTTTGCCGTTTGGCAATTTATCTTTGGATATTTATTTGGAGAAAAGAAAAAGGGCCCCCGAATCATTAGATTCGCGGGCCCCTTGGCTTCTATCTCGACTTTAGCCGATATAGCTCCGAGGGGTGCGACCTAATGTGAAGGTATAAAAACCCTTATTAGAGCGCTTATTTGTCCAGTCTGAACGGTATGAAGAAGCCACCGTTACTGGATTAATGGCATACCAATTACCAACAACTGCATTAATCACAGATGCTGTCTTTGAAGTAAGTGTCTTTGCCATGCCGTAAGAGTAAAGCATTAGGGGCGGTGAGTGCAACTTAATTAAATTGCTCTAAAAATACGCTGGGCTTGCCGGCATAGGTAATTTGAATCCGCTGCTTAGCCCTAGTAACTCCAACATAAAACAACCTGCGTTCCTCATTTAAATCATTACCCATTGGTAGTACCCCATCTGAAACCCCAATTAAAAATAGCTGATTCCACTCCAAACCTTTTGCTGCGTGCAAGGTGGCAAGAGTTACCCCAGGCAGGGTTGGAGGGTTATTTTGTTCAGATCGATCCTCAATCTCACGTAAAAAGGCACGCATGTTGCTGCCGCCATTTTCCTGAATACTTTTTGCAAGCCGCAAAAATGCGGTCACATAATCAGCATCACCAAAAGGGCGAAGCACTGCGACTAAATCCTCATACCAATCCCCATCCTCTGATGGCAGTACTGAGGCGCTTCTAATCAAGCGCATCACATCTCGGACATCTACCCGATCAAAAAAACGTTCACCTGATCTGATCTGACTTAAAATCTGCGAGTTATTCAGTGCTGATTTAACCTGATCAAGTTGGGCGTTAGTTCTAGCCAATATTGCAATCTCAGATGAGTCAGATCCAGCAGCAATCACTTTTTTAACCTCAGCTACAACATATGAGATCTCATCAGCGCTGGAGTTAAAGCCATTTACAGCTGGCTTCTCACCATGAGCATTAGCTGATTGCAACTCATCACCATGATCACTGACCAAATTACCCTGGCGCAATATCTTATTTGCAGTATTTATTATCTCTGGGGTTGATCGATATCCTCTAGATAATCGAAAGAGTTGGGCATTTGAAAAACGATTTTGAAAGTTAAGCAAGAAGTTTGAAGTCGCCCCTGCAAATGAGTAGATAGTCTGCGCCGCATCCCCGACCACGCAAATCTCCTGCCGATTTCCTAGCCATAGATTGAGCAATCTTTGTTGCAAAGGTGAGACATCTTGGTACTCATCAACGTGAAGTAGCGATACTGATCTCGCACCCGCTCTCTAACCCCACGATCCTCCTCTAACATTCCCACACAAAGCAGCAGTACATCTTCAAAATCTAATCCTCGCTCCTGCTTTTTTAATGATTCATACGCCTCATAAACTTGGGCAATCATTGCTAAGTTTTCACTAGCACCTTTGTTATTTGGCAACTTTACTGATCGATCATTAGCAACTGCTTGTTCTTGATAATTTTCTGGTGAAATCTCCAACACCTTTGCCCATTCGATCTCACCTGATATTTCACGAAGTGCGGCAGCAGAGGCAGGGATTGCCACATCTGCTCGGCTTATTGCTTGGCTAATAAAACCTGATTTTGAGGGTAGTAAAGATGGAAACTGACCACCGAAGGCGTAGGGCCAAAAATATAAAAGTTGTTTAAGAGCTGCGGAGTGAAAAGTTCTGGCAGTTGCATTTGGAATACCTAACCCGCGTAACCTTGCCCGCATTTCACCAGCAGCCTTTGCAGTAAAGGTCAGTGCTAATACCTTGGTTGGATCAGTGACACCTGAGTTAATTGCATATGCAATTCGGTGGGTGATAACTCTAGTTTTCCCAGTACCAGCACCTGCAATTACGCAAACTGGGCCATTAATTGCACTCACCACCGCTAGTTGATCTGGATCAAGACCAGCCAGGATTACTGAATTATCTACCGCCATGACTCTTCGCCAACCAAATCAACATCAGCTCCTGCGCCATACCAAGCCTTAATCATTTGTCTTGCCACACTGATTTCAAGTGGCAGGATTAAAGATTTATTTTCAATCGCACTCTTCATATCAGCTCTGCTAAACCAGTGAATCTCTTCGATCTCATCCCCATCGGGCCTGGCCAACTGCGGGGTGCTGGTAATTGCCTCAAATGCGATCATCAATGACGCCGGAAATGGCCATGGTTGTGAGCCCAAATAATTAATTTCACTCACCTCAACTCCTGCCTCCTCGCCAACCTCTCTAACTACACAATTTTCAAATGATTCACCAGGTTCAACAAATCCGGCAAAGGTTGAAAAGCGGTGCTTTGGCCAAACTTTTTGCCTACCCAACAGAATGCGATCTTGATTATCTTTTACCAAAACAATTATTGCGCTATCGGTACGGGGGTAATGCTCACTTTGATCATCTACACACCTTCTAACCGCACCACCTGAAACCACCATAGTTTGCCCACCACAAATAGAACATCTTGGGTGTTTCTGGTGCCAGTTAGCTAACCCTTGGCCGTGCACTGTAAGGCCGATATCTCTGGCGGATAGAAAGGCCCCAATCTGGCGCAAAGTTTTAAACTCAAACTTTTCATCTGTTGCGCTAGCTAGATGGCGGATAAAAAATGCTTTTGAATCTTTAACTCCTAAAAAATAATCAGTTTGGGATTGATAGGCGCCCAAAGTCGAGCCCTTTAGAAAAAGTATTTGATCTCCTACCACTGCAAATTTTTCATCAAAAAATATCAAAACCTGCCCGTCAGCAAATGCGGTGCTGAGATAAGTTTCATCACTTCGCAAATGGGCAGCCCGGTCCACCTCAGCTGCTGCAAGTGGGAGTTTGAGCGGTTTAATCGGTGCCATCACCGCCCGACC
>JGI25912J50252_10000506_pt1 | contig 12382 bp, 8 predicted proteins | sample LauGreSBDMM110DD_2_FD_50252 | JGI IMG/M metagenome (IMG submission 50252)
CGTCCTCGGTGTAGCCCGACAAACGAATCACTTCCATGCGGTCCAGCAAGGCTGGCGGAATGTTCATCGAGTTGGAGGTGGCCACAAACATCACGTCGCTCAAGTCGAAATCGACTTCCACGTAATGGTCAGCAAAGGTGTGGTTTTGCTCGGGGTCCAAAACCTCGAGCAAAGCACTGGAAGGGTCGCCCCGAAAGTCGGCACCGATCTTGTCAATTTCGTCGAGCAAGAACAGGGGGTTGCGGGTGCCGGCCTTGGTCAGGCTTTGCAACACCTTGCCGGGCAATGCACCGATGTAGGTGCGGCGGTGCCCGCGAATTTCAGCCTCGTCGCGCATGCCGCCCAGGGCCATGCGCACGTATTTGCGNCCCGTGGCTTTGGCGATCGATTGGCCCAAAGATGTTTTGCCCACGCCGGGTGGGCCGACCAAGCACAGGATGGGGGCTTTGACCTTGTCCACCCGTTGCTGAACCGCAAGATATTCAAGGATGCGGTCTTTGACTTTTTCCAGGCCGTAATGGTCTTCGTTGAGCACGCCCTCGGCATTGCCCAGGTCGTGCTTGATTTTGGTTTTTTTGCTCCATGGCAAACCCACCAACACATCGATGTAGTTGCGCACCACCGTGGCCTCGGCCGACATGGGTGACATGAGCTTGAGTTTTTTCAGCTCGCCCTCGGCCTTTTTGCGGGCCTCCGTGGGCATCTTCGCTAACTTGATCTTCTTTTCGATTTCTTCAATGTCAGCGCCGTCTTCGCCTTCACCCAGCTCTTTTTGATGGCTTTCACCTGCTCATTGAGGTAGAAGTCGCGCTGGTTTTTTTCCATTTGGCGCTTGACGCGACCACGGATGCGCTTGTCCACATTGAGGATGTCGACTTCGCGCTCGAGTTGCTCGTACAAGTTTTCCAGCCGCGCTTTGACATCGGCCAAATCGAGCACGATTTGCTTGTTCTCGAGCTTCAGGGGCAAATGGGCCGCAATGGTGTCGGCCAAGCGACCCGGGTCGTCGATGCTGGAGATGGAGGTGAGGATTTCAGGGGGGATTTTTTTGTTCAGTTTGACGTATTGGTCAAACTGCTGCATCACCGCGCGGCGCAGGGCTTCGACTTCGCTGTCTTTGGCCGACAAGGCGACCACCTCGATGGGCGTGAGCTTGGCGGTGAAATGGGTCTCGCCATCGTCCACATGATCGACCACGGCGCGCTGCAAGCCCTCGACCAAGACCTTGACGGTGCCGTCGGGCAACTTGAGCATTTGCAAGATAGAGGCCACACATCCGACGCTGAACATGTCGCTGACGGCCGGCTCATCCTTGGCCGCTGCCTTTTGGGCCACCAACATGATGCGCCGCTCAGCGGCCATGGACAGCTCCAAAGCCTTGATGCTTTTGGGTCGCCCCACAAACAGGGGGATGACCATGTGCGGAAACACGACGACATCGCGCAAAGGCAGCAAAGGCAGCTCAATGGCCACCGGCGGCAATGGTGTTTGTCCAGACATGACGGTCTCAACCTTGGGAAAAAGCGCCGCCAGGGGCGGGGCTTGGGGGATCAGGCCTTTTTGGCTGCCTCTCGGTAGACCAGCAAGGGGGGTTTGTTTTCATCGATGGTGGACTCGTCCACCACCACTTTTTCGACATTGCTCGCATTCGGCAGATCAAACATGGTGTCGGTCAGCGATTGTTCAAGGATGGATCGCAGGCCACGGGCACCAGTTTTTCGCGCCAAGGCCTTTTTGGCAATCGCTTTGAGCGCATTGGGGCGGATTTCGAGGTCCACACCTTCCATGGCCAGCAGTTTGCTGTACTGCTTGACCAAGGCGTTTTTGGGCTCGGTGAGGATTTGCACCATCGCGTCTTCGGTGAGCTCGCTCAAGGTGGCCACGATGGGCATGCGGCCCACCAACTCAGGGATCAAACCAAATTTGATCAGGTCTTCGGGCTCCACCTCGCGAAACACATCGGTGAGGCTGCGCTGCAACTTGCTTTTGACCATGGCGCCAAAACCGATGCCAGAGGCTTCGGTGCGGTTTTCGATCACTTTTTCCAGCCCCGAAAAAGCGCCACCACAAATGAACAAGATATTGGTGGTGTCGACTTGCAAAAAGTCTTGGTTGGGGTGCTTGCGCCCACCCTGGGGCGGGACGCTGGCCATGGTGCCCTCGATCAACTTGAGCAGGGCTTGCTGCACACCCTCGCCCGACACATCGCGGGTGATCGAGGGGTTATCAGACTTGCGTGAAATTTTGTCGATTTCGTCGATGTACACGATGCCGCGTTGGGCGCGATCAATGTCATAGCTGCAGCTTTGCAACAGCTTTTGGATGATGTTTTCCACATCCTCGCCCACATAGCCGGCCTCGGTCAAGGTGGTGGCATCGGCCATCACAAAGGGCACATCCAACATGCGCGCCAGGGTTTGCGCCAGCAAAGTTTTGCCCGAACCTGTGGGGCCGATCAGCAAGATGTTGCTTTTGGTCAGTTCAACCTCGTCCTTTTTGGACTTTTCTTTGTGGCGCAGGCGCTTGTAATGGTTGTAAACGGCGACCGCCAATGAACGCTTGGCCGTTTCTTGGCCAATCACATAGTTGTCGAGGTTGTTTTTGATCTCCAGCGGGGTGGGCAAGTCGCCACGGGCATCGCGGGCTGCGGTCTCTGCCGGCAGTTCGTCGCGAATGATCTCGTTGCACAGGTCAATGCATTCGTCACATATGAAAACCGAAGGCCCCGCAATCAGCTTTTTGACCTCGTGCTGGCTCTTTCCGCAAAATGAGCAGTACAAGGTCTTGTCGCTGGAGTTCGATTTCTTATCGGCCATGAATACCTTCCTCGCTCAGGGTTTGACCAAATGATAACCAATTCAACCAGGGGCAAATCTGCCCTGTGGGTGTCGATGCCGCGGGCGATGCGCTCAAGCGATCAAGGCCGCTTGGCAATGACTTGGTCGACCAACCCATATTCTTTGGCTTCGTCGGCCGACAGGTAGTAATCGCGCTCGGTATCGCGCTCGATTTTTTCCAAGGGCTGGCCCGTGCGCTCGGCCAAAATTTTGTTCAACTGCTCGCGGGTTTTGAGAATTTCGCGGGCGTGGATCTCAATTTCGGTGGCCTGGCCTTGGGTGCCACCCAAGGGTTGGTGGATCATGACCTTGGAGTTGGGCAGGCTAAAGCGCTTGCCCTTGGTACCCGCAGCCAACAAAAATGCGCCCATGCTGGCGGCCATGCCAATGCACAAGGTGGAAACTTCGGGTTTGATGAAGTTCATGGTGTCAAAAATCGCCATGCCCGCACTCACCGAACCGCCAGGCGAGTTGATGTAGAGCGAAATGTCTTTGTCGGGGTTTTCGCTCTCCAAGAACAACAACTGCGCGACCACCAAATTGGCCGTTTGGTCATTGACACCACCGACCAAAAAAATGACCCGCTCGCGCAGCAAGCGCGAGTAGATGTCGTAAGAGCGCTCGCCGCGGCCAGACTGTTCAATGACGATGGGCACCATGCCCAAGGCCTGTGTATCTAATGCACTCATGCGTTTTGTCCCATCAATTCTTCAAAAGAAACCGCCACATCGGTGACTTTGCCATGGCTCATCACATGCTGGGTGACGTTGGCCTCAATCACGATGGCCTCGACTTCGGCCAAGCGGCGGTTGTCAGAGTAGTACCAACGCACCACGTCGGCGGGTTTTTCGTAACTGGAGGCCAGGTCGTCAATGTGCTTTTTGATTTGCTCAGCCGTGGCTTGCAGGTTGTGGGCGCGAACCAATTCGGCGACCACCAAACCCAAACGCACCCGGCGTTCGGCTTGCGGGCGGAACACGTCATCGGGAATGGGAGCGTTTTCGGCGTCCTTGATGCCACGCTGCTTGAGGTCGGCGCGGGCGCCTTCGATCAAACGGTCGACCTCGGCTTGAACACTGGACTTGGGCAGGTCCAACTCGGCTTTGGCCGCCAAAGCCTCCAAGGCGGCTTGTTTGTTGCGCGCCAGCAAGCGCGACTTGAGTTCACGGTCGAGGTTTTTGCTGATGTCTTCGCGCAAGCCAGCCACGGTGGGGTTGGGCACACCCAAGGAGACGGCCAGAGCATCGTCAACCTCGGGCATATGCGCGGCTTCGGCTTTTTTCAGGGTGACCAAAAAGTCAGCTTGCTTGCCAGCCACATCTTTGCCGTGGTAATCGGCCGGGAAGCTCAGGGGAAAGGTTTTGCTTTCGCCGGTTTTCATGCCGCGAACGGCCTCTTCAAATTCTTTGAGCATTTGGCCTTGGCCCAGCATGAACTGAAAACCTTCGGATTTGCCGCCGTCAAACAACTCGCCATCGATCTTGCCTTCAAAGTCGATGGTGACCCGGTCACCGTCTTCGGTGCCGGCGCTGGCAGGGCGCTGGGTATAGGTGCTGCGCTGCTTGCGCAAAATTTCAATGGTGCGCTGGATGGCTTCTTCGCTCACACCAGAGGTGTGGCGCGAAACCTCCAGAGAGGCGAGGTCAGGCATTTTGACTTCGGGGTAAACCTCGAACACAGCGTCAAAGGCCAACTCGCCTTCGGGGGCGCCTTCTTTTTCACTGATGCGGGGCTGGCCAGCGACACGCAACTTGGCTTCGTTGGCGGCCACCGAGAAAGCTTCGCCCACTTTGTCGTTCATGACTTCATACTGAACCGAATAGCCATAGCGCTGGGCGACGATGTTCATGGGCACTTTGCCCGGGCGAAAACCATCGATCTTGACCTGGCGCGCCAGGCGCTTGAGGCGTGTGTTGACCTCGGATTGGATGACGGTGACCGGCAGGGTCAGGGTCATCTTGCGCTCGAGTTTTTCCAGGTTTTCGACAACTACGGTCATTTTCTCTCTCCTTATCGGGTGCAGTGGGCCCCGGATGGGGCCCGGCCAATGGGGGCATCTTGGTGCGCGGGGGGGGACTCGAACCCCCACAGTATTGCTACCGTCAGGACCTAAACCTGGTGCGTCTACCAATTTCGCCACCCGCGCGGGATTGCAAAACAGCAACGGGTGGCCTGTTGCACAGCCCACCCGCCTGAAATCGGTCAGCCGCGGATTCTAACCGCTCGCAGCCCGCCCAAGCCGCCGTCAGGCCTAGCGGCGCACCCGGAACCAGGCGGCATACATGGCGGGCAGGCTGAGCAAGGTCAATGCCGTAGCCACGATCAGACCGCCCATGATGGCCACGGCCATAGGCCCCCAGAACACACTGCGCGACAAGGGGATCATGGCCAGCACCGCAGCCGCTGCGGTCAGCACGATCGGGCGCAAGCGCCGCACGGCGGCTTCCACAATGGCGTCCCAAGCGGGCACACCATTGGCGCGGTCTTGCTCGATTTGATCGATCAAGATCACCGCATTGCGCTGAATCATGCCCATCAAGGCCACCACCCCGAGCAAAGCGACAAAACCAAACGGGCGGTTCAAAACCAACAAAGCCGCCGCGACCCCAGCAATGCCCATGGGGCCGGTCAAAAAAACCAGCAAGGAGCGGCTGAAACTGTGCAACTGCAGCATCAGCAAGGTGAAGATGATGAACAACATCAAAGGCACGCCAGCGGCAATGGCCGATGAGCCTTTGGCGCTTTCTTCCACCGCACCGGCCACTTGCACCTGGTAGGCGCCCTCGCCCCGGCTGGCCCATTGGGCTTGCAGCGCGTTGAGCGCAGGCAGCAGCTGCTGGGTCACGGTGGCGCCTTGCAAGCCCTCGGCAATATCGGATTGAACGGTGATGGCGTAGCTGCGGTTCTCGCGCCACATCACACCCGGCTCCCAGGCAAACACCGGCTTGGCAATTTGGGTCAGCGGGATCGACTTGCCGGACGCGGTGGGCACATAGGCGCTGCCCAAATCGCTGATGGCATCGCGCTCATTGAGGGGTTGGCGCAGCACCATGTCGATCAAGCGGTCGCCTTCNCGNAACTGNCCCACNGGNGTGCCTGATAGCAAAGTGCGGGTGGCTTGGGCGATGGACTGGCTGGTCACCCCCAGGGCGCGGGCTTTGTCTTGGTCCACCTCCAGGCGCAGCGCTTTGACCGACTCGTTCCAGTTGTCGTTCACCCCACGGGTGTTGGCGTTGTCGCGCATCACCGCTTTGACTTCGTCGGCGCGTTGGCGCAGCACCCGAGGGTCGGTGCCAACCACCCGAAACTGCACCGGGTAAGCCACCGGCGGCCCATTGGGCAAGAGCTTGACCCGCACCCGAACCTCGGGAAATGCCTGGGCCATCCAGCCGGGCAAGTCCAGGCGCAGGGCTTCGCGCTGCTGCAAATCTTTGGGCACGATGATGAACTGAGACACATTGGACTGGGGGAAAACCGCATCCAAGGGCAGGTAAAAGCGGGGTACACCCGAGCCCACCCACAGGGTCACGCTCTCCACACCCGGGCGCGCCAGCAATTGTTTTTCCACTTGGAGCGCCAGGGCTTCGTTGGCCTCGATGGATGTGCCCTCGGGGAACCACAGGTCCAACATGACCTCGGGCCGGCTGGAGTCGGGGAAAAACTGTTGCTGCACCCGACCCATGCCCACCAAGCCCAGCCCCAGCAGGGCCAAGGTCACCACAATCGTGGTCCAGCGGTACTTCACGCAGGCGTGGACCGTGCGGCGAAACCAGCGATAAAACGCAGAATCAAACAACTCTTCATGGGACTGACCGGCAGGCACGGGGCGCGACTTGAGCAGCAAAGTCCCCAAATAAGGGACAAAAAACACCGACACCCACCAACTCAGCATCAAGGCCATGACGGTGACCGCAAAAATCGCAAAGGTGTATTCACCCACCGTGGACTTGGCCAAGCCAATCGGCAAAAACCCAGCCGCCGTGATCAACGTGCCCGTGAGCATGGGCATGGCGGTCACGTCGTAGGCAAAGGTGGCGGCGCGCACCTTGTCAAAACCCTCTTCCATTTTTCGCACCATCATCTCCACAGCGATGATGGCGTCATCGACCAGCAAGCCCAGCGCAATGATCAGTGAACCCAAAGATATTTTGTGCAAGCCAATGCCAAAGTAGCTCATGCATAAAAAGGTCATGGCCAACACCAGGGGGATGGTGATGCCCACCACCAAGCCCGGCCGAATGTCCACGTACCACCCCCAGCGCCCACCCTTGTGCAAGCCCAGTGAAACAAAACTGACCAACAGCACAATCAACACCGCCTCGATCAGCACCCGCACAAACTCACCCACGGAAGATGCCACGGCCTTGGGTTGGTCTTGCACCGACTGCAGGCNCACGCCCACCGGCAGGGTGGGGACGATGGTCACCATCGCTTCGCGCAAGGCCTGGCCCAATGCGATGATGTCGCCACCCTTGGCCATCGACACCCCCAGCGCGATGACCGATTGGCCCTGGTGGCGCACCTTGACCGTGGCCGGTTCGACATAGCCGCGCCGAATTTGTGCCATGTCGCCCAACTTCACATGCTGNCCCGAGCTGCCACGGATGGGCATGTTGCGCAATTGCTCAACCGCCTCGAATTGACCCGCAACGCGGATTTGAACCACATCCAAGGGGGTTTGCAAAAGCCCAGCGCTTTCGACCGCGTTTTGTTGACCGATTTGCGCCACCACCGCAGCCATGTCCAAGCCCCACTGGGACATGCGCTTTTGCGACACTTCAATGAATATTTTTTCGTCTTGCACGCCAAACAACTCGACCTTGGCCACGTCCTTGACGCGCAGCAACTGCTGGCGCACCGAATCGGCAAACACCTTGGCCTCGGCGTTGGTGTAACCATCGGCTTGCANGCCATAAATCACNCCNTACACATCGCCAAAGTCGTCATTGAAAAACGGGCCTTGCACGCCCTGCGGCAGGGTATGGCGCATGTCCCCCANTTTCTTGCGCACGGTGTACCAAACATCCGACACCTCGCTGGGCTTGGAGTTGTCTTTGATCTGAAAAATGATTTGCGACTCACCCGGCTTGGAGTAGCTGCGGATCTTGTCCGCATAAGGNACCTCTTGCAAACTGCGNTCGAGCTTGTCGGTGACCTGTTCGGCCACTTGTTGGGCGGTGGCGCCTGGCCAATAGGTGCGCATGACCATCAGCCTGAACGTGAAAGGCGGGTCTTCGTCTTGGCCCAAACTGAAATAGGCCGCCACCCCCAGCACCATCAACACCACCATCAGGTAGCGCGTCAGGGCCGGGTGGTTGATGGCCCACAGCGAGAGGTTAAAGCCCTTGGCTTGTGTCGGGTTCATGGCACCGACTTCGGGGTGGCAGCGGGTTTTTGGCTGGGCGCTGTTGGGTTGAGCGCATTCGCTGGCGCTGTGCTGGCACCCGCCAGCGCGGGGCCGCCGCCAGGGGCTGTTTGGGTCGAACCCAAAGGGGCCACCGTTGCCGGTACATAACGCGTGACTTTTTGCCCTGGCGACAACACATGCACACCGGCGACCACCACCTCTTGCCCGGCTTGCAAGCCCGAGGACACCACCACTTGATTGCCGTCAGCGGTACCGATGTCGATGGTTTGCAAGCGCACCGTCATGCTGGCCGCATCCAGCACCCACACCGCNGTCTTGCCGCCCTCTTGGCGCAAGGCACTGGTGGGCAACTGGATGGCGGGCTGGCGCGACCACACATCGGTGCGCGGCAACACCACGTGAACCGTGCTTCCCAGGGGCAGGCCATCGCCTTTGGGCAAGCTGAGTTTGACGGTGAATGTGCGCGTCACCACATCGGCGCTGGCGGCGATGTCGCGCACCTGGGCCTGCGTGGCTCGGTCCGTGCCCCAGGGTTTGACCGCCACCGTTTGGCCCACTTTGAGCAAGCCCAGTTTGTCTTCAGGCAGGGCGATCACCACATCATTGGCACCCTCTTGGGCCACGCGGACCACCGGCGTCCCCGCTGCCAAAACTTGGCCAACCTCGGCCTCAATGGCGGTGACCACGCCCCCATGGTCGGCCATCAAACGGGTGTATCCCACTTGGTTGCCCTGGGCGCGCGACTGGGCCTGGGCTTGGTCCCATTGGGCTTGCGCGGCTTTGAGGGTGGTTTCGCGCCGCTCCAATTCGGCCCCACTGATGAAAGATTGGTCCTTCAACTCTTGGTAACGCTTGAAGTCAGCCTGGGCCAATTCCAATTGGGTTTGCGCTGCCCTGACCTGGGCGCGGGCGGCATCGGCAGCCAGCTCGTAGTCGCGCGGATCCAGGTCGGCCAAGCGTTGGCCTGGCTTGACCCGTTGGCCCAGTTCCACATGGCGCGCCACCAGTTTGCCGCCCACCCGAAACCCCAACCGGCTTTCCACCCGGGCCCGGACTTCCCCCGCAAACTCGACCCCAGCATGCACGTCGGAAGTTTGAATTTGTATCAATTTGACAGCGCGGACAGGCTCAGGCCGGGTGTCTGGGGGCTTGCAAGCGCTGAGGCCCACCAAGCAGGCCACGGACACGAGCCGTGCCAAGGGTTGCTGAAACATAGGGGTGATACTTTCTAGGGACTGGCCTGGAGACATGGCATGGCAGCCCAAATTAATGACTGATCGGTTAGTAATCTTATCCTGGGGGCATTTTTTGTCAAGCGACAATGGCCAGAACCATGCCAGCAGTGGACCATTACGAAAACTTTCCCGTCGCCTCGTGGCTGTGCCCGCCACACCTGCGCGGGGCGGTGGTGGCCCTGTACCACTTTGCCCGCACCGCCGACGACCTGGCCGATGAAGGCCCTGCCGAAGCAGAGCCACGATTGGCCCAACTGGCCGCTTACCGCAGGGCTTTGGAACAGGCCTCCGACCCCCACTCCGGCCCTGTCCACGCCAAACATCACCGCAACGGCACCAGTGAACCGCTGGCCAAGCCCTTGCCCACTGCACAGCTTGATTGGCCAGAGGTTTTTGGCCCTTTGGCCCAGCACATCCGCGCCCACGCCTTGCCCTTGGGCCTGTTGCATGCTTTGCTCGACGCCTTTGAACAAGACGTGCGCTACACCCAGCAAGGGCGGCGTTATGCATCGCGGGACGAATTGCTGGACTACTGTGCCAAATCGGCCAACCCGATTGGCCGCTTGCTGCTGCACCTGTACCAAGTGAACGACGCGCAGGCGCTGGCCATGAGCGACGCGGTGTGCAGCAGTTTGCAACTGATTAATTTTTGGCAAGACCTCAGCGTGGACGTGCCGCGGGGTCGCTTGTACCTGCCGGAGGCGGGTGATTTGCGCGCCGAGTTGGCCTTTGCCCGGGCCTTGATGCAGCAAGGCGCCCCGCTGGTGCACCGGGTGCCGGGCCGCGCGGGCTGGGAGCTGCGCTTGGTGGTGCAAGGTGGCTTGCGCATTCTTGACAAAGTCGAACGCAAAGACCCCTGGCGACAGCGCACAACCTTGGTCTGGCACGATTGGGCTTTGATGCTGTGGCGCGCCTTGTGGATGCGCGCGCAATGACACAATCCCCGACCATGACACCCCAACAGTACGTGCAAGAAAAGGCCGCCAGCTCGGGCAGCAGCTTTTACTATGCGTTTTTGTTTTTGCCAGCCCATCGGCGGGCAGCGATCACAGCGTTTTACGCTTTTTGCCGTGAAATCGACGATGTGGTTGACGAGGTGCCCGACCCGGGCGTGGCCGCGACCAAATTGGCTTGGTGGCAAACCGAAGTCAAACGCGCCTATGAAGGTACGGCCCAACACCCGGTGATGCAGGCGCTCATGCCCTGCGCCCATGAATTTGGCATCCAAGCCGGCCATTTGCTGTCGGTCATTGAAGGCTGCCAAATGGACCTGACCCAAACCCGTTACCTGGACTACCCCGGCCTAAAGCGCTACTGCCATTTGGTGGCCGGCGTGGTCGGCGAAGTGGCGGCACGCATTTTTGGGCAAACCCAGGACCAAACCACCACTTATGCCCACACCTTGGGGCTGGCCTTTCAGCTCACCAACATCATCCGCGATGTGGGTGAGGACGCGGTGCGCGGGCGTATTTATCTGCCGGCCCATGAGTTGCAGCAATTTGAGGTCAAAGCCCAAGAGATCTTGCAGCGCCAAGACTCCACCCGCTTTCAAGCCTTGATGCGCCACCAGGCGAGCCGCGCCCATGGGCTTTACGAACAGGCTTTTGATTTGCTGCCCCAGGCCGACAAGCGCAGCCAAAAACCAGGTTTGATGATGGCCAGCATTTACCGCACCTTGTTGCGAGAGATTGAAGCGGCCCAATTTCCGGTGCTGCAGCAGCGGGTGCGACTGACCCCCTTGCGAAAATTTTGGCTGGCCTGGAAGGTGCAGGCCTTGGGACGTTTTTGAAACGCTTGACCATTGTTGGGGGCGGCTGGGCCGGTTTGGCCGCTGCGGTGCGCGCCACCGATCTGGGCTGGCAGGTGGCCTTGTTAGAAGCTGCGCCCACCTTGGGGGGAAGGGCCCGCCGCATTGAGCACCAAGGCCTGGTGCTGGACAACGGCCCCCACCTGTTGATCGGGGCCTATACCCACACCCTGGCTTTGATGCGCCAGCTGGGCCTGGACCCAGAGCGCTTGCTCTGGCGCATGCCACTGAACCTGCGCAACCCCCAAGGCATGGGTCTGTCATTGCCCGACCTGCCCCCGCCGTGGAACCTGTTGTGGGGCATCACCGCGTCCAACGCCCTGGACTGGCGCGACAAACTCTCTTTGTTGGGCGTGGCGGCGCGCTGGCAGCGGGATCNATTCACTTGCCCGCCCCTCATGAACGTGCACGAGTTGTGTATGGGCCTGCGGCCCCGGGTGATCAGCCATTTGATCGAACCCCTGTGCGTATCGGCCTTGAACACCCCCATGGACAAAGCCTGCGCCACCGTGTTTTTAAGGGTGCTGCGCGACGCTTTGTACAGCGCCCCTGGGAGCGCCGATTTTTTACTGCCACGCAGCGACATGAGCGCCTTGCTGCCCGACGCGGCCTTGGCTTGGTTGCGCACCCACGGCGCACAAGTTGTATTGGGCCANCACCAAAANGNCTGCCCCCAAGCCCTGAGCGCAGGCGACGCGGTGTTGCTGGCCTGCCCCGCTTGGGAGGCGGCCCGCCTGACCCAAGAGATCAATCCCCCTTGGTCGGCCCAGGCCGCCCAACTGAAACACGAAGGCATTGCCACCGTGTACCTGCGCACCACCAGCAATGGCAGTGGCTTGGACCAGGCAGTGCTGTCCATGCCCATGATGGCCCTGGACAGCGGCCCCAACGCCCCGGCCCAATTTGTCTTCGATCGCGGCGCGCTCAGCGGCGACCCGGCTCAGCGCGGCATCTTGGCNGCGGTGGTGAGTGCTTGCCAGGGCGAGCGAGCGCCCCTGACCCAAGCAGTGCTGGCACAAATTCAAAACCAGCTCGGCTTGGACGGCTTGCAAGTCATCACCACGGTGGTGGAGCGGCGCGCCACCTTCAGTTGCACCCCAGGGCTCACCCGCGCACCGGCTTACATTGGCCCGGG
>JGI25912J50252_10000507_pt1 | contig 12382 bp, 10 predicted proteins | sample LauGreSBDMM110DD_2_FD_50252 | JGI IMG/M metagenome (IMG submission 50252)
AACCAGCGTATAGCAGACAGCAAAACAAAAGCACTGCCTATCACCACAGCAAAAATCAACACAAGCGTTGCAATCATTAGCAACAGAATTCGATATAAAAGTTTCATTTATTCACATTTTCGACGTCGTCTAGAACCAATAGTCCATCTTCTCGTCGAATCGTTTCAGATTTTTCCAAGCTTGCAGCGTGTTTTTTAATGATGTGTAAAACTGTGTAATTGAGGCGATTTTTACTCTGGACGCTTGAGATGGTCTGGACGGTGGTTTGCTCTGGACGCTTTGGGCACTTTGGACGGTACAGGTACTCTGGACGCTTGCGTTAGTTTAGTTAGGCGCGGGCTTGAGTATCTGAATCAGTCCAGCTTGATGCCCAAATCGACTGCCAATTTGATCCAGACAGGTACGTCACGCTCCCAATCACTACGGGTGTCGACCAAATTTTTGGGTTTGTTGGGAATCGAAAATGACTCGCGCAATTTGGCAGCGCGTTCGGTGTTAGCCCCTTCAACAACCACACTTGAAAGTATTTTCAAAACGGCTTCTGGTGTGCCAGCGGGGGCCATCAGTGGAAGCCCACCCTCCAGTGCCACCAAAGGATCCGTCATGCCTTGCTCAACCAAGGTTGGCACATCTGGCAATTTGGGTGAACGATAAGTGCCGGTCACGCCAATAGCGCGAACACCTCGGCCTGCAACGGTGTTGAAGGCTTGGTAACTGCCAACGGCTATTTGCAGTTGACTGGAGGCCACATCAATCCACATGGCGGCTTCACCTTTGTAATGAATCGAAAGTATTTTGCTGCCATAGTTGCGGTTGATTTGATCTGCCACCATGTGGGGATAAGACCCAGGGGCATAAGTGCCCATCGAGGTTTGGTTGGTTTTAGCAAACTCGATGAACTCTTGAATGGTCTTGGCAGGTACTTTTTCCGAAATGCCGACGACCAAAGGTCCCGATGGAAAATTGGCCACAGGGGTGAGGTCTTTGTCCAGGTTGTAGGGTAATTTGGTGTACAGAACACGGTTTTGCCATACAGTGCCTGAAGTGGTCATCAACAAGGTGTATCCATCTGGAGCCGATTTGGCAACGGTATCAATGCCAATAATGGCACCAGCTCCGGGTTTGTTGTCGACAACCGCAGTCACACCCAACTTTGCCGTGAGTTGTTCCGCATACATGCGGGCATAGGCGTCTGTCAGTCCGCCTGGCGGAAAGGCCACGACGATCCGAATAGGCTTGTTGGGCCATTTGCCAGACTGCGCAAATGATTGCGGCAAAACCAGTCCAGCACTTGTTCCGGCGATCATTGAAAGCGCTTGGCGTCGAGTGGGTGTTGTAAATTCGGTCATAGGCTGATGCGTTGTGTTACGTGGTCTTAGTCTATTTCGAGCTCATCACATCGCAGCGGGTGATAACCCTGTTTTTTTTCACGTGTACAAACCTATTTTTCATGACAGTAGCTTTTATTCGAGCCGATGCGCTGAAAGCATTGACACTGCACCATCAGCAAAAAGTCAGCAAGCAGTGTGATTGCTCGGTCATAGGTTGATGCGTTGAGTTACGTGGTCTTAGTCTATTTGGAGCTCATCACATTGCAGCGGGTGATAACCCTGTTTTTTTTCACGCGTACAAACCGATTTTCCATGACAGTAGCTTTTATTCGAGCCGATGCGCTGAAAGCATTGACACTGCACCATCATCAAAAAGTCAGCAAGCAGTGTGATTGCGCTGCCAGCGCATGCATGGGCTGGGACAGTGTGAGCGATGCACGTTGGCCGCAAACACAAATGCAGGCTTTAGCGACTTTGCGCGAATTAGGCGCGTTCGGTATGCTACTTGATTATCAAAAAGGGTTTTCATGGTTTCTGCAAATTTGGCATCACCAAATATGTTCATGGTTTTCTTATTTTGATCCTTTTTGCTGTTTGAGTAGGCTAAAGCTACAGCAAAGATCCCTTTAGCCTTAGCAATACTTTTGATATTTTCCCATTCAAGATCTAGCGACTCTTTGTTTGTTGCAACAGCTGCAAGTACCGGTAAGTTAACTTAAATAAGAAGGCTTTTTTCATTTTCTGATTCCTTTAAAAGTTGGCAACAAGGGTTCCACCTCCTGCCACTTGGTTATTTGGGTGCCAGATCAGCTTGAAAAATTACCCCTTGGGCGCAAAGCCGTTCAATATCTTCAGCTGAAAGACCGGCTAACTCGGTGAGCACGCTTTCAGTGTCACGACCTACGGCCCCACCACTTGTGCGAACACGTCCTGGTGTTTGCGACAGTTTCGGCACGATACCGGGCAAGGTGACGTTACCAAGCGTGTCGTGCGGCACTTTAAGTAGCATTTCCCTAGCTTTGAAGTGCGGGTCTGCAAATATGTCAGCCATCGTGAAAATACGTGTTGCTGGTACTGAGGCTTCTAGTAGCACTCGCTCAAGCTNATGTAATTCATAATCGCAAGTCCATCGACTGATCAATAAGTCGAGGGCTTCGTGGTTTACCGACCGACAAATACTGGTAGAAAAGTCAGGGTGCTCTGCCAACTCAGGCTGTCCCATTGCATCAACCAAGCGGTGGAATACGGCCTCGCCCATGGCGGTGATGTGGATGTAAGAGTTGTCCCTAGTCGGGTAAAGATTGTTTGGCGTGCTATCCGGAAGCCTTGACCCAGCGCGATTGGCAATGAAGCCGAGCTTGTCATAGGCCGGAACATGGGGCTCCATGAAGCTGAAAGCACATTCATACAGCGCGGCATCAATTAGCTGCCCCTTGCCCGATTCCTTTCGGTGCAGTAATGCCATCACTGCACCGAATGCTGCATAAAGACCAGTAATGCAATCTGTCATGGATACAGCAGCCCGACTTGGCGGCCGATCAGGGTCGCCTGTGACATGCCGGATTCCGCTCATGGCTTCGCCGATTACACCGTAGCCAGCACGTTCGCGGTATGGGCCGCTTTGCCCGAAGCCACTAATACGCACCATCACCAAGGCGGAATTAATACGTAAAAGATCCTCGTAACCTAGCCCCCATTTTTCCAAAGCACCTGGTCGAAAATTTTCGATCACGATGTCACATTCTTTGACCAATCTGCGAACAATGTCACGCCCTTCATCAGAGCGCAAGTTCAATGAGACAAGTGACTTGTTGCGCAAAATGCTAGCTGCATAAAGTGATTCACCTTCGTAGCGTTTACCCATGGTCCGAACTGCATCTCCTTCGGCTGGTTCGATCTTGATGACTTCAGCACCAAAGTCGGCAAATAGCCTACCGCAGAACGGCCCGGCGACTGTGGAGCCGAGCTCTAATACTCGATAACCTACCAGAGGACCGCTTGAGGGGGCGGCAGCTGTTTCTTTCATATCAAATCCTTGGAAATAGGATTGCACTTTCCAGTGCATCCTCGCTTGCAAAGGGTATCTCTTCTGCAGCGGGCTTAGCTGTAGTTATCAATATTATTGATGAGTACTATACTTAATCGAATCTAATGGGACAAAGACGTAATAACAATGGCGACTGAAATAATCTATTCGGAAATTACAGGGACCGTCTGGAAGATCCAAAGCCAGTTGGGCGATTTGCTGGAGCCTGATGCGTCAATAATGATTCTCGAGTCCATGAAGATGGAGATCCCTGTCTTAGTTCCGAATGGCGGACGACTTGTCAAGCTGTTTGTAGATGAGGGTGCGTTTGTCAAGGAGCGTCAGGAGTTGGCAGAGATCGAGACGTAAAGATCCGCCTAGGCGTATCAGTGAACTTTGTTTGCAATAGGCACAAACACTTGTTTTGGCTATCTCTAAGAGCGCTAAGCTGGGTTCTTCGACCTCGTAAGAGGTCCGAGTCGCATTTAAATAGGCTCGTCTTTCAACTATAAAGTAGGTGGAAAAAATGCTCAATCGTCGTGAACTACTCAAGACCTTAACTGCACTCTCACTGCCTGGGGCGATCCCCCCGGCCTATTCGCAAACAACTTACCCTTCCAAGGCTATCAATATGGTGTGTGGCTTTGCAGCTGGGAGCGCTACTGATGTCGTGGCGCGGGTGGTCGGGATCAAACTGTCAGAACGTCTAAATCAGCCAGTGGTGGTCCAGAATTTAACGGGCGCTGCATCAACCATTGCAGCGGACTTTGTTGTCCGTTCGGTTGCAGATGGCCATACCTTGATGACCGTATCTAGTGCTATTACTATCGCGCCTGCGGTTTACAACAACCTTAAGTTCAATGTCGAGAAGGACCTTGTTGCCATCGCTAACATCGGCTTTCTACCTACCGTGTTAATGGTGGCGGATTCATTGCCAGTTCGGAATTTTGAGGAGTTTGTAGAGTACGCCAAAAAAAATCCGGGTAAATTGAATTACGGCTCATCAGGGACGGGCGGGTCCACGCACATGGCCGCCGCGTTACTTGCTCAGACCTTAGGTTTGAGCATGACCCATGTTCCGTATCGCGGAAATGGGCCGGCCGGGCTAGCACTAATGGCTGGAGAAATCCAAGTGTTGATGGATACGACTGTTTTAGCAGCTCAATCAGTCAAGACCAATCGCGTAAGGGCATTGGCAGTGACCGGAAGTGCCCGGTCTCAGGCCTTACCCGATGTGCCAACGTTCCGTGAAGCTGGCTTGGCCAATTTTGATGCCTCGGTCATGTTTGGGATCATGGGGCCGAAGAGTTTGCCTCGTCCAATCGTTGAGCGAATCAACCGTGAAGTCGTGGAGTCTTTAAAGGATTCTGGTCTTCAAAATCAGTTGGTCAAAACGGGTGGGTTACAACTTTCACCGGGGTCGCCAGAGCAGTTTGCGCAACTCATTTCAGAGGACATTGCAAAGTGGCGAAAAGTGGCGACTCAAATGGGCATTAGCGCAGAGTAAACCCCAGCATACTNAAAGTAATCCATCAACCCATGCAAAAAAAAATAACAGANACAAGTACCATAATTTCGAGTGAAGGTTGGGAGGAAGAGTTACAGGAACTGAAGCGTCGTCACGAGTTTGCTGCGAATCTGGGCGGACCTGAATCTGTGGCGCGACAGCACGACGCAGGCCGGCTTACCATCCGCGAACGTATAAGCAGCCTTGCCGACCCAGACAGTTTTCAAGAAGTGGGGAAACTCACTGGCCAAGGACATTACGTTGATGGAAAGCTTCAAGGAGTCACACCTGCCCCTTATGTAATGGGACTGGCTCAAATCGATGCGCGGCCCGTGGCTATTGGCGGCGAGGACTTTACCGTCCGCGGAGGCTCCAGTTGGAGCGGCGACCGCAAGAAGGGAGGCCAAGGCGGTTTTATTGAAGATTTGTCTCTGGACTATCGCATTCCTTTGGTAAACCTAATTGATGGCGCTGGTGGTAGCGTCACTTCGCACAAGCGTCGAGGGCACGCTGTCTTTCCAGGTGTTCACGGTTTTGAGACCTCAGTCGAATTGATGGGCATTGTGCCCGTTGTAAGTGCTGTTCTAGGAACGGCGGCCGGTGGCCCCGCCGGCCGAGCCATACTTTCGCACTGGTCTGTGATGACTAAGAACACCAGTCAAATCTTCGCTGCGGGTCCGCCGGTTGTTGAGCGCTCCNTGGGCCAGAGAATAAGCAAAGAGGAACTCGGCGGACACAAAGCTGCAGCTGATATCGCTGGCCTAGTTCACAACGTTGCAGCCGATGAGGCTGAGTGCTTTTCTATGATTCGGCGCTACCTTTCTTATATGCCTAGCAACGTGTGGGAGCTCCCGCCCGTTGTTGACACGGTTGACTCGCCAAGTCGCCGTGATGAAGCCTTAGCCACTATTGTCCCGAAGGACCGCCGTAAGCCCTACAACATGCGCGATCTTGTTCAAATGGTTGTGGACAAAGACTCAGTCTTCGAAATTCAACCCAGTTATGGCAAGGCTGTGATTACTTCTTTGGCACGTATGAATGGCAAGGTGGTTGGCATCATCGCCAACAATCCTATGATTTACGGTGGTGCCTTGGACCTGAAGGCTGCGGCTAAGCAAACTCACTTTATTCAGCTATGCGACACATTCCATATCCCACTGATNTTNCTAGTTGACGTACCTGGGTTTATGGTGGGGCAAGATGCGGAGCTAGCTGGTACGTTGCGCGAAGGTATGCGAAGCGTTTACGTGGCAATGCAGGCTACCGTGCCAATACTTACAGTCGTGATTCGCAAGTGCTACGGAATGGCGGGGATGGCTGCAACTGACAAGAATGGAATTGGTTTAAAACTTGCCTGGCCATCCGCTGAATGGGGTTCACTACCGGTTGAAGGCGGCGTGGCCGCGGCCTATAAACGTGAGATTGCAGCTGCGGCAGACCCGAAGCTTCGCGAGCAGGAGTTGGAAGCAGAACTGCGTGAACTGACATCGCCGTTTCGAACTGCTGAAGCGTTCGGTGTTGAGGACATCATCGATCCGCGAGACACTAGGCGTTACTTGTGTCGGTTTATAGATGCTGCTCAAGCCAAGCTGCGAACTTGTCTTGGACCAAAAATGCGAGCGGGGGTTTTACCCTGACTTTCAAAGAGGATGTCATTGCCAGTGGTACGGCTAAATTGGACCCTGTCCGAAGTCAGCGTATGTAAGACCAAGCTATGAAGTTGAAGTAATTTTAAACTGGTCGGTACCGGCACTCTGGACGCTTGAGCTAATTTATACGGGTCGGGGCGTCAAGAATCTGGACGGGTAGGTTAATCTAGGAATGTGGGTAGGCTGGAAATACCTTGCTTGCGGCACAACTCAGTAATGCTGACTTCCCCCCTTAGGCCACTTAGAACAATTTGGATCTTGTCCTCGGTTGAGTAATGCCGCCTAGTGGTTCTTCGGATGTCTTTGACCACCTGCTCGGCAGAGGCCTTGGGTTGATTTGATTTCATCTTCACTTCTTAAGTTGAAAGATGAACCCGAAACCTAATTTATTAAAGTACCCCTATTTGTGTCACACACGCTGACGTCGGACAAGCCTGAGCAACCTAACCCCAGCAGATGTGTACTTTGGCAGGGGTGAATCGATACTGGAATAAAGGAGAAGGATCAAAGAAAAGACTATCCAAAGCAGGCGACTACAAAATCAACTCGTATCCGTTTAAACTTTAACCAATGAACCAATCTCTCCTTTAAGAAATTAGCCCACCTGTTTCAAACCATTTGAAGACGGACAGCGAACACGACAAGTCCAGTTGGCAGATCAAAAGGCTTACTGGACAGATTTCAAAAAAATGATAACTCCATGACACACGTATTCCATCGCTCTCTGAAAACAACCCCCCCCGTTGCTGTTAGTGGTTCGGGCGTCTATCTCACGGATTCAGCCGGCAAGCGTTACATTGATGCATCGGGAGGAGCGGCCGTCTCATGTCTTGGGCATGCGCATCCCGATGTATTGGCTGCAATGCATGCCCAGATTGACAAGCTCACTTACGCACACACCAGTTTTTTCACAACAGACGTGGCTGAAGAGTTGGCAGATAGGCTCATTTCCGATGCGCCCGCGGGACTGGATCATGTTTATTTTGTCAGCGGTGGATCTGAGGCCATAGAAGCCGCGCTAAAGATGGCACGCCAGTACTTTGTTGAAATTGGCAAGCCGCAACGTAAACATTTCATTGCACGCAAACAAAGTTATCACGGTAACACCTTGGGTGCTTTGGCTGTCGGCGGAAATGCTTGGCGACGCGAACCATTTGCCCCCATGTTGATGGATGTCACCCATGTTTCTCCTTGCTATCCTTATCGAGAAAAGATGAATGACGAGACGGATGAGGCTTATGGTCTAAGACTTGCCGATGAGCTTGAAAGCGCTATTCTTCAATTGGGTGCGGATTCTGTGATTGCATTTGTGGCCGAAACCGTCGGTGGCGCAACGGCGGGTGTTTTGGTGCCAGTTCCAGGCTATTTCAAAGCGGTGCGCGAGGTTTGCGATCGCTACGGTGTTTTACTCATTTTGGACGAGGTGATGTGCGGAATGGGGCGAACAGGGACATTGCATTCCTGTGAACAAGATGATGTTGTACCTGACTTGCTTGCCATTGCCAAAGGCTTGGGGGGAGGGTATCAACCCATCGGTGCTGTATTGGCTTCACATGAAATAGTTGAAGCCATGCGTGGTGGCAGTGGTTTTTTTCAACATGGCCATACCTATTTAGGTCACCCCGTAGCTTGCGCTGCAGCACTGGCCGTACAAAATATCATTCGAGACCACCAACTTTTGACGCAAGTAAAGTCAAGAGGTATGAAACTGCAGCAGGCCCTTTCTAATGCATTCAGTTCAATGCCTAACACAGGTCAATACTTAGGCGACCTCCGGGGACGAGGATTATTTTGGGGCGTTGAGATTGTGCAGTCGCCTCTGACTAAAAAGCCATTTGATCCCAAGCACCAACTGCATGCCCGTATAAAACGTGAAGCCATGCAAAGGGGCCTCATGGTTTATCCCATGGGAGGAACAGTAGATGGTCGTTATGGTGACCATGTGGTGCTTGCACCGCCTTTTGTGATCAGTGAGGCGCAGATTGAAGAGGTGGCTAATTTATTGGTTGAATCGATTTCCTGCGCTATTCAAAGCATTTGATTTTTAACTTTTAACCGGAGAACCTTGAAATGAAAAAATTGAATTTGAGTCTTTTGGTCAGTGCAGCAGTCCTGGCAAGTTCATTTGCTATGCCTGTGATGGCGCAGCAAAAATTTGTAACGGTTGGCACCGGCGGGGTCACGGGTGTTTACTATGCCGCAGGAGGCGCCATTTGCCGCTTGGTGAACAAAGATCGGGCAAAGCACGGCATTCGTTGTTCGGTCGAGTCCACAGGAGGATCTGGATTCAACATCAACACCATCAAGGCCGGCGAGTTGGACTTCGGATTTGCTCAGTCAGATGTGGGCTACAACGCGGTTAAGGGGCTTGGCGCATTTAAGGACGGTGGCGCACATAGCGATTTACGATCAGTCTTTTCCGTTCATCCTGAGCCGTTCACTGTCGTAGCGCGCAAAGAAGCCAATATCAGGAGCATGGCCGATTTCAAAGGTAAGCGATTCAATGTAGGTAATCCTGGATCGGGGACTCGCGCTTCCATGGATGAGTTGATGGAGGCCATAAGCTGGAAAATCAGTGATTTTTCGCTTGCCTCCGAGTTGAAGGCGGATGAACACGGCCCAGCACTTTGTGATGGAAAAATTGATGGCTTTATCTTTGGCGTTGGCCATCCCTCGGCCAATATTCAAGACCCGACAACCTCTTGCGGCGCCAAACTCGTTTCGATCACAGGCCCTGCAGTTGACAAACTTGTTGCAGAAAAACCTTATTACGCCAAGACATCCATTCCGGGTGGCCTCTACCCCAACAATCCCCAAGTGACCAATACCTATGGTGTTTTGGCAACCTTGGTGGCTTCAAGTAAAACGCCTCCAGAAGTGGTTTACCAAGTCACCAAAGCAGTTTTTGATAACTTGGATGAGTTCAAAAAATTGCATCCTGCATTTGCCAACCTATCGGCAGCCAACATGGCCAAAGATGGACTTTCTGCGCCAATGCACGAGGGGGCCGTTCGCTATTACAAAGAAAAAGGTTGGATGAAGTAATTCTCAAAAAAGTTCGGCGTGAATAAACTAGAGCAACACTCCTCTGAAGAAATTGAGCAGATAGTCAAAGAGGCCGATTTGGGCGGCCGGGAGCCCGATGGAAAAATTGGCGTGTTGCTTGCATTGATTGCTGGACTTTGGTCTATTTTTCAAGTTTGGTATGCCTCACCTTTGCCCTTCACATTTGGTGTAAGCATATTTAACGATACCGAGGCTCGTGCCATTCATTTGGCATTCGCAGTTTTCTTGTCGTTTTGTGCTTATCCAGCTTTTCAAAACTCATCACGAAAAGTCGTCCCCATTACGGATTGGTTGTTGGCCTTCATAGGTGCATTTTGTGCAGCCTATTTGTTTCTGTATTACAAAGACTTGGCCTTGCGACCCGGGTTGCCATCCCGCATGGACATTGTGGTGGGTGTTATTGGCGTGGCCATCATGCTCGAAGCAACTCGCCGCGCAATGGGCTTTGGCATGTTGATCACCACTGGGCTATTCATGGCCTTTGTGTTTTTAGGGCCCTACATGCCCGAAGTGGTTCAACACCGAGGTGCTTCAGTTTCTCGGTTCATATCGCACATGTGGTTAACCACTGAAGGCGTGTATGGCGTTGCGCTGGGTGTTTCAGTTCAATTTATTTTCCTCTTTGTACTGTTTGGTACCTTATTGGACAAAGCCGGTGCTGGTAACTACATGTTGCAAGTCTCTCTTGCTACCTTGGGTCATTTACGCGGCGGACCTGCAAAAGTCGCGGTAGTTTCATCTGCTTTGAATGGCATCGTTTCAGGATCATCTGTATCGAATGTGGTTTCCGGTGGAATTTTTACCATCCCACTCATGAAGCGGACGGGTTACTCCGGGGTCAAGGCCGGCGCCATTGAAGCAGCGTCATCCATCAATGGTCAAATCATGCCACCTGTCATGGGTGCAGCCGCATTCTTAATGGTGGAGTACGTTGGAATTCCTTATTCTGAAATCATCAAGCACGCTGCTTTGCCGGCATTGATTTCTTACATTGCACTTTTTTATATCGTTCACCTAGAAGCCTTGAAATATGACATCCAACCCTTGGTTCGTGAACGGCAGNCAACTTGGCGCGATCGCTTATTGGGTTGGGCANTAGGACTATCGGGTACCTCTCTCGCTTGTGTTGTTATTTACCATGCCATCAAAGCAGTTCAAGCCATGGCTGGAGAAGCCACAGGATGGGCGCTAGCGGTACTTGCGGGCGTTTCGTATGTGATGCTCATGGCGTATTCGGCCCGCTATCCTGATTTACCAAAAGACCAAGACATGGATGTCAATGGCAAAGACATCAAGCTTCCGTTGCCCTGGCCAACGGTGCGAGCTGGCTTGCATTTTTTTATTCCTGTGGTCGTTCTACTTTGGGCGCTGATGATAGAGGAGCTATCACCTGGGCTTTCAGCGTTTTGGGCAACAGTCACAACGATCGTGATGGTTTTGGTGCAGCCCATCTTGATCGCCATTTTCCGACCTGATGGAACGCTTCAAACCCTTCAGCAGGGTTTTACAAGAGGCGCGTTCGATCTTTGGCATGGCTTTGTTTTGGCCGCTCGAAATATGATTGGGATTGGGGTGGCTTGCGCAAGCGCGGGCCTGATTGTGGGGGTGATCACGCTCACGGGCATGGGCCTCATGATGACGGATTTTGTGGAGCTGGTCTCGGCAGGCAACGTCTTAATTATGTTGTTGCTTACGGCTTTGATTTGCTTGCTCATTGGCGCTGGTGTACCCACCACTGCAAACTACATTTTGGTGGCAACGCTCATGGCGCCAGTGATTGTGGAATTAGGCGCTCGCAGCGGTTTAGTGATTCCCCTGATTGCTGTGCACTTATTCGTTTTTTATTTTGGCATCATGGCCGATGTCACGCCCCCCGTAGGCTTGGCATCGTATGCCGCGGCCGCTATTTCTGGCGATGACCCCAATGCAACTGGCTGGCAGGCAACATGGTACAGCTTGCGTACAACCGTACTGCCTTTTGTTTTTATATTCAATCCTCAACTTCTTTTGATTGGCGTAGGCTCGTGGATTGAGGTTGTCCTGGTGTGTGTCACTGGCACGATTGCCTCCTTGCTTTTTGCTGCGACCACCATGAAATGGTTTCGAACTCGCTGTACGTGGCTGGAAGTGGGCCTGTTGTTGGTCGCAACCTTTTTATTCTTTCGACCCGATTGGGCGATAGACCAATTCGCGCCAAAATACGTCAGCGTTCCAGCTGCCGATATTTACAAGGTGGCGGACACTTTGCTGGAAGATGAATGGCTTGTTGTGGGCATTGCTGGCGAAAATATCGATGGCAATCCGATAACTAAAACGGTCGCCATTCCTATGGGTAAAGGGGCATCGGGTCGAGAGCGTTTAAGAGATGCCGGCGTCACTTTGATGCAACTGGGTGTAGATTTTGAGGTTGCTAACGTCAAGTTTGGTAGCCGTGCTAAAAAGTTAGGCTTAGAGCAGGGCTACAAGATTAAGAACTCAAATTGCCGAACCCTCAGCGACCATCCCAATACTGGGTATTTTTACCAGCACTGCTTTTGAGTGTTTTAGTTTGGCGAATGCAAGGTCAAAGAATCAAAAGTTTCAACGATAGGCATTGAAATGCACGTCTGTGTATTGGGGGCAGGTATTGTTGGTTTGAGTACAGCGTAAAAACTGAACCAAAGGGGTTTTAAGGTCACTGTCGTTGATGGTGCTGATCAAGTTGGCACTGGTGCCAGTGGTCAAAATGGCGCTCAATTAAGCTACAGCTATGTGCAACCCTTGACCGTGTAATAAAACGTGCAATCGCTGACAAAATTGGCCT
>JGI25912J50252_10000511_pt1 | contig 12305 bp, 8 predicted proteins | sample LauGreSBDMM110DD_2_FD_50252 | JGI IMG/M metagenome (IMG submission 50252)
TAAAGCAGAGTTTGGTTTTTTTGGAGTGGTTGTGTAAACACGAGTACACACACCTCTTTTTTGAGGCGAAGACTCTAGAGCTGGAACCTTGCTCTTACTCTCAACTTTTTTTCGTGGTTTACGAATTAACTGATTAATTGTTGGCATCGCCTAAATCCTTAAATTTCTAACTTAATATTAATGATGACTTTTTGTGAACGCTTCGCTAAACGCGAAGATCCCAAAAAGCCGCAAATTGTATTTTGGTTCCTGCATAAAGTCAACCTATCATTCAGTCGGTGCTTCAATTTCAGGGCTAGTTACCTGAGCCTCTTCCATTGGAACATCGATCTGATCTAGAGGAGCCTCAACAGGGTCCATATTTTCCCCAGCGGCAGCAGCTTTTCTTGTTTCATGATAAGCCAAACCTGTGCCTGCAGGAATTAAACGACCTACGATTACATTCTCTTTAAGTCCTCTTAATTCATCACGCTTACCAAGAATTGCAGCCTCAGTGAGAACGCGAGTTGTTTCTTGGAATGAAGCTGCTGAAATAAATGAATCTGTAGATAATGATGCTTTAGTAATACCTAAAAGCACATATTCATACTCAGCCGGTTTTTTGTCTTGCGACAATACCGATTCATTTTCAGTTAACAATTCTGCTCTTTCGACTTGCTCACCCAGAATAAATGAAGTTTCGCCTGCATCGGTGATACGAACACGTCTTAACATTTGCCTAACAATTACTTCGATGTGCTTGTCATTAATTTTAACGCCTTGCAATCTATATACGTCTTGAACTTCATCAATAATATATCTTGCTAAAGATTCCCTACCTTGCAAGCGAAGAATGTCTTGAGGATCTGCAGGTCCATCCACAATAGTTTCGCCTTTAGTAACAACTTGACCATCGTGCGCTGTCACATGTTTATCTTTAGGAATTAAGAACTCTTTTGAAACGCCTTCAAGATCTGTAATCACAAGTCTTTGTTTGCCTTTAGTATCTTTACCAAATGAAACTGTACCTGTGCTTTCCGCTAACATGCCTGCGTCTTTTGGAGATCTTGCTTCAAATAACTCAGCAACTCTTGGAAGACCGCCGGTTATATCTCTCGTTTTAGAGGACTCTTGCGGAATGCGAGCAATCACATCACCCACTTTTACCTCTTGAGAATCTTTAACTGTAATAATGTAACCAAGCTGGAAAGTTACGTTAACAGATATATCACTACCCGCTAATTTAACTTCATTTCCAGAAGTGTCTAAGATTTTAATTTGAGGTCTTAAACCTTTTGACTGGCCCGCGCGCTGCTTAGGATCAACTACAACCAATGATGATAAGCCTGTGACATCATCAATTTGTTTTGCAACTGTAATACCTTCTTCAACGTTTTCAAATTTAACTTGTCCAGCGTACTCAGAAATAATTGGACGTGTATGCGGATCCCAGGTTGCAAGAACACCGCCTGCTTTAATGGACTTGCCATCTTGAACAACTAGATTTGCACCATAAGGAACTTTATGACGCTCTCTTTCGCGGCCACTTTCATCTTGAATAATTAATTCACCATTACGAGAAATTACAACTTGCTCATTTCGAGCATTNGTAACGTAACGCATGGTAGATGTAAATTGAATAACTCCNTTTGATTTACTTTCAACTTGACTTACTGATGCGGCTCNAGAAACTGCGCCACCAATATGGAATGTTCTCATTGTTAATTGAGTACCAGGCTCACCGATAGATTGCGCTGCAATCACACCAATAGCCTCCCCGAGACTAATTAATTTACCGCGACCTAAATCGCGACCATAACATTGAGAACAAATACCATGTCGTGTTTCGCAAGTNAGTGCGGTTCTTACTTTAACCTCATCAATACCAAGTGCATCAATTTTCTCAACATGATCCTCTTCAAGCAGCGTTCCTTTCGAATAAACCACTTCTTGAGTTTCTGGATGGTAAATATCGAGAGCATTTACNCGACCTAAAATACGATCACTTAATGGTTCAACAACTTCACCGCCTTTAATAAGCGCTTTCGTGACTAAACCATCTTCTGTACCACAATCGTGTTGTGTTACAACAAGATCTTGAGTTACATCAACTAAACGTCTAGTTAANTATCCTGAGTTAGCTGTTTTCAATGCTGTATCTGCAAGACCTTTTCGTGCGCCGTGCGTCGAAATAAAATATTGAAGAACATTTAAGCCGTCTCGGAAATTAGCAGTAATTGGTGTCTCAATAATTGAGCCATCAGGTCTTGCCATCAAACCTCGCATACCGGCAAGCTGCCTTACTTGAGCCGCAGATCCTCGAGCACCAGAATCAGCCATCATATAAATTGCATTAAATGATTCTTGGTAAAGATCTTTACCATCTTTGCCTTTTACATTTTCACCGGCATCATTTTTAACAGGCTCTTCTTTAAGACGTTTCATCATTGCATCAGCAACTTTGTCACCGGCACGACCCCAAATATCAACAACCTTGTTATATCTTTCGCCTTGCGTCACCAGGCCTGAAATGTATTGATTTTCAATTTCCTTGACTTCGGCTTCAGCAGCTTCGATGAGTTGTTCTTTTTCTNGAGGCACAAGCATGTCATGAATACTGATTGAGATACCTGCTTTTGTAGCATAGGTATAACCCATATACATTAGCTTATCTGCAAGAATTACTGTCTCTCTAATACCGACACGTCTAAATCCTGCATTAATTAATTTTGAAATTTCTTTTTTCTTTAATGCTTTATTAATTAAATCAAAAGAAAGTCCTGCTGGAAGAATTTCAGAAAGTATTGCTCTTCCAACTGTAGTTTCATATCGATTTATTTTGTCTGTTGTTGTGCCATCTAGGCCTAATTCAGTTTCTTTAATACGAACTGTCACGCGCGCATGAAGATCAACTAAGCCGCTATCAAAAGCACGGTGAACTTCTGCTACATCACTAAATTTCATACCTTCACCGCGTGCAGCAATTTTGTCTCTCGTCATGTAATAAAGACCAAGCACGATATCTTGTGATGGAACAATAATTGGTTCGCCATTAGCTGGAGATAAAACATTATTAGATGCAAGCATTAAAGTTCTTGCTTCCATTTGGGCTTCAAGAGATAAAGGCACATGCACTGCCATTTGGTCACCGTCAAAGTCGGCGTTAAATGCAGCACACACTAAGGGATGCAATTGAATTGCTTTGCCTTCAATTAAAATAGGTTCAAATGCTTGAATACCTAAACGATGTAATGTTGGCGCTCTGTTTAATAAAACAGGATGCTCTCTAATTACGTCCTCTAAAATATCCCATACTTCTGGTCCCTCTTCTTCTACTTTTTTCTTTGCAGCTTTAATAGTTGTAGAAAGGCCAAGTACTTCTAGCTTATGGAAAATAAATGGTTTAAATAATTCAAGGGCCATTTTCTTCGGCAAACCACACTGGTGAAGTTTTAATTGTGGTCCAACAACAATCACTGAACGTCCTGAATAATCAACACGCTTNCCTAAAAGATTTTGTCTAAATCGGCCACCCTTACCTTTAATCATATCGGCGAGAGATTTTAATGGTCTCTTGTTAGCGCCTGTCATAACCTTGCCACGTCTGCCATTATCAAGAAGTGAATCAACTGCTTCTTGCAACATACGCTTTTCATTTCTAACAATAATTTCTGGCGCCTTAAGATCTAACAATCTTCTTAAACGATTATTTCTATTAATCACTCGGCGATATAAATCATTCAGATCTGATGTAGCGAATCTTCCACCATCAAGTGGTACCAATGGTCTTAACTCAGGCGGTAACACAGGAAGAATTTCTAAAATCATCCATTCAGGTTTAATACCTGACTTCTGAAATGCTTCAAGTACTTTTAAGCGCTTCGCAATTTTTTTAATTTTTGCTTCCGAGCCTGTCTCAGCTAATTCAGTTCTTAATTTTTCAATTTCACTATTGATNTCGAGTGATTTGAGTAATTCTTTAATTGCTTCCGCACCCATCACTGCGGTGAATTCATCGCCAAACTCTTCTATTTTTGCAAGATAGTCATCTTCAGTAAGAAGTTGCCCTCTTGTTAAAGGTGTCATGCCAGGATCAACAACAATGAATGCTTCGAAATAAAGAACACGCTCAATATCTCTTAAAGCAATATCAAGAACCATACCTAAACGACTTGGTAAGCTCTTTAAAAACCAAATNTGTGCAACTGGGCTTGCTAAATCAATATGGCCCATGCGCTCACGACGCACTTTAGATAAAGTAACTTCAACACCGCATTTTTCACAAATGACACCGCGATGTTTAAGGCGCTTGTATTTACCACAAAGACATTCGTAATCTTTAATAGGTCCAAATATTTTTGCGCAAAACAAACCATCTCTTTCAGGCTTAAATGTTCTGTAATTAATCGTTTCTGGCTTTTTAACTTCACCATAAGACCATGAACGAATTTTTTCTGGAGATGCTAATGCAATCTTAATTGCATCAAACTCTTCTTCTTGTGTAACCTGTTTAAATAGGTCTAATAAAGCTTTCATCTGTGATCTCCTTAGTTTCTATCGAGGTCAATATCAATAGCGAGTGAACGAATTTCTTTAACCAACACGTTGAATGACTCAGGCATACCTGCATCAATCTTATGCTCACCCTTGACTATGTTTTCGTATACTTTAGTTCTACCAGCAACATCGTCTGATTTAACAGTCAACATTTCTTGTAGGGTATAAGCAGCACCGTATGCTTCCAGCGCCCAAACTTCCATCTCACCAAAACGTTGTCCACCAAATTGCGCTTTACCGCCAAGTGGCTGCTGCGTTACAAGAGAGTAAGGTCCAGTTGAACGTGCGTGCATCTTGTCATCAACCAAATGATGTAATTTAAGTACATGCATATAACCTACTGTGACAGGTCTTTCAAACGCCTCGCCTGTGCGGCCATCAAACAATTTAACTTGCGTTTTGTTAGCTGAGAATTGCAACAGTTTGGTTTTTGGATCGCTATCTGGGTAAGCCAGATCTAACATATATTGAATGTCTGACTCAGATGCGCCATCGAAAACTGATGTGGCAAATGGAACGCCATTTTTCAAGTGCTCAGCAAGCTCTACAACTTCATCATCGTTTAATGACTTAATGTCTTCTTTTTTACCTGAAGCGTCGTTATAAATTTGATCTAAAAATTTACGAACTTCAGTAATTTTTACTTCTTCTCTTAGCATTTCTCCGATACGAAGACCTAGGCCTTTAGCTGCCCATCCAAGATGGGTTTCTAAAATTTGGCCGATATTCATTCGAGAAGGAACGCCTAATGGATTTAANACAATATCTAAAGGTGTACCATCAGCCATATGCGGCATATCTTCTACAGGAGCAATTTTAGAAACAACGCCTTTGTTACCGTGACGTCCAGCCATTTTATCNCCAGGCTGAATTCTACGTTTCACTGCCAAGTAAACCTTAACCATTTTTTGAACGCCCGGAGGNAGCTCATCGCCTTGTGTTAATTTTCTTTTTTTCTCTTCAAAACGTTTGTCGAATTGTTCTTTAGCAGTTGCTAAATTNTCTTTCAAACTTTCTAATTGTTTTGAAGCNTCATCATTACCTAAGCGAATATCAAACCAATCGTATCTATTAATTGANGCTAGAAAATCTTTAGATATTTTTTCGCCTTTTTTCAAGCCTTTTGGNCCGCCAGTTGCGACTTTACTTGTAAGTAATCTTTCGATTCTTCCAAAAGTATCATCTTCAACAATTCTTAATTGATCAGCTAGATCTTGTTTGAAGTGCTTTAATTGATCATCAATAATTTGTTCGGCTCTTGAATCTCTATCAATGCCCTCTCTCGTAAACACTTGAACATCAATAATTGTTCCGGACATGCCTGATGGCACTCTCAAACTTGTGTCTTTTACATCAGAAGCTTTTTCACCAAAAATTGCTCTTAAGAGTTTTTCTTCAGGTGTAAGCTGTGTCTCGCCTTTTGGTGTAACTTTTCCTACAAGCACATCGCCTGATTCAACTTCGGCACCAATATAAATAATGCCTGACTCATCAAGCCTTCCAAGCATTCTTTCTGAAAGATTTGAAATGTCGCGCGTAATTTCTTCTGGGCCTAATTTTGTATCTCTAGATACAACAGATAATTCTTCGATATGAATTGATGTATATCGATCTTCAGCCACTACGCGCTCTGAAATTAAAATCGAATCCTCGAAGTTATAACCATTCCAAGGCATAAATCCAACAAGCATATTTTGACCAAGCGCTAATTCACCAACATCTGTTGATGCGCCGTCAGCAATCACATCACCTCTTGCAATTTTGTTGCCAATTCTTACAAGTGGCCTTTGATTAATATTGGTATTTTGATTTGATCTTGTATATTTAGTTAGATTATAAATATCAACGCCAACTTCTCCATCAGCAGCTTCATCGTCGTTNACGCGAATCACAACACGTCTTGAATCTACATAATCAACAATTCCACCACGCTTAGCTTGAACTGTTGTGCCAGAATCAGTTGCTACTGTTCTTTCAATGCCTGTACCTACAACTGCTTTCTCTGCTCTCAAGCATGGCACTGCTTGACGTTGCATGTTTGCGCCCATAAGCGCACGGTTTGCATCATCGTGTTCTAAAAATGGAATTAATGCAGCTGCCACAGAAACAATCTGNCCAGGCGCTACGTCCATGTATTGAATAGGATCTACAGATGACATCGTAAATTCGTTGCGATGACGGCATGAAATTAAATCGTCTTGAAAGTGTCCTTTATTATCAAGCTCAGTATTTGCCTGGGCTATAACAAATTCACTTTCTTCAATCGCAGAAAGATAGTCTATCTTTGCAGTAACTTTTCCATTTTCAACACGTCTATAAGGTGTCTCTAAGAAGCCGTATTGATTCGTTCTTGCATAAAGTGCGAGTGAATTAATCAATCCAATGTTTGGTCCTTCTGGGGTTTCAATTGGGCATACACGGCCATAATGTGTCGAATGAACGTCACGGACCTCGAAGCCAGCACGCTCTCTTGTTAAACCTCCAGGGCCTAAGGCTGATACTCTTCGCTTATGCGTAATTTCAGACAATGGATTAGTTTGATCCATGAATTGAGATAATTGTGATGAACCAAAAAATTCTCTAATCGCACTTGAGATAGGTTTTGAATTAATTAAGTCATGTGGCATCAAATTGTCTGCCTCAGCTTGGCTTAATCTTTCTTTAACTGCTCGCTCCACTCGAACAAGTCCAGTTCTAAATTGATTCTCTACAAGCTCACCAACAGAGCGAATTCTTCGATTACCAAGATGGTCAATATCATCTATTTCACCTCGACCATTTCGTAATTCAATAAGAACACCAATCACAGCCAAGATATCATCGTTCGATAAAATATTTGCACCAGTTTCGCCTTGAGGGCCAACGCGCTTATAAAATCTTTGCAACCAGTTTGCATGTTGTTCGTATGCTTTTGGATGCGCTCTTCGATTAAATTTCATGCGACCTACATTAGATAAATCATATCGGTCTTCATTAAAAAATAATCCTTTGAATAAAGCCTCAACTGCATCTTCAGTAGGTGGCTCGCCAGGTCTCATCATTCGATAAATAGCAACTTTTGCGCTGTATTGATCAGGGACCTCATCTGAAGTAAGTGTTTGAGAAATATAGTCGCCATGATCTAAATCATTTGAATAAAGTGTATGAATTTGCCCTACACCTACTTCAATAAATTTATCCAATACTGACTCTGTGATTTCATCATTTGCACTAGCAATGACTTCGCCTGTATTTTTATCTACAATTGCTTTTGAAAGCTTGCGGCCCAAAATAAAATCTTTATCTACTGTAATTTTATTTACGCCTGCTTTTTCCATCTCACGAATATGCTTNACAGTAATGCGCTTGTCTTTTTGTACAATCACATTTCCTCTTTTATCAGCGATATCAAACTTAGCAATCTCGCCTCTTAGACGATCAGGGACCAATTCAAAATCAATTGATTTAGCAGTCACATGGAATGAATCAAAATCGTAGTATGTTTCTAGAATTTGTTCTGGTGAATAACCTAAAGCTTTTAATAAAATTGTGACTGGCATTTTTCTGCGACGATCCACACGGAAATATAAATAATCCTTAGGATCAAATTCGAAATCTAACCAAGAGCCACGATAAGGAATGATTCTTGCTGAAAATAATAACTTTCCAGAACTGTGCGTTTTGCCTCGATCATGTTCAAAAAATACACCAGGGCTTCTATGAAGTTGAGATACGATAACTCTCTCGGTGCCATTAATAACAAATGAACCATTGTCTGTCATAAGTGGAATTTCACCCATGTACACTTCTTGCTCTTTAATTTCNTTCACTGTTGGTTTTGATGCTTCTTTATCCATGAGCGTTAAACGAACTTTGACTCTCAATGGAACACCATATGTTAAGCCGCGCTGTTGACATTCTTTAACGTCAAACGCTTCCTCGCCTAAATTGTAAGTTACAAAATCAAGTCGGGCATTACCGGAATGACTTGTGATAGGAAATACTGAATTGAATGTTGACTGAAGGCCTTCGCTAAGTCTCTGTTCGGCATGCGTATTCTTCTGTAAAAAAGCTGCATAAGACTCAAGCTGCATGGTGAGCAAGTATGGTATATCTTGCACACGCTCTCTTTTAGCAAAACTTTTTCTAATACGTTTTTTTTCAGTAAAGGAATAGCTCATTGCGTCTCCTGGTGTAATTTTTATAAAACAATAAACTTTTCAGATCGAAGAATATTGTTTTATAAATTTTTATAAGTTTNAACCTAAAAATTATTTAAAACAAAAAAGCAATGGCTGACAGCGAGCTGTCAGCCATGCTAATTAGCATTACTTAAGTTCTGCTGTAGCGCCAGCTTCTTTTAATTTAGCTAGTGCTTCTTCAGCTGCAGCTTTTGCAATACCTTCTTTAATTGGCTTAGGTGCGCCATCCACTAAGTCTTTAGCTTCTTTTAAGCCAAGACCTGTGATTTCACGAACAGCTTTAATNACGTTTACTTTTTGCTCGCCNGCAGCAGTTAACATCACAGTAAANTCAGTTTGTTCTGCAGCAGCAGCGCCNCCAGCAGAAGCTGCAGCAGGTGCAGCTGCAACAGCAGCAGCAGTAGCTGAAACGCCAAACTTTTCTTCCATATCTTTAATAAGCTCTGACAAATCAAGAACTGTCATTGCACTTACTGCATCTAAAATTTCAGCTTTAGAGATAGCCATTTAATACTCCTAATAAAAAATTTAAATTAATCGTTAAAATTACGCAGGTTTTTGATCACGAACTGCTGCTAAACCACGAACAAATTTTGTTGGTACCTCATTAAGCGTACGAACAAACTTCGCAATCGGTGCTTGCATTGTTCCCAATAATTTTGCGAGTAATTCTTCACGACTTGGCAATGAAGCTAATGCTGCAATATTTGAAGCGCTCATTACCTTATTTGGCATTGCTCCTGATTTGATAACAAACTTATCGTTTGACTTGGCAAAATCATTTAGTACTTTAGCAACTGCAACTGGATCAGTTGAGATGCCATACACTATTGGACCCACCATTTCATTAGCTAAGTCAGAGAATGCAGTTCCATCTACGGCTCTTCGAACTAANGTGTTCTTTAAGACGCGAAGATATACTCCTGATTTTCTGGCTTGAACTCTTAGCGCTGTCATCTCAGAAACACCAATACCTCGGTTTTCAGCTAAAACAACTGCTTGAGCGCCCGCGATTTGCTTATTAACTTCAGCAACCACTGCCTTTTTTTGTTCAAGATTAAGACTCAAGGTCTTCTCCTTCCGTTAAATTAAGTATTAAGTAAACTTAATACCAACATTACGGCGACCTTTATCAGGATGCTATCCTTTAGGGGTACCGCCATCTGCGTAGGCTCTAGCAAATGATCACTAGAATTAGACTTGTTAGCACCTACGGTCTTTGAAAGCTTCACCGATACTTTCATATCAGTGAACCCAAAGTTCTTTTTAAAAAAGCTTTCGCTTTTTTTTAATTCTTTACACTAAACTTGTTGAATCGATTCTTACACCAGCACCCATAGTGCTAGACACCGATAATTTTTTTACAAAAATACCTTTTGTTGATGGTGGTTTAGCTTTATTAATTGCATCAATCAATGCCGCTAAATTACCTTTTAATTGATCAACAGAGAAAGATGCTCGGCCAATAGTGCAATGGACGATGCCGCCTTTATCAGTTCTATATTGAACTTGTCCACCTTTTGCATTTTTAACTGCTGCTGCTGTATCGGGCGTTACCGTTCCTACTTTTGGATTCGGCATTAAGCCTCTTGGACCTAAAACTTGTCCTAGTGCGCCAACAACTTTCATAGCATCCGGTGTTGCAATGACAACGTCAAAATCCATCATGCCGCCTTTAATTTTTTCAGCGAGATCATCAAATCCCACAATATCTGCACCTGCTGCCTTTGCAGCTTCAGCTGCAGCGCCTTGAGCAAATACGGCAACACGTATTGTTTTACCTGTGCCGTTAGGAAGAACTAATGCACCGCGAATGAGTTGATCAGATTTTTTAGCATCAATGCCTAAGTTAATCACTGCATCTACTGATTCATCAAATTTTGCTGTTGCTGTTTCTTTAACGAGTTGAAGACCTTCTTGAGCGGGATATGATTTATCACGATCAACTTTAGATCTTAATGTTGTAATTCTTTTATTTAATGGCATTTTATACACCCTCCACTTCTATACCCATACTTCGAGCACTGCCAGCGATTGTTCGCACTGCAGCATCCATATCAGAAGCTGTAAGATCTGCCATTTTTGTTTTAGCAATTTCTTCAGCTTGCGCTCTGGTAATTTTTCCAACTTTGTCTGTGTGTGGCCTTGGTGAGCCCTTTTCTAATTTTGCTGCTTTTTTAATTAAAATTGATGCGGGTGGCGTTTTCATAACAAAAGTAAAACTCTTGTCAGCGAAAGCGGTAATTACCACAGGAATAGGTAGTCCGGGTTCAACAGTTTGTGTAGCAGCATTAAATGCTTTACAAAACTCCATAATATTTAAGCCTCTTTGGCCTAGCGCAGGTCCTACTGGTGGACTTGGATTCGCTTTGCCGGCTGGAATTTGAAGCTTTATATAGCCAACGATTTTCTTTGCCATTTCATTCTCCTAAATTAGGTGCAAACGCTTTTTTTAAAAAAGCTCCCTAGTTAATTTTTACTGCTTTACTACTAAACTTCTTTTTCTACTTGGCCAAACTCAAGCTCCACTGGTGTTGCTCTACCAAAAATAACCACAGATACTTTAAGTTTGCTTTTTTCGTAATTAATATCTTCAATTGTTCCTGAGAACTCTTTGAATGGCCCATCAATAACACGAATTGACTCACCTTTTTCAAAGGTAAGTTTTTGCGTTGGATTAGTTTTACTCTCATCCATGCGTTGTAAAATAATTTCTACTTCTTTATCTTTAATCGGTGTTGGTTTTAGTGCACTCCCACCAATGAAAGCAGTTACCTTTGGTGTACTTTTAACTAAATGCCAGCTCTCATCATTCATTTCCATTTGCACGAGAACATAACCTGGGTATAGTTTTCTTTCGCTTAATTTTTTTTGGCCAGCTTTCATTTCAATAACCTCTTCTATAGGCACTAAAATCTCGCCAAAAAGATTTTGAAGATTTGATCGCTCAATTCTTTCAAATAATCCTTTTTGAACTAACTTTTCATATCCAGAAAAAGCTTGGACAGCATACCAGCGCATTGTCATTACTAACCCCGTCCCAATAACCAATTAATCATGAATGAAAAACTTATATCTACTAATGCCAAAAAAACTGCCATCACAGCAACTAGAATAAATACAGTAATTGTCATTTGTATTGTTTCTTTTCTTGTTGGCCAAACAACTCTTTTAGCTTCAACAATGGATTCATTAATAAATCCAAATGTCTTTTGACCAAGGGCTGTTTTCCAAAAAACTATCCCTGCAAATCCAAGTCCAGCAAGAATTGCTAATATTCTTAGCACTAAAGCTTGACCACTTAATAGATAGAAGCCAACTATTCCCGCTACAAAAAGTAAGAATGAAAAAACAATTTTTAACTTATCAGTCATTAATACTTCTTTCTTTTAATGGCAGGCCAGGAGGGTCTCGAACCCCCAACCCTCGGTTTTGGAGACCGATACTCTACCAATTGAGCTACTGGCCTAAAATAAAATTTATCTTTAAAACTATTCAATCACCTTAGCAACAACACCAGCACCTACTGTGCGGCCACCTTCACGAATCGCAAAACGTAAACCTTCTTCCATCGCGATTGGTGCAATG
>JGI25912J50252_10000514_pt1 | contig 12277 bp, 9 predicted proteins | sample LauGreSBDMM110DD_2_FD_50252 | JGI IMG/M metagenome (IMG submission 50252)
CCTGGAAAAGAGCTTCTTGACCTCCAATGGAAGAAGATTCGCGTCAAGATTACAGATCGAGCTGAACCCAAGCGAATCCTAGATCAAGATGGTCAAGTCCAATCCATAGCCTATGAAGAGGACGGGGAGGGCCTGCTTGACGAAATCTTTGCTCGTGACTACTACGTGTTTATGAGCGTTTCTGGTAAAACCAAAGAACGTACAGCCAATGGTTTCGAGCAGACCTTCAAGGTTTTGAATGAAATCGTTGGGAGAAACTATGCAGGCGAAAAAACCAGCGTCCGAAAATTGACTGAAAAGAATGATGAACGCTTTGTGTTTCGGACGAAGGACGGGCTAGGGCCGGGAAGTTTTAACCACGTTTTTGAAAGCTTCCTCGAGGAGCACAACCTGCTCTTAGACCCTATTACAGGGCGCAAGCGCGTGTTTTACAGTTTGAGGAGTACCTACGCCACAACTGTGATGAATTACGACGCTGTACCAATCCGTGACCTGTCTAAGCAGTTGGGCAACTCTGTAGGTATCATTCAGAAGCACTATGACAGGGCGTCAGGTGAGGCTATTGTTGAAAATATCAAAGCGCCCAATGCCAAGAAGGCACTGTTTGATACGTCAAAGGTCAGGGAAATTTATAAATCTAATAAAGTTGGATAACTATAAATTTTTGCAGCTGAGCTGAATGATTGCATGTTCCCATTGCGAGTTAAAAAAATGTTCTATGTAATGTATTCCATTGAATATGACATATCTTTTGATTTGCAATCGGGGCAGAATAATATTTGCTCTCGATTTAGCTTGCCCCCGCACTCGCAAATGAGTGAAGCCTCATAGGCTGAACCAGATTCATTACGTATTTCTTGAGCTTCCTGCATTTTATCATTCGATCTTCTATTTCGCTGAGTTCGTATTCGGGAAGCAAATTTTCCACATGCTTGGCATTGATAGCCTGTCCTGCTGCTATCAATACCATGGATAAATGATGTCAATGACTCGCTGAAATTGCATTGATTACAACTTAGCGTGCCGTGACCACCCAAGTATTGAAACTTGATTCCTTCGGACGGGGAGTCATTTGAGTTTGGCTGCATTTCATATTTTTCGTTTTCCTTTAATGCTCCCCAAAGTAGGAAAGGCCAAAGAAGCGAAAAACCTAAAATCAACGTCAATTTGAAAAAGAATAGTTTTTTTTCTGAAGGAGCCTTGCGTTGCATGATGGCATTTGTAAATTCTGTGCCACGTGTTTTTTCAACTTCTCGTTGAAGGCTTCTACCAGCGGGTCCTAATGTGGCAAGGAATAAACCTAATGCCACATATATTCCTATAAAGAGTTCAATCATTTTTTTCCTATTTCTTCAGCCGCGGTAACGGATAGGTGCTGTGGTTTTTTCGATTGACAAATCAACTAGCAATCGACTGAGGCTGTCCTGATCCTCGTCTTTGATCCCATTAATTAGTTTGATGGCTGTGTCAAATTTCCCTAGCTCTCTGTAGAGCTCTGCTAACTCAATGGGATATTCCGAATGAAACCTTTCGGTTGAGCTCAGCAATAAATCAATGAGTCTTTCCATGTTTTCAACTTGCTCTGTTGTGGGTTCAAAAACTGGAAAGGTAAAGGATCTATTTGGGTTTAAGGGTGGTCGCTGGTGTTTGATCCTTCGCAATTTGTCAATAAGCTTTGTCAAGATTGAGCGATCATCAGGATTTTTTTGTTTCCATTCGTTTTCCCATTTGGCATCTATTTGTACATCTTCTTCGTCTCGATATGCGCAGTATTTTTTTCTATACGCGTCGTTTAAATACATCCAGTAATCCCTTCGAGCTGCTAACTCTACTTTTTCGGAGGTTGCAACAGCAATTGCGTGTTTTAAATCGGAGGCATGAACATGAGGAGCAAACTCACGGTCATCACCAGCTGAGATTTCAAGCTTCACAGCGTCACTCTGAAGAAAGTACTTTCCACATTGGCATTTTCTCAAGCCACTGTCGTTTGGCATTAATGAGCCATCTCTTTTTCCATCAGTCCAGAAGGCAAATGAGCTGTAATTAATGGACATGTAGCTGGTCATAGCGTAAAGCGTATGGCAGCAGGGACTGGCGATTAATTTTCTTCCAGATACTCGGGTCATAAGGACATATCAAAATCGATTTGAAAACTATCTGAGAGGTTCATTACGAGATTTCCTTTTTATCTAATTTGACGAATGTCGGGGCCAGCAATATGGAACAACTTCCCCAGCCCTGTGGTGGGCAAGACCGATAAGCAGAGCTTAAATGGCCAGAGGCTTACTACGTGAGCCTCGTGGTCAGTAGAATTTGCCGCAATGACGCCCATCTACTACCACCCCAAGCAGCAAGTCTCTTACCCATTTATCTCCGTTCAAAAGATACCTGAATTTGTACGGCAGTCGGGGCGGGAGGCTTTGGGGTTTGAGCCGTTCACGGTTGAAGATCTGTGCTTGGCCCATCATTCGCAATATGTTGGCGATGTGCTTAGCCTTCAAACCGCCAACGGCTTTAACACCCGCGATCCAGAAATTAACCTGGCCTTGCACTACGCCAATGCCTCCATGTGGACGGCGGTGCGGCACGTGTTGGAAAAGGGCGGGGTGGCCTGCTCGGCTTCTCAGGGCTTTCATCATGCGCACTTTGATCATGGCTATGGCTATTGCACCTTCAACGGCTTGGTCATTGCCGCGCGCAAGGCGCTGGCCTATGTAGACTATGTGCTCATTTTGGATGGCGATGCCCACTATGGCGATGGCACCGAAGATTGCCTTCAGCATCTGGGCTTGGCAGCGCAAATTACCAACATCACGCGCAACCAAATAGGTGCCAAGGCGCACACCGCCTATACGGCGGCCAAGTGGCGCAGCTTTACCAGCGGGCTGATTGACCAATACAAGCCTGGCTTGGTGATCTACCAGGCCGGCGCTGACGCTTGGGAACTAGATCCGTATGAAAGCGGCTACTTGTCTATGACGGGCCTGAAGCACAGAGACGAAGGAGTGTTTAAGGCATGCAAGCAAGCGGGGGTGCCAGTTGCGTGGAATCTGGCGGGCGGTTATTCTGATCCTATGCAGTTGACCATTGATATTCATTTGCAGACGTTGGCAGTGTCGGATGTAGTGTTTGATCAGTAATTAAATAAACAAGGAGTAAGTAATGGCTGCGAAAGAAGACATTCTTGAACAAATCGTAGAGGAATATTTACTCCATGCTGGTTATTTTGTTCGCCACAATCTCAAATTTCGACCATCTAAGAAAGACCAAGGATTTACTTCTCGGGAACATTCAAATCACAGTGACATTGATGTGATTGGATTTCACCCAAGAAAGAAGGGTCATGAAAAAGTTGTAGTGGTCAGTTGCAAAAGTTGGCAAGAGGGATTCAACCCACTAAAACAAATTAGTTATGTGAAAAATGAAAAACCATTAGGTGGTCGTGATGCTTGGAAAAGCTCTAGAGAATTGTGGAAAGAAATCTGGGCGAATGCATTCATGCGAGAGATTAAAGAAGCTACTGGCGTTTCAAAATTTACTTACATAACTGCTGTGACTCATGTTGTTGGTGACAGATCGCTATGGGAGCAGCACCCTATTTTTAAAGAAAATTTAAAGGGTAATCCAATAAAAATTATCGAACTCGCAGAGATGATGCAATTTATACAACCTAGACTCAGCACTACAGTTGCTGGCACAGAAGTGGGCAGAACACTACAGCTATTCAAAGCTGCGGGAATTTTGAACGATATCGTTCCAAATAAGACATGAAACTAAAAGACATTCCAACTCGTTAGAGGATAGGGGTAGCTGGATTGCCAGCAGAGGATAGGTTGGAGAAGTATTTAATTAAGGAAATTACTATCCAAGCATCAATTTCTTGTCGAAGTTCTCTTTTGCTCTTTGGATCATTGTCGAATAAATCTTTAATTCCCATAATTCAATTAGAGTCCTATTCCTGTTTTAGGCTTATCACTCAGCGTGTTTTCAGTCTGCTTTAGCGGAACAAAACTGCGGACACGAGAAAGAACATAATTCCTAGATTTTTCATCCAATATGCCAAAGGCTTTATCACGCATTATTTTGGCACTCTCAAAATTAGCACCCTCTGGAAGCTCTCGTGTAGCAAGTGATAGCCAAATAGCTGCTGTCACATAACTCTGCGGTACACCCTTACCTTCGAAAAATAGTTCGCCCAAACTTAAATAGGCGGTTGGCTCACCTTGCATTGCTGCTTGTGTGTACCAGTAGATTGCAGAGCCTATGCTAGTTGGAGTTCCTTCGCCTTTTTCAAACATATCTCCCAAGTTATTTTGTGCTCCAGCAAATCCAGAGACAGCTGACCACGTATACCAGTACAGAGCCTTATTTTGATTTTTAGGGATCTTTCCCATTCCGAAGTTGTACGCTAGTGCCAGGTTGTGCATCGCCAGAATATTCCCTTCTTCAGCGGCTCGAATTAATGCAACTGCTGTTGCGCTGGAAAGAGCATCTTTAGAGGGGTCTTTAGCTGCTAGTGCTGAATATTTTTCATAGAGTACATCGCCTTGTCTATTTCGTTTCTCTAAGCGATAGGTCCTGATTTCTATGGCATCTCTAAAACCGCCTTGAGCAGTTGCATAAGCCAAAGCACATAAATAATCGACCTGAGTTTCAGTTGAAATACCTTTAACTTTGTTTGGAGAATCAAATCTTTCGGTAATCGGTTGCAAGAATTCAAGTGCTTCTTTGAAGCGCAAGGTCTCATTCAATAGGGAAGCAACTTGCACCCTTGCCTCGATGGTTTCAGAGCTGGTGGTTAGCTTTTCAAATCCAGTTAATGCCTCTTTTGCTTGACTAAAGGCTTTTGATGCTTGTGAAGTCATTCCTGACTGAGAGAACATGCTTGATTGCAATGTATAAATCAGAACTTTCATATTCTGAGTTAATGCGTTTAACTCTTTATGCTTTCTTTTTATTCCGACTGTTTCAATTCTTGTAATTGAAGATTCAAATTCTTCTATTGCACTTTGCATTTCCATATAGTCAGATTGAACCCAAGACGAATGCATCACCAGCACGGATGTTAAAAGGCCCTCAATTTGATTGGTTGATTGGATTTTCTTTATTTCCTCTGGCAGGCAAGTATTTGTTACAAATTCTAAGGTCAACTTCCAAACGGTTGAATTTAAGTCAACTAGCCCACAAGCCCATGTATAGAGTTTGATTTTCTCTTGATTGTTTGAATGCTTAATTGCCTGTATAAAAACTGCTACAGCTTTATCAATTTTCTCTTTTGATTTTTCTGTTTGAAACTGAGCAAGATAGCTAGCAATAGCAATTTCTAGTTCTAGGAAATTTTCCACAGCAAGTTTTTTATTTTTAAGCAGGTTGGATGCGTGAGATAGTAATTCGTAATCTGAACGCCTGAGATTAGAGTGCGTTTTAAGGAGTGAACTCAAAGCCTCAGACCTAGTTTCAATATTTTTTTCTGCCATTGCTTTTGACTTGGCTAGATTGAGTAGACAACCAACTTCATCTGTAGTTTTGGTGCACAGCAAGGGGCTATTTATTTGTTGCGCAAAACTATTATTGAAAGTGATGGACAATAGAACACAGGCTATTGTTTGTAAAAAATTCTTTGACATTGAATTAGTCTTTGTTGACGGCATTCACACAGCTTTCGTTTGGGGTGTTCAAGTTTGGATTTTTTTCTATTGAGGACGCACACTTTTGATATTTCGCTGCGCATGACGCATTTGCTTCTTTATTTCCTAGGCGAGGCTCTAGTCTCGAAATGCACTTAGCCAGTTGAATCGACTGCCATGGGTATTGCAAAAAAATATTTGGTGGTGCATCTGGTAAACCTGGCGGCGTGGAATGTATTTTCGAAAGTCTTGCGGCATCATCTAATTCAGAGCCTACAACTGCGGCCGCGGCTCCTTTGCTGACAGCGCCCGTTTTCGCTGCAGTTGCTGCACTTTCTCCAGCTTTAATGGCCTTACCAATTCCAGTGATCCAACTAGCTTGTGCCGGAGAGTTACAAATCAAACAGGTGAAAAGAAGGGTATTCAATCCATTAATCAAAAATGGTTTCAAAGTGTTTTTCATACAGATTCCTTGGAGCTGCTGCAACTTATTTTCTATTTTCGTCTTAAGCAGCAATTTAACTTTGTAGATCTTATAGATAACTTTGGACTGAATCAATTTTTAGTGTGTGAGTGCAGTCTTTAATTTTTTTCACAATTGATTTGAAGCTCGCATTGTTTTTCCATTTTGAGCTTCGTTCTGTAGTGGTCTAATTTACACCCTCGTCAATGGGCAGTTCTTCGATTTGAAGGCCGAGCTACTCGACAAGCTTTGTCATGCCATACAGCACCACAGCAGGAGAGATGTGCACACCTGCGCCACCATTCAGTCTTGTTGGGATGGTGACCGATTGGATTTGGGCTGGGTGGGTATTTAGCCTCACAAGGACTATTTGTCGAAGGATCGGCCAAGTTGATTGCTCGGGCTTAAAAGATCAGTAGGGGCTGCTAGTTAAGCAGCCAGACTGAAATAATCAAACTGATAAATGTTTATTTTTGCAAAAATTCTTGTGCAAGTTTCAATCCTTCATCAAGATACTCTTTTTCAAAATTCTCAGTGCAATAGTCCTTCAACCTCTGCCCACGTTCGTCACCATTCATATCGCCTAAAAGTATCCATTTGAATGACTCTGATAAGTCGGCCTTAATACCTTCGCCCTTGATGTGCAAAATTCCTAAATCAATTTGAGCAGCAGCTAAGCCGCGTGTTGCTGCGTGTCTAAACCAATACTCTGCTTTTGTTAGATCTTGTTCAACGTCCTCAGCTATTCTGTAAATCAATCCAAGGTTGTACTGACTATGAACCTCCCCAAGGGCTGCACTTTTTTCAAGAAATGCCAAACCTTTCTGAACGTTTTTTTCAACACCTAGACCATTTAGCCATAGCACGCCTATACAGCCAATTGCTTTGGGATGACCGGCATCAGCTGCTTTTTCAAAGTAATACATCGCTTTCTTGAAATCTTGTTTTCCGTTGATGCCAGCCTGGTTTAATAGTCCAAGATTTAGAGCAGCTGATGTGTGTCCTTTATTAGCCGCCCTTTCAAGGTATTGGGCAGACTTTTCTTGATCAGGAGTAACACCAGTTCCGTACTGATAAAACACACCTAGGTTGTATTCAGCTACAAAATCACCCAACTCGGCAGCTTTTAGGTAATGCCCAACAGCAAGGTCAAGATCGACCTCTATTTCCGTGGTTCCACCTTCATACATTTCCCCTAAACCACGTATTCCACCTGCGTGGCCTTGCTCAGCTGCAAGTGCATAGTATTTAAACGCCTTATCTAAATCTTTATTTACACCAATGCCGTAATGGTAATGCCATGCAACATTGAATTGTCCTTGTGGCGCTCCTAAGTCGGCAGCTTCCTCAAAAAGCTGACTTGCTTTTAACTCGTCCTTTTCGCAGCCATTGCCATTCGAGTAGCACATTCCTAAGCCAATCAATCCCTCGGGATCTCCAGCTTCGGCTGAGGAGTTAAAGTATTGAAATGCCAAATCTGAATTAAATTCAACACCATTACCTTCAACATACATTAGGCCTAATCGACTTTGAGCTTTTATATATCCCTCGTCTGCTGCTTGCGCAATCAAAGCAACTGCTAAGGTCAACTCCTCTGTATTGGTCTTGTTATTTAGGAGATGAGTTCCATAGTTATATCGGCCAGCATTGTGGCCAGCATCAGCAGATCTTTTGTAGTATTCAACTGCCAATTCCTCGTTCCTTGGAAAATGCATTCCATACCTATGCATGTTTCCTAAGTCGTTCAAGGCAATTGAACTTCCATTTCCAGCTGCTTGTGAGTACCAATAAGCTGCCTTTTCATAATCCAAAGGCGCATCTTTTCCGAATACGTAAATGGAAGCTAAGTCCAGCATTGATTGAACATGCCCTTCATTTGCTGACATTACAAAATAGTTAAGAGCTTCAGTTAAATCTTTTTCAACGCCATCACCGTATTGGTACTTATAAGCCAATGCCCAAAGCGAAGGTGGATATTTGGACTTTGCAGCTAACTGGAAATATTTAAATGCAAGTATTGGATTTGCATCGTAGCCTAATCCTTGTTGGATCATTTCGCCTATTTGATGTTGAGATACTGCATCTCCTAAAAATGAAGATTTGTCAAAATATTTTATTGCTTCTGCATAGTCTGGTTCTTGCCCTAACCCAAAACGAAGCATCAGTCCTGTATAGCGACACGCCAGCATATTGCCTTGAAGCGCGGGCATTTTGAGGGCTTCTAAAGCTTCCTCAAATTTGCCATCTTCATAGGCCTCGATACCACTAGCAATAACTTCTGACTGCTTATATTTATCAAATAGATCTGAAGTCTGAGTTGTTTCCAGAATTTTCGAGGCTAGCTTTTTTGCTTCCGCTACTTCTGTTTGATCAAGCTTTTTTTCTAAATTCTGAATCAATGAAATTAGCTCGGGGTTATCACTGGTATTCCTTGACAGGAAATACCAACTCAGAGCCTTGATCAGATCTATCTCGACTCCTTGGCCTTCCTCATACATTTGACCAAGACAAAGTTGGGACAGGTAGCTGCCTTTTTTGGCAGCAGTCAAATACCAGTATTGAGCATCAATGTAGTCAATAGGAGTTCCCTCTCCCTTTGCGTATGCTGCACCAAGGTTGTGTTGCGCAATGACATTGCCTGCCTTTGCAGCAATCGAGTACCAATGAAATGCTTGTTCAAAATTTTTGTCTGTACCTCTACCGTATGCATATTCAATGCCGAGGTTAAGCGCTGCATCAATATTGCCGCCATTTGCAGCCTCAAAATTCAATTGAAAAGAACGATGTTCATCTTGCACTACGCCCAATGCATTTGAATAATAGTATGCAAGCTTCTGTTTGCATTCCATACTTCCTAACTCACTACCCTTTGTGAATAGTTTGGCTGCAGTCTCGTAATCTTTTTCCCCAGTAAGCATGCCTTTCGCATAAACTTCTCCTAGAAGCATGCAAGCGTATGAATTATTTGAGTCAGCAGATTTTTCAAGCCAATTTGCACCTTCCTCAATATTCCCAAGCCCACCAAAATTAAATGCGAAAATTCTTCCTAGCAGAGCTTGTGAATTGGAGTCGCCCTCAGATGCTGACTTTGTAAGCCAGTAGACTGAAAGATCGTAGTTGACTTCAACAAATTTGCCGTCGAAATAAAAGACACCTAGCATGTGCTGAAAATCGGCGTCGCCGTTTTCAGCCTCTGGCTTTATGAGCTTGTATGCGCTTTCATAATCCTCATCTTGCATAAATTCAATGACTTGATCCATCAATTCAAAATTATGATTAGCCATTCGTTTGTTACCCGTTTTTAGGAATTATTGATGGTTGTTATGAAACAGTAAATTGCCGCCAACTTAAAGATTACTCTGTGGAGCTGTTTGTTGTAAACAACTAGGTATCAATTGCCGATTTAAATTAAGAGCAGATATTAGGCTGGCAATTTTTAATTAATTGGTTTTACTTTTACTTTTTCAAAGTAAGTGTTTTCCCTATTTTTTCTGATATTTGTTGAATCAAGGCAATTTTTTGTTGACAAGCTGATATTTTCAGGTAAATTAAGTGGGGACGAAAAGAAGATGCTACTTAAGTATTACATTTTCGCCGAGGATTTTTCGACACCTAGTCGAAATTCCCGAATTTAATGTGAATCTTAATGAAGGCTTATGGGGACGTTGTCCCCGATTGAAAAGTTAGTGATTCCCTAACAAAACTTTAACTGTTAAAAGTTTTGGTTTTAAGGTTAAAACTTTCTTTGATTCGTACGGTACGAAGCGGTCGATTGACCAAGCTTTGTTCTAAGTTTAGAAGTTAACAGCTGTTAACAATATGATTTTCAGGTGAATTTCATACGGAATTAGGAATGGGGAAAAGTTTCCCCATATGGTTAAAGGCACTACCTAACAAATGTTAGGCACTGACTAACAATCCTACTCGTAGGAAAAACCATAGAGAAGAGGGTATTTCCGATTCACTGTGAATCTAAAACGGGGAGAAATTCTCCCCAAAGCGGAATCCACCTAGAGGTGGTTTTTTATAAGGTTATAGGTTTTTGATAATGTTTGACGATTTGGAGATCATCATGAGAAATTTCGAAAGTATTCCTGCTATTTCAATTAAAAAAGTTGCACCCAATCGCACCTTTGACTTCGGCTTCTTTAATGAAGCGGATGGATCAGGTCTTGAAATCCGCAACGGTCAATTGATTGAGAAAAATCAGCGTAAGAACTTTTTTTTAAGCAAAAGGAGAATTGTGAAACTTTCACGATTTAAATAAAAAGTCTAATGCTCAATAAATTTCAAAATTTTTTAACCCAACCTTTATCGTGAAACTTTGACGATTGATATATCATGACAAATTTACAACCACTCACAAAACACTGCCGATTTCAACGTATGCAACAAAGAGGTGTACCAGAATTTATTCCTGAGCTTGCGGCTGACTTCGGGGAGCACGCGCCACGTGACCAGAAAACCTACTGTATCTACTTCTCAAAAAAGAGCCATTTACGCATGCGTGCGTTGGGGGTTTCTGAAAACTTGGTGCGAGAAATAGAAAATAGAAAAAACTTGAGATTTATTGTTGCTAAGGACACAGGAGTCTTTCTGACTGTTGAATATGTCTATAAAGAAAAGCAACGTATAAAAAGAGATACACAAAGAACTTGCAGACCTAAAACTAACAACTGATATGAGTAAAAGCATTTCTAAACACTATTACTTGCTGTGTAACGAGGCATATGTAGGCACTGATAAGCGCATTGCATTTCCAACGCCTAATTGGTTGGATGCGATCAAGAATCAGGTAGAAAACGCAAAGCGGGCCCATGTCTGTTTGCAATCGGCCATTTTGATGTTGTTGGACAGGGGAGGGGACATGTTGAATGCATACCCCCAACTATCAACAGATCATTCGGTTAGTCTTTCTGACTATTTAGGTACTTGGGCGTTTGCGGAAAAGCTTAGGGAGCGATCTGATAACTATTCTCCGTTGGAGAGTGCACTTACGGGGTTGTCCGAATACACACGTTTTTTAGGAAATGACCTAGAGCGACCAGCAACAACTCAGCTTTACTCCTCAGCATGCCTTCACGAACTAGCTGCAGAGGGCTCTCTGAGAGATGCCACTGCTGTTACTCCAGTTGACGTTGCTCAATTCATGCGAAGCTGGTGCCCAAGCGAATCATTAGTTGATGTCTACGGTGTAGATGGCTTAGGGCTGCTGTACGGGACTAGATTGAACGGAAGCGCGCAATTGATTGGTGATGATTTTGGAAAATTAGCTGAAAAAGTTGTGCCTAAAGATCTAGAAAATACTTATAAAGATTCTCTTACGTGGTTTAGAACAGCAGAATTTACAAACAGAATTTTTCTAGATATGGAGTGGTTTTTTAATCCACAGAATCAACAAGGCGATGTTTTACTTGTGAACGCTGCTCGTTTTGAGAACCCATTTTTTGATATGAGCGGTGATGAAAAATTGTCACGCAGTTATGGTGCACTAAATCATTGCCTTACGGCTGGATACAAGAAAGTAATTGCGCTTGTCTCTAATCACTACCTGACCGCTGGCCAAGGTGTAGCGAGAAAAATACTGAACCATTGCCTAAAGCATGGGTTAACTCATGTCGTGCAGTTACCTTCAGGCGTTCTAGGGTTTAGGTCGCATCAGCACAGTGTTTTAATTTTTGAAAAAAATGTCAAAGTAGAGCAAATTAATTTCGTTAATTTTGCGGATCAAGAGAATAGTGAAACATCGGATAGAGGCTTTGGTATGCCAAGGCGATCCGTAGCGCTGAAGAAATCATTGAGCGAAGCTATTCAACAGACATCTGTTGTATCAGTTCAAAGTTTGGATGACAACAAAAGATTACTTTCTTTCGAAGTAAGTCAATTTTCTCGGATGGATGCATTTGAGGAACTTAGAAGCAAATGTACTTTTGTAAAACTGCATGAGTTAGTTGATGTATTTAGATCACATCATTTAGAAAAGAATCAGGATGCTGAGACAGTAACAATTTCAGAAATTGGTGCCTCCAGCATCAATGAGTTTGGTGCAATAACTAGCGGGAAATTGCGTGAGTATTCAAGAATTGCTATTGACAGGCGGCAAGCTCAAATTCTGAATGACGGAGATATCGTTCTTTGTTTTAGAGGGGCACCAGATTCCTTTGGAAAGGTTGGTATCTACTACAAG
>JGI25912J50252_10000517_pt1 | contig 12243 bp, 10 predicted proteins | sample LauGreSBDMM110DD_2_FD_50252 | JGI IMG/M metagenome (IMG submission 50252)
TTATGTATTCATTTTAAAGCCATAATTTTCACTACTTTGAAGTAGGGGGGGGTGGCTGATAAATAAAAATAGCTGAAACAAGAAAATAGCACAATTTGTTAATAAATTCGATGTTATATTTATAGAATTAACTAAAAAATTATAGTCAGTCAAATACATTTCATATGATTCAAAATTTGCTAGAAAATTTATATGAAAAATATAAAAATAATAATGAAGGAAGTGTTGCGACCTATATTCCTGAGTTAGCCAATGCTGATATTAACGATTTTGGTATCTCAATAGTTACTTCTAACGGGAAAGTATTTGAAGTCGGAGATTCTAGGAAAGAATTTACAATTCAGTCGATTTCAAAACCTTTTACTTACGGCGAAGCGCTTAAGACATTTGGCGAAGCGAAGATATCTTCTTATGTAGGTGTTCAACCAACTGACGAAGCTTTTAATTCGATTGAATTAGAACCCATTACGAATAGACCTTTTAATCCAATGATAAATGCTGGGGCTATCTCTATCACAGGATTGTTGTTTGAAAAATATGGTGATGAAACGATGGATATCATACTATCAATATATAGTAAGGCAGCAGGAAGAGCCCTTTCAATCAATGATGAAGTTTATAAGTCCGAGTGGAAATCGGGACATAGAAATAGGGCCATATCTTATTTATTAGTTAATTTCAATATGATGACGGAACAGGTTGAGAAAGTATTAGAGTTATATTTCAAACAATGTTCAATTTCCCTAAATTGTGTCGATTTGGCAACCATTGGAGCAACATTAGCAAATATTGGAACAAATCCAATTACCAATGAGGTAGTTTTTGATGTCAACCAAGTTAGACATATCTTATCCATTATGTTTGGATGCGGAATGTATAATAATTCAGGCCATTGGGCTCATGAAGTGGGGCTTCCAGCAAAAAGCGGAGTTAGTGGCGGCATACTTGCAGCTGTGAATCGTCAGCTAGGTATCGGGACATATTCACCACCACTTGATTTTTTTGGAAATAGCGTAAGAGGTATAAAAGTGTATGAGGACCTCTCAAAAGAATTGGGTCTACATGTGTTCGATTCCATGAATGAGGGATCTAATTTCTTAAGAGCTATCATAGAGGCATAACTGTTCTTTTTGGCCACTCATAAGATTAGTATCTAAAAATAATAATGAGAGTAAAAATTTTTATTGTCATAAATTTATAATACTTTTTAAGTTAGTATGAGCTTGAATAATATGAAAGTACTTAAGATTAATTTAACTAATAATATTTCCGACCTCACTATGTTAGTTACTAAGCTCGAGCAATTTTTTGAAGAAAATAATACTTCTAGTATTTCAATGCCCATGATTTTGATTTTGGAAGAGCTTTATACAAATACTATTACCCACGGATCAACTGACGGAAGAGAAGTGTTCATAGAAGTCAATTTAAGTATTGATAAGAATGAATTAGTTATGACTTATAAAGATAACGGCATTCCATTTAATGTGCTTGAACTTCCAGATCCAGATTTGACTTCATCAATAGAAAATAGAGAAGTTGGGGGTCTTGGTGTCCATTATGTAAAAGTCCTTACTGATTCAGTTGAATATGAGTACGTAGAAAAGCAAAATGTACTAAAAATGAAGAAAAAATTAAGTAGCTAGTCTGGTGGCATGAATTCTTCGAATTAGCCAAATAACTCTTTCAAATATACTCGTAGAAACGAAGAGCATTTGTCTTTCTTCTAAATTTATTGACTGATCATTTAGCAAAGAATCCCGAATTTTTTCCATAAGATCGCTTCGGTCCGAAGTTAAACTTAGCAATAATTCATCGTCATTATCTTTCGAAATTAGAGAGTCATTAAGCAAAGTTAGGATGAGATGGAGGCTCTCTACCATTGAGCTAGCAAGCCCCTTTTGAAAATTATGAGTGGCCTCAATATTTTGTTCAAAACTATAGAGCCCATTAACAAGAGAAATCATATCCTCGTTTCTACTTTGAATTGAAAATAAGCTCTCAGTATTATTATCATTCTTATTTAAAGAGGCAGTCTCAGAGATAAATAATTTTGTTTTATTTAATAAGTCTAAAGTTAACTCATGCCTTGTATTTAATTGAATAGTAACAACTCTCTCATGTTCAACTCTAACTGGCTCAAGATAATCAACTAGGCTCTCAATAAGTCTATTTTGTTCTTTCGAGGCCAGTATTAATGCAGTTTCAGTATTATCAGATGATTCAGGGTATATAAAATGTAGCTTAAATAAATTTTCTTCCTCAGATTCGGGGCTCAGATAATTAAGTAACAAAATAATCTTATTTTGAAATAAAGCTACAACAAGTCCGCCGGATAATTGTAAAGCCAGATAGACGAGGGACAGCATCAAAGATGAGTTGATTGTTAAATGGATAGTATTAAAAAATCCAAAGAGTTTCGAGAAGTCTAACCAGGTCAGCGGATATAGCAATAAGCTACCTAAAAGTTTTGAAAGAAAGCAATAAATAGCGATTTGTTTTTTTTTGCCTTCCAGGTGAGAAGCGAAAAATAAGACACTTAACCCAGAACCAATATTAGCGCCGAAAACTAAAATCATAGCTTCATTAAAATGTATGATGCCGGCCATATTTAATGCAACAGCAAGAATGGTAANACTTGAAGATGATTGCACTATCAATGCAGAAAAAATCCCAATCAGTAAACCTATCAGGCTTGACTCAGAAGAAAATATAAAAAAATCTCTGGCCCAGGTCGACGTATTTAAAACATGTCCTGTTTCTTTAATGAGGCTCAGTCCAAATAAAAGTAAGCCAAAAGCAAGGAATACAGCTGCAATTTGTTTAGTTTTAATATCTTTAGTGAGATTAAGTAGATGCATCAATCCAACGATCCCAAGCGAAAAGAAACCAGCAGTTTTTATATCGATAGATACTAAAAAGACTAGCAATGCTGTTCCTGATCCTGACCAGGCAACCATTGCTAAAGCGCGATTGATAGTCAAGGCTCCAGAATTTAAAAGTCCTAAACATAAAAAAGTTGCTGCGCTAGTGCTCTGAGTGATGACACCTAAAAAAGATCCAGTCAATGCGCTGGATATTGGCCCGCGAGTAAAAGTGATTAATATCGAACGCAACTTACCAGAAAAAATAGGTTGCATACTGGCGGAAAGATAATGTAATCCAGTAAAAAAAAATCCAAGCCCAGCCAAAAAAGAAATGATTTGCATCATACTAAATTCTATTCAGAAGAGATTCTAAGGGCTTTAAATAAGTTGATAAATGATAAAAATAAAGCAAATAAGATAACTAAGATTAGAAATTGTCTTAATTGATGATAGCGAATTTCAAAATCATTTTTGACTTTTAATTGCACTGCGAAATATGCCTCATTAATTTCTTCATTGATAATAAATAATCTGTTTTCAATATTTTTAGTTAGACCCATAGTTTTTTTGTCCAACAAAATTCCTTCCGTTAAGGAAAGCAAAGGATATTCACTTATGAGATCTCTATATTGATTGATTATGATTAAGGCGTCTTTTTTTAGATTAGCAATATCCTTGAGGGCCAAGATTGGAATTTTATTATTGCTTTCTATGTTTTCTAAATTTTCGTGAAATGCTGATACTTTTTCCTCAAATAAACTTTTATATTTAATTTTTGTATTTCGGTCACGGGCGCGAATAATAAGATTTTTCCATTCCTGATCTACAGATTTTAAATTAAGCTGTGCGAGTGATAGTTGCTCAGAAATATTTTTTAATATCTCTACTTTTGATAAGCTTTGATTGTATTCACGCTCCATCTTCCATATAGCAAAAAGTGAAGCGATGCCCATCACAACTATTAAAAATACGATTGTGATGGTAGATGAAATTAGTTTTTGTCGAAATAGCGATTTATTATTTAATTGACCCAATTCAAGCACCTTGTTGTATGTCTAGTTTATTGATTAAAAATCCAAGCTTCTAAGGACTTATAGTAATATTAAACTANGTAATAACACTAATTGTTACAGTTATATGNCATAAATTTAGAGAGAATTATGGCGAGTATCGAACAAGCACAAAAACTTATCTTAGAGCTTCTGAAGGATTTTGAAGAAGACACTTTAGAAATTTTAAGACATAGCCCGGTCGCAGTTAGGATTATGAACGTATCTAATCGCCGTATTACTTTTGCCAACCCTCGATATATGGAAATGTTTAAGGTCGAAGAAAAGGATCTTCAAACTTTAACGCCTCTTCAGGTATATCAACATAAAGATGACTTTGAGGCGCTCAGTATCCGTATAAATGCCCATGAAAACATTGTAGATGAAGTATTAGCAATGAAAACCCTAGCTGGAGATTCATTGCAAGTTATGGGGTCATTTCATCACATGAAATATCTTGATCAAGAAGTTGTTGTCGCTTGGTTTTACGATGTGACAGCGGCTCATCAGGCAAAACAACTTGCCGAAGATGCGGCAAAAATGAAAAGTGAATTTTTGGCTAATATGAGCCATGAAATTAGAACTCCTATGAACGGAGTAATAGGGATGGCCCATTTAGCGCTTAAGACAGACTTAAATCCTAGGCAGCGAGATTACGTGCTTAAGATCCAGCAGGCAGGTAAGCATCTTTTAGGCATTATTAATGATATTTTAGATTTTTCTAAAATTGAAGCAGGTAAGTTAACTATAGAAGAAGTAAGTTTTGATATTGATGAAATGATGTCAAACATATCGAGCATGATTAGCCAAAAATGCTCAGAAAAGAATTTAGAGCTTATTTTTAAATTGCCTAGCGAACTTCCTCACAAGCTCATTGGAGACCCTTTAAGACTTTCCCAGATTCTGATCAATTACGGAAATAATGCAATTAAATTTACAGAAAAAGGTGAAGTAATAATTTCAGCAGATATTCTTGAGCAAGATGAAGAAACTATTTTTTTAAAATTTAATGTATCTGATACCGGCATTGGATTAACGCCAGAACAAAAAGNTAAATTATTTCAGTCTTTCCAACAAGCCGATTCATCTACTTCGCGAAAATTTGGTGGTACTGGATTAGGACTCGCTATATCAAAGCAGCTGGCTAATCTCATGGGCGGCGACGTAGGTGTTGATAGTGAATTTGGCAAAGGCAGTACATTTTGGTTTACAGCTAAATTTAAACTTGATAAAACCATAACCAAAAGAGTTTTATTTAAAGAAGATTTAAGCAGTAAATCTGTTTTGGTGATTGATGATAATGAGTCTGCAAGATTAATTATTGAAGATATGCTAATTGCAATGTCACTTAAGGTAGCAGCAGTAGAATCTNCAGAAAAAGGCCTGCAAGCAATTATTGACGCGGACAAACAAGGCGCTCCTTTTGATATGGTTTTTGTTGACTGGCACATGCCGCCTGGAATGAATGGCATCGAGTTTGTAAAAGCATTAAAAAAATTAATTATTAGCAAAAAACCACCATGTGTTCTTGTAACAGGCTATGCAAAAGACGATNTAATAAATGATGCAACGATAGGGGGAATAGAGCATGTGATTGCTAAACCAATTAATGCTTCTTTACTATTCGAAACTATCTTAAGTATTTTCAATTTAGAAGCCCCTGAACATAATGCACAAAAAAATCATAGCAACCATANAAAAATAGACCTTAATAGCCTCAAGGGCTCAAGAATACTTCTTGTGGAAGATAATCTACTTAATCAACAGATTGCAACTGAGATATTAGAAGACGAGGGTTTTATTGTAGAAATAGCAAACAATGGCGAAGAAGCGGTCAATATGACGAATCAATCCCAATACGATATTGTATTAATGGACATGCAAATGCCCGTTATGGACGGACTTGAAGCAACAAAAGCAATTCGCCAAAAATTTTCTAATAATGATTTGCCTATTTTAGCCATGACAGCTAACGCATCTGACGGAGACAGGGATAAATGTTTGGAAGCAGGGATGGACGCGCATATCACAAAACCTATTGACCTAATTTACTGTTTGCTGGACTAGCTAAATGGATCAAGGTAAAAAATTCAAATTTAATAAGTGATCAAAAGACCGTAATCAGTGCAAAAGAGGAAATAAAAGTTCCAGAAATTGAAGGGGTAGATTCTCGATTGGGCCTTCAGGTCGCGGCAGGCAAAGTTTCTTTATATATAAAAATGCTAAAAACATTTTCTAATGATCAAATAAATTCAGTGAGTGATATTAAAAGTGCCTTAGATTTAACTGATTATTCAACAGCTCAGAGAGTAGCGCATACTTTAAAAGGTACATGTGGCAGCATAGGCGCAACCGAAATACAAAAAATAGCAGGTGAAGTTGAAGGTCAATGCCTAGACAAAATACCACTTGAAAAAATTATTAAAAATCTTGACCTCATTCAACCTAAATTAATAAGCATTATTGATAGCATTAAAAAAACTTTGCCAGAAGATAAAAAATTAACTTCAACAGCAACTTTTGACGATAGCCAAATTAAACCATTAATTAATAAATTATCAGAATTATTAGCAAATGACGATACAGAAGCAAATGATTTACTTGAAAAGTCACAAGAAGTTTTTATTCAATATTTTGGCAAAGAAATGTTTAGTAAAATTTCTGATGCGTTACAAAATTTTGATTTCGAATTAGCATTAAGTTTAACAAATGAAAAGTTAATTAAATAATGATTACAAAACCAACTATATTAGTGGTAGATGATACACCTGCGAATCTTCAATTAATGAGCGGGCTCCTTCAAGATGACTACAAAGTAAAAGCAGCAACAGGCGGCGAAAAAGCTTTAAAAATAGCTTTCACAGATCCTCAGCCAGATCTAATTTTATTAGATATCATGATGCCAGAAATGGATGGTTATGAAGTTTGTAAGCGGCTTAAGGCAGATGAAAAAACTAATCAAATACCTATTATATTTCTAACTGCTAAAGCTGAAACACAGGATGAAGCCTTGGGCCTTTCATTAGGGGCAGTCGATTACATTACAAAGCCTGTAAGCCCCCCTATCGCAATAGCTAGAATAAAAACGCATATTGAACTTTATCGTCAAAAAAGAGAGTTAATTGAAAGCCAGCGATTACTTGCAGAAGAAATTAATGAGGCAGCTATCTATATTAGGAGTTTATTGCCATTACCATTAGAGGGTAAAGTGAATACTTCTTGGCAACACATCCCGTGTTCATCTCTAGGAGGGGACGCTCTCGGACATCATTGGATTGATGAAGACCACTTGGGCATATATTTAGTCGATGTTTGTGGCCATGGTGTGGGGGCTGCAATCTTATGCATATCTGCTATTAATGCGATTCGTTCTCAATCTCTCACTGACACTAATTTTAGAAGCCCAGCCTCTGTTCTAAAGGGATTAAACGAAGCCTTTCCCATGGAAGAACAGAATAATAAATATTTTACAATTTGGTATGGCGTCTATAAGAAAAAAAATCATGAATTAATTTTTTCGAGTGCGGGCCATCCTCATGCAATTTTATTTACGGGAAATGATTTAAACAATAAGACACTTCAAACTTTATCTTCTGGAGGATTAGCAATTGGTATGATGCCGGATATCATTTTTAATGAAAGCACCGTGCCTTTAAATAATTTTAATAAGCTTTATGTGTTTAGTGATGGAGTTTATGAAATTACACAAAAAGATGGCAACGAGATGAACCTAGATGACTATACGCAGCTTATGAAAGAACATTTTAGCAATTTAGGATTACTTGAGTCAGAAAAGGTATTAGAAAAAATTAAAAGCTTAAAAAATGAAATCGGACCATTTGATGATGATTTTTCCCTTGTTGAATTAATTATTAACGCTGCTTAAAAATGATAAAAATATTTTTGCTTATTTTTTACTTCCTTCTTCCTTTGCAAACTAATGCGAATGAGGAAATGCAGCCTATTTCTAATCTTGAAGACCTTAAAAATAAAAAAATTGGAGTCATGTTGGGTTCAACACATGATGCATTTGCTCATAAACAATATCCTGAAGCCGATATTTTGCAATATAAAAGTCCTGCCGATGTATTGCTCGGAGTGAAATCAGGCAAAGTTGATGTAGGTATTTACAACAGCGTTTCACTCACAGAAATATTAAAACTAAATCCTGACTTAGGTGTAATAGACAAGCCTTTTGAATTTAGTCCTGTAGGTTTTGGTTTTAACAAAAAAAATATCGAGTTACATGCGCAATTTAATACTTTCTTTCAAACTATTAAAGATAGCGGTGTATACGCAGACATGATCGAAAGATGGACTAAAAAAGGCATTACTGATATGCCTAAAATAGATACTCCAAATAAAAATGGTTTATTAGTGGCAGGCCATATAAGTGACGGTGGACTTCCATTTGTTACCTTGCGAAATAATGAAAATATTGGTTTGAACATTGAACTTGCCAAAAGATTTGCAGCGTACCTAGGCAAAGATATTAGATTTGATGATATGGAGTTTGGCGGTCTTATTCCTTCTCTTAATACAGGGAAGATTGATTTTATTGCTGTTACTTTGATGTTTACAGAGGAGCGAAAGCAAAAAATTAACTTCGGCGAACCTTATTATGAAATTGGGATGAGTGCTTTTGCACTCAAAAAAAACATTGCTGCCTTTAAGCAAGAAAAAAAGAATGATTCAACCGCGCCAACATTTTTACAAGAGCTGGTAAATAACTTTCAAAGTAATTTAATTCAAGAAAAGCGTTATTTACTTCTTTGGGATGGATTAAAAACTACAATAATTATTTCAATTTTAGCTACAATTTTTGGTACTTTTTTGGGAGGTTTAATTTGCTTCTTGAGGATGTCTAACAATAAATTCTTAAATATTCCTGCGAAGATATATATCAGTATTTTAAGGGGCACACCAGTTCTTGTAATATTGATGATTATTTTTTATGTNGTGTTTGCATCAGTAAATATTAGCCCTATTGTTGTGGCAACCATTGCATTTGGGATGAATTGCGGTGCTTATGCTGCTGAAATCTTTAGGAGTGGTATCGAGGGAATAGAAAAAGGTCAAACGGAAGCNGGTATTGCCATGGGCTTTAATAAAATAAAAACCTTCATTTATATTATCCTTCCCCAAACTGTCAGAAGAATTCTTCCCATTTATAAAGGTGAAATTATCACATTAGTCAAAATGACCTCTATTGTTGGTTATATTGCGGTCCAAGACTTAACTAAAGCGAGCGATATTATTAGGAGCAGAACATTCGATGCATTTTTCCCGCTTATTATGATTGCGATTTTGTATTTCCTAATCTCATTAATTCTCATTCAGTCTCTGGATTACCTCGAAAAAATTACAGATCCAAAATATAAACGTAAAGTTAGAACAAAATCATGATTAAAGTTGAAAATCTTTCTAAAAAATATGGCGATCTAGTTGTCTTAAAGAATATTTCTACAGAAATTAAAAAAGGTGAGGTTGTCTCAATTATAGGACCTTCTGGTACCGGTAAAAGCACTTTTCTTCGATGTCTTAACCTTCTCGATGAGCCGAGTAGTGGAAGTATTTTTATTGATGGCGAAAATATTTTAGATAAAAAAGTTGATGTATCAAAAATACGTCAAAAAATGAATATGGTATTTCAGTCATTTAATTTATTTTCTCACCTGTCCGTCTTAGAAAACCTTACTTTAGGACCCATCAAGCTTAAGGGCATATCTAAAGAAGAAGCAGAAAATAAATCAATGGACTTACTAAGGCTAGTTGGTCTCGCTGAAAAAGCAGAAAATTATCCAGACGAGCTTTCCGGCGGTCAAAAGCAGCGTGTGGCTATTGCTCGATGTCTTGCAATGGAGCCAGAAATTATTTTATTTGACGAGCCAACCTCAGCCCTTGATCCAACCATGGTAAGCGAAGTGCTATCAGTTATTCGCCGTTTAGCTAAAGAAGGTATGACAATGGCTATTGTCACACATGAGATGGCATTCGCGAGGGACGTTTCAAATCGAGTATTTTATATGGATCAGGGCCTTATTTACGAAGAAGGTTCGCCAAAGCAAATTTTTGATGCACCAAAAAAAGATAGAACTAAAGTATTTATTAATCGCATTAGAAATTTTGTATTTCAAATAAAAACACAAGATTTTGATTTTTATGCCCTTAATGGTGAAATCGAAGGCTTTTGTGAAAAGCAATTAATTTCAAAATTAATACGAGCTAATTTGCTTCGAGTAGTTGAAGAGTTGCTCATTCTATACAAACCTTTTTTAAATAAAATTGAATTGGAACTTGAAATTGCTCATTCTGAAAAAATGAATCAACTTTCATTAATTTGCCAAACCAAAGGTAAGAAATTTAATCCATTAGACAATAAAGATTTAGAAGACGATATTGGATTAAAAATTATTCATAAATTTACTGAGGTTGTTGAGTTCAAATGGGCAGACAATCAAAATAGACTAGAGCTATTATTTATAAATTAAAGTAATAAATCGATTATTGATTCATAGAGAGCAAATCATGAGCAAGCAATTTAAATTATTAATATTTTTTTTCTTTGCATTATTTTTATCCATAATAGTAGTTGGGTGCAGCGATAAAGAAAAAGTTGTTATTACTAATATTAAGCAATTAAATGATAAAGAATTTGGAATTCCGACAGGGACAGTCGCTGATAAGCTTGTATTATCAGTATTTCCAAATGCAAAATTTCAATATTACAATTCAGTTCTTGATGCGGCCATTGCTGTTAAGCATGGAAAAGTTGATGCTGCAGCCTATGATGAACCAATATTAAGGAATATAGCAGCAAAAAATCCTGGCTTAACTGTACTTCCCGAAATGATCACCAAGGATGATTATGGATTTGCAGTTCGGCTAGAGGATAGTGATTTAAAAAATACGATCGATGATGTTGTAAACGGCTTAAAAACAAGTGGCGATTATGAGCTGATGCTTAAGCGTTGGTTGCCAAAAGAAGGGCAGCCCAAAGCAATGCCCCTAATAGAAACAGGCAATAATGGTTCATTGAGGTTTGGCACTTCATCAGTGACCGAACCTTTTTCATTTGTTGATGAATCTCAGAAAGTGGTAGGCATGGATATAGAAATTGCATCACTGGTAGCTAAAAAACTTAATAAAAAATTAGAAATAGTTAATATGGAATTTGGCTCATTGATTCCAGCATTAGCCTCAAAGAAAGTAGATATGATTGGCGCATGCATAACTATTACTGAAGAACGATCAAAAAAAGTGTTATTTTCCAGCCCATATTACACAGGTGGAATTGCTGCAATTGTAAATAAATAGTTATTTATTTAAGAAAATAGATGAGCTAAGCCAAAAGCAGCCGAAGAAGCTAAGGCCCCAATCACAAGTGTTTGCATCGCTGAACGTCCTTGACTCACCCCTGTGAAGCGACCTTTAATCCAACCAAAAAGTACGAGTGCAATACTTGTTGCTATGACCGACATTTTTAGAGCGGGCATAATGTCAGATATAAAGATATAAGGCATCAATGGAATGAGTCCCCCTATAATATAAGCGATTGCAATAGTAGCCGCGCTGGTCACTGCTCTTTTCGGATCAGGNCTTTCTAAATTTAATTCAAATTTCATCATGAATTTTAGCCAACGTTCACGATTAGAAGTGATGGACTTAACCACTGCTTTAAGCGCACTCCCTTTGAGCCCATATTCTGAAAGTATTTCCTGAACTTCTAAAATTTCATGCTCACGCAAATGCTTAATTTCATGGGCTTCACGTTTTAATTCAGAATCATAATGTTCAATATCTGTTTTTCCGGCAAGATAACCACCCAGGCCCATTGCAATTGAGCCTGCCGCAACTTCAGCTAGACCTGCTGTTACAATAATCGCTGATGAATCAACAGCTGCAGATAAGCCTGCAGCCAGAGCAAATGGAACAGTCAGTCCGTCCGCCATACCAATAACGATATCGCGAACTACTGCTGTTGAGGTAAAGTGTGTTTCAGAGTGATCCGAATGATGGTCGTTTGACATGAATATCTCTTTAAATTTTATGTTAATTTAAGTAAAAAATACTATATATTAGTTTTTTTGTAATTTAAACATTTTTAAATATCTAAGGGCTCAAAAATGAAACAATGTACTTACAACATATTAGCTTTATTAGTCTTTGCTTTGTCCTTTTCTTACGTTCCCACTGCAGCATATGAATATCATTGCGTTTATGATGGAGTTACATCATTTAATTTGCCTATATTTCTATTCCAACAGGTTCTTCTTGCGACCATTCTCTTAATTATTGGCCGTTATGCTTTTCAAGATGGCAAGTTG
>JGI25912J50252_10000519_pt1 | contig 12232 bp, 10 predicted proteins | sample LauGreSBDMM110DD_2_FD_50252 | JGI IMG/M metagenome (IMG submission 50252)
AGCCGTGGTTTTCACATCTTGGGCTCGACCGCGAATAACTTGGATCTCTAATGGGGTAATCCCTTGTATTTGACTGAGGGTCTTTACTGCTTCTTGGAGAAACTCAACCCGGCGCTCTAGGGGTTCGATAAGGACAACTTTTAGGTCTGGCCTGGCAAGGGCGATTACGATGCCAGGAAGGCCTGCCCCGGAGCCAATATCAAAGACGGTCGCCCCTTTGGAAAACAACGTGGTCACAGGCAGGCAGTTAAAGATATGCCGCTCCCAGATCCGATCAGCTTCGCGTGGGCCGATCAGGCCACGCTCGATTCCCTGTGTTTGTAGGAATTGAGCGAAAGCATGGATACGGCCATCTTCAGGGAAATACCTAGCGATGAGGGTTTCACGTGAAACAACCACAGGGATTTCCTCAGGGCTCTTCTCCAAAGGCGTTTTTTCCAATTACTTAGGCAGGATAGATAACGACGAATCGATTTGGGTCTTCTCCATCGGATTCGCTGGTTAGGCCAAGGTCTTGGATTGTGTCGTGGATGATTTTGCGCTCAAAGGCGTTCATAGGCTCCAATTTAATTGAGCCTCCAGTGGTTTTTGCCTCTTCTGCCATCTCTTTGGCCAGGGCTGTTAGCTCTGTCCGGCGATTGGCTCGGAAGTTATCGATATCGAGCATAAGGCGGCTTCGGTCCCCTGTTGATGTCTGGACAGCTAGGCGGGTTAGCTCTTGGATCGAGTCCAGAACCTCGCCTTCGCGGCCAACGAGGTGGTTGAGTTTTCCTCCAACAATTGCCAGGGCTGCTCGGCCGTTCTCTACGTCAATATCAATATCCCCATCAAGGTCGGCGATATCTAATAAGGCCTCAAGGTAGTCGGCGGCGATATCGCCCTCTTCCTCTAACTTGGCCGCTGTTTTAGGGGCCTTTAAATCACTGTCTTTACCTGAATCGACAGATTCGGCTGTGTCGGTTTTTTTGCGGGATTTAACCGCAGTTTTTTTACCTTTTGTAGAACTCTCCTGTGTAGGAACCTCTTCTATTACATCTTCGCTTTTTTTCTTAGGCATTATGCCCCCTTTGTCGGGTTTGAGGTGAATTAATACTAATTGTCTAGATTAAGAAGCTTTACTTCTTTTTCTTCTTTTTGTTATTTCTATTATTTTTTGGTTGTTGGCGTTGACCTTTAATCTCATCTTCTGTTTGAACATCAGAGTTGGTCTCTTCAACGATTCCACTCTTCTTATTTCGTTTTTTGTTTAACTCTTCATATGCCGGTGAACCTGGCGTTGGATTTCTCTTAATCACATAGAACTGTTGTCCCCATGTCCAAAGGTTTGTTGTTGACCAGTAGATCAAAACTCCGATTGGAAAGTTAACTCCAGTGATTGCAAAAATAACTGGGAATGCATACAACATAATTTTCTGTTGTTGCAACATCATGTTATTTGAAGAGTCCATCTTTGGCATACCTTTTGTCATCAACTGACGTTGTGTTGTAAAGGTTGTCAATGACATAAATGCGATCAAAATAATAGTTACGATTTTGACAGTTGAGATGTCTGAACTTAAAAAGGTTTGTGAAATAGGGGCACCGAAGAATTTAGCTTGAGCCGCGTTCACGACATCTTCTTGAGTAAAGACTCCGTGTCTTACTGGTGGGTTTTTACCAATCCCATTTAAAACTGTAAATAGTGCAAAGAAGATAGGTGCCTGGGCAAGAATTGGAAAACATGATGCAAGAGGGTTTGTTTTGTGCTCTTTATAGAGCTTCATCATCTCTTCTGACTGCTTCTGACGGTCATCTTTATACTTTTTTTGAATCTCCTTCATGTGGGGCTGAAGGGCTGTTAACGCTCGTTGGCTCTTAATCTGTTTTACAAAAAGGGGAATTAAAATGATACGAATAATAATTACAAGGCCAATAATTGATAAGGACCAAGAGACGCCACTGCTTGATCCAAAAATTGGAGAGAGAAGATCGTGGATTGTTACAATAACCCAGGAAACCGCTATATATAAGGGTTTTAGGATGCTATCCATTAATTGTTACCTTTTCTTTCTTTTTGTTTTTATCACTACTGTTTTTAGTTACCGGGACATAATCAACACCACCGTGTGACCATGGGTTACAACGCACTAGGCGCCATAAGGCCATTACTACTCCTTTAAATCCATAGTTTTCAATTGCGGTAACTGCGTATGAAGAACAGGATGGGTGGTACTTACAACGTGGTGCAAACATTGGTGAGATCCATTTTTGATAAAATTTAATTGGTGCTAAAAGAAGGCTCTTCATTTTTGCTGCGCCTTCTCAAGAAGTTTTTTTACAACCTGTGTCACGATCTTTTTAACTTCACTTGCTACATCTGTCATTTGAACCTTTTGGTTAGGTTCTGCTTTTTTATTTTGTGAAGTTAAAGGGTTTTTAAGGGCTCTAATAACAAAAAGGCTTCCTTCTGGAAGTTGTGGGTATGTCTCTCGCAGCACGTGGCGAATTTGTCTGGCGATTCGATGGCGTGTGACGGAGCCACCAATACTTTTACTAATTATTAAACCTGCGCGGGCGGGTTCACTTAAACCAGTCGGGTACAAGTAACCGACAAAATTGGCTGTTGAGTATCTAAGGCCACTTTTTGTTGCGCGGGCAAAATCGCCGCTTTCGGTTAGTCGTGCAGTTTTTGCAAGCACGGGTATCGTTTTAAATCTTTATGCGGAAAGCTTTTCGCGGCCCTTGCCACGACGAGCAGAAAGGATTGCGCGGCCTGCGCGAGTTGCCATACGGGCACGGAAACCATGCTTCTTGGCACGGCGACGGGTGTTTGGTTGGAAGGTACGTTTAGTCATTTAAAACTCCTAAGATCCTAATAATGGACTTCTACTGCGGGCCAGAAATGCGGGGGAAGCAAGGAGGTAACGGTAGAGGTCTGGGGATAAGCCGGTCAAATGGAGCTTTTGGCCTGTGAGCGTATTTCATATTGTGGATAACCAGTTGCTTTTTTTGCCAATCCGCTCTACTTTTCACTCCCCCTCCACAGGACACTGGTTTTGGAAGGGTTTTAAAGGGCTCAACCTGGGGTTTAGACCACAGGCTGTGGATAACTCTGTGGATAACAAAAAGGGGTGGAAATGATCATTTCAAAGGCTACTGAAGTTGAGTTAGCCACCCTTTGGGGCGGGGTAATTGAAGAGGTTGCAACCAATGCCCCTCAACACAAAGCTTTTTTACAACTAACGAAACCCCTAGGTCTACTTCATAACGACAATTTGATTACTTTATTAGTAGCCGCTCCTAATCTCTTCGCAAAAGATGTTCTTGAGACTCGTCTGCGCTCTGTAGTTAACGATGTTCTCACCGCTGCCCTTGGTGAAAAAACAAACATCGCCGTCACAGTTGATGAAACTTTAGAAGTTGTCTCAACCCCGCAAGTAGATGTTGAGATTGAGTTTGTTACACCTAAATCAGGAACGGGTCGAGATGATGTTCCTGTCTCAAAAACAGCCGATACATCAACATTAAATCCGAGATATATATTTGAAACTTTTGTTATTGGTGCATCTAATCGTTTTGCTCACGCCGCCGCGGTCGCTGTAGCTGAAGCACCAGCTAAGGCTTATAACCCTTTATTTATTTACGGTGAATCAGGGTTGGGTAAGACCCACCTACTCCATGCAATTGGCGCCTATGCTCAAGAACTATATGGAAATGTCCGCGTAAAATATGTCTCTTCTGAAGAGTTTACCAATGACTTTATTAACTCTATTAGAGATGATAAGGCCTCTGCCTTTCAGCGACGTTATAGAGATTTAGATATTTTACTTGTCGATGATATTCAGTTTTTAGAAAACAAAGAGCGGACCCAGGAAGAGTTCTTCCACACTTTCAACACTTTGTATAACGCAAATAAACAGATAGTTATTTCAAGTGACCGCCCGCCGAAGCAGTTAATAACTTTGGAAGATCGTCTACGTTCACGTTTTGAGTGGGGTTTAATTACTGATATTCAACCTCCTGAGTTAGAGACACGTATTGCGATCCTTCGTAAAAAGGCGGCGCAAGATAAGTTAAATGCCCCTGATGATGTTCTTGAATATATTGCAAGTAAAATCTCGACAAATATTCGCGAGCTCGAAGGTGCGTTGATCCGTGTAACAGCGTTCGCATCTCTTAACCGTCAGAGTGTTGATCTGTCATTAGCGGAAATTGTTTTAAAGGATTTAATCCCTAATGAAATTAACCCTGAGATAACTGGTGCGACGATTATGGCGCAAACAGCTGCCTACTTCAGTCTCACAATCGATGATCTCTGTGGAACATCACGTTCGCGTGTTTTAGTTAATGCTCGTCAGATTGCTATGTATTTGTGTCGCGAGTTAACAGAGCTCTCATTGCCAAAGATCGGCCAGACATTTGGGGGGCGTGACCACACAACGGTTATGCACGCCGATAGAAAAATCCGTCAACTGATGGCTGAGCGTCGTTCGATCTATAACCAGGTCAACGAACTCACCACCAGAATTAAACAACAGGCTAGATAGTCGTAATTGTACGAAATGTCCGCATTGCCGCTCTTTACCCCCAGTTGGGGACAAGTTGTGGATAACTGTGGAGAAGTACACCGTTACCGTGGATAACCGCGGTTGATACAGGAAAGGGTTAAGGAAGAAACGATGAAACCGTATGTGTCTTTGTTCTGCTTAGCTCTTATCCCAAGGGTTGTACACAGTTTATACAAGGCAAAACTCCGCTTTGAGCAGGGGGTTTGGTTTTTACCCACAGTAAAACTCTTTGGTTACTACGACTACTTATATATACAGAGATCTAGTTACGCGAATAACTTTTCCACACTTCAAAAGATTAGAGGGTAGAGATGAAATTTATAGTTGAACAATCCGCATTAACAGATGGCGTTAATTGGGTCTCCCGTTCTCTATCTACACGGCCAATAAAAACCGAACTCCTTGGAATAGTTATAGATGCAACAAGTAGTGATGTTTTGTTATCAGCATCTGATTTAGAAACAGCTAGTAAGGCGCACTTTGCCGCAGAGATAAAAACCCCAGGAAAAGTCTTAGTACCAGGCAAGTTGTTAGCTGAGATTTCACGATCATTACCAAACAAACCTATAACTTTCGTATTAGAAGGCTCACGTGTTTTAGTAACAAGCGGCAGTTCAAAATTTACTCTTCCAACGTTATCTGTTGATGAATACCCAAACCTTCCCTCACTACCTGACACAACAGGTGTTGTAGCAAGTGATGTTTTTGCAACAGCGGTAGCACAAGTTGCAATGGCAGCCGGGCGAGATGACTCACTTCCAACGTTAACCGGCGTGCACGTAGAGATAAATGAGGAAACCATAACTTTTGCTGCAACAGATAGATATCGGTTAGCGGTTCGAGAAATCCAATGGCAACCAACTGCGCCAAACACATCAACTACAGCATTGCTACGCGCTCGCACAATTGCAGATGCAGCTAAATCATTAACTGGTTCAAAAGAAGTCTCACTGTCTTTTGCACCAGCAACAAGTAATGATCGTTTAACAGGGTTTGCTGGAGATGGAAAAACAATGACATCAAGAATGTTGGATGGCACATTTCCTCCCTACCGCCACTTACTCCCACAAGAGATAACAACCACAGCCCTTGTTGAAGTTGCCACACTTTTAGACTCTGTTCGCCGAGTGGCTTTAGTTACTGACAAAACAGTTCCTTTACGTCTTGATTTTAATAACAATGTTTTATCACTTGAGGCTGGGGCTGGCGAAGAAGCTCAAGCAACAGAGGCGATAGACATCTTGTTAACTGGTGAGGCGATNTCTATCGCTTTTAANCCAACATTTNTAGCAGATGGTTTAACAGCTGTTGGAACTAAGTTTGTGCAAATTTCATTCACCNGCGCAAACAAACCAGCGATCTTGATGGGTAAAAACGATAAAGATGGAGCGCTAATTGAAAACTACCGCTACCTCCTTATGCCAATGCGCTACGCCTCATAATTTTTCACAAAAGAGTGATCAATGCGGATTAATAAGTTGGCCTTAACCAACTTTCGCTCATACTTTGAGTTGGAGTTGGAGTTTGAACCTGGTGTCACAACCTTTATCGGCGATAATGGTTCAGGAAAAACAAATATTGCCGAGTCACTTATTTATCTTGCTTTTCTCTCTTCGCACCGCGTTTCAAACAACACCCCGTTAATCGCCTTAGGTAATCAACAAGCAATCATTCGGGCAGAGGTTCAAAGAGATGATCGAAGCCTTAATGTGGATTTAGAGATCAATGCATCAAAAGCCAACCGTGCTCGAATTAACGGAAACCCAACCCGTAGCCAGCGGGAAATCCTTGGCGCTATTCAAGTAGTTTATTTCTCTCCTGAAGATTTAGATCTTGTGCGTGGAGAACCCGGTACACGTAGAGATTTCTTAGATCGCTTACTAATAACCCGAACCCCGCGTTTAGCAGGAGTAATCACAGAGTATGAACGGGTTGTGAAGCAACGTAACGCGTTACTAAAAACCAAAACATCTGCAGCGGCCTTAGCACCCTGGAATGAACAACTTATTAAACTCGGGGCTGAGTTAACAGCTGAAAGAATTACACTTATAGAGGCGTTAAACCCCTGGGTGGCAGAGAACTATAAAAATTTAAATGAAGTTAAACCAGCGTCAATATCTTATAAATGTAGCTCTGAGGGAGTCTCAAATAACTCCATTAATAATGAGCAGGTTTTAAGCAAACGGTTAGAAGAGGTTGCTTATCAAGAGATTGAACGCGGGGTCTCACTAATTGGGCCACACCGCGATGATTTACATTTACAAATCGGAGATTTTCCAGCCAAGGGATATGCCAGTCACGGCGAATCTTGGTCGATGGCCATCTCACTTCGGATTGGATCTTTTAATCTTTTAAAGTCAGAAGGGGCCTCACCTATTTTAATTTTAGATGATGTTTTTGCTGAGCTAGATACTTCTCGCAGATTACAGTTAATGTCTGCAACTCAATTAGCTGAGCAGACAATTATTACTGCGGCGGTTGAAAGTGATTTACCAACAGAACTACTTACGCAAAAGTTTTATGTTACTCCAGGTGTTGTTAAGAGGAGTAAAAACAAATGAGTAAACGAGATTTAGCTCTAGATCTTTTTAAGTCTTTTAAAAATACAACGTTGAGAAAAAACAATAAGCCTGCACCAACAATTCAAGTGGGTAAACCAGGAGATCCAGAGTTAATTAGCGGTGTCTTATCAAATTTGATCTCTGATCGTGATTGGGATTCCGGGTTAGCCGAAGGTAATCTTTTTGTTAATTGGAAAAAAATAGTGGGAGAAGAGATTGGACAACACGCAACACCAATTTCAGTTTTAGAGGGAACGTTAACTGTTCAAAGTTCATCAACAGCCTGGGCAACACAGTTGCAATTAATCTCTAACGACCTCCTGGCAATGATTCAAAAAGATGCAGCTGGTGTTTTGATTGAAAGGATTATTTTTATTGGGCCCCATGGACCGTCCTGGAAAAAAGGGATCCGCACTATCCGTAACGCCAGAGGGCCTAGAGATACTTACGGTTGAGCCCATAGAAACCATGGAGATCGGGAACACCCAGCGATTTAAGGTGGGTTTTAACAGTTAACCCACCCTTACTCCTCAAATACAGGCTCAAAGTCGGGCTATGGCCACCCACAAGGCTTTTCTTGAGTATTTATTGTCTGTGTTTGCCACTAGGATAAAGCCATTCCGAGAGGTTAATCCTCTCTAAAGCCCTTTAAAGGCGATTTGAGCGTTTTTCTAAGAAAGGAGCCTGATGGTCGAGAACTCCTACAACGCCAGTAACATCACCGTTCTTGAAGGTTTAGAGGCGGTTAGAAAACGCCCTGGAATGTATATCGGCTCCACAGGAGAACGCGGACTTCACCATTTAGTTTATGAAGTTGTAGATAACTCAGTTGATGAAGCGCTCGCTGGTTATTGCACAGAAATTAACGTCACATTATTAGCTAACGGCGGCGTGGAAGTTATCGATAACGGCCGTGGAATTCCAGTAGACATCCACCCGGTTGAAAAGAAACCAGCGTTAGAAGTTGTACTTACTGTTTTACACGCAGGTGGAAAATTTGGTGATGGTGGATATTCAGTCTCGGGCGGATTACACGGAGTTGGAATCTCAGTTGTTAATGCACTCAGTACCGATCTTTCGGTCATTGTTCAACGCGATGGAAGTTTTTGGTATCAAGAGTACAAACTTGGTGTACCTGTAGCACCTGTACGTAAAGGTGATGCTTCTAAATCCTCAGGAACCACTGTTCAATTCTGGCCATCAAAAGAGATTTTTGAAACGACAGATTTTTCTTTCGAAGTTCTCTCAACACGCTTTCGTGAAATGGCATTTCTAAACAAAGGATTAATTTTAACTCTAACCGATATGCGACAAGGCCATGTTGATGAGAAGGGTGAGCAGTTAACTGTTCGCTACCAATACCAAGGTGGAATTACAGATTTTGTAAAACACCTTAACTCAACACGTGGTGAGACACATAAATCAATTATCGCTTTCACATCCGAGGATAAAAAGAATAAAATCTCACTCGAAGTATCTATGCAGTGGAACGCTGGTTTTTCAGAGTCTGTATACACATTTGCTAACACCATTCACACCCATGAGGGTGGGTCACACGAAGAGGGTTTTCGCACAGCACTAACCTCAATAGTTAACAAGTTTGGTGAAGAGCAGGGTTTTATTAAGAAAAAAGAGGATCGACTAACAGGTGATGATGTGCGCGAAGGATTAACAGCCATCGTCTCTATTAAATTGATTGACCCACAGTTTGAAGGCCAGACTAAAACAAAACTTGGTAACTCCGAAGCTAAAACCTTTACTCAAAAAATTGTTAATGAAGAGTTAACATCATGGTTTGAACAAAACCCAAGTGAAGGAAAAGAGATTGTTCGAAAGAGTATTGATGCAGCAGCAGCACGTGTTGCAGCTCGCAAAGCACGCGATTTAAGTCGAAATAGAAAAGGATTACTTGAAGGTCGTGGGATGCCAGGCAAGTTAGCTGATTGCCAATGGACTGATCCAGTTAAGTGTGAGCTCTATATTGTTGAGGGAGATTCTGCTGGCGGGTCAACAAAAGGCGGCCGTGATTCACGTAACCAAGCAGTACTTCCAATTCGAGGAAAGATTTTAAATGTTGAAAAAGCACGCATTGATCGAGTTCTTCAAAACAATGAAGTACAAGCTTTAATTACCGCATTAGGTACTGGCGTCCATGATGACTTTGATGTTACAAAGCTGCGTTACCACAAAATTATTTTGATGGCAGATGCTGATGTTGATGGACAACATATTCGCACACTCTTACTCACATTACTTTTCCGTTTTATGCGACCATTGATCGAACAAGGTTATGTTTACTTTGCACAACCACCACTCTATAAATTGAAATGGGGCGGTAAAGAGCCAGTTGAATATGCATTTAGTGATCGCGAACGCGATGGAATGATTGAACTTGGAATTGCAGCAGGAAAGCGTTTACCAAAAGATGATGGTATTCAGCGCTTTAAAGGTTTGGGTGAGATGCCGGCAAAAGAACTATGGGATACAACTATGGATCCAGAGCACCGGGTTTTAATCCGCGTGACTTTAGATGATGCAGCTGCGGCTGATGATTTATTCTCCGTGCTTATGGGTGAAGATGTCGAAAAACGCCGCGCATTTATTCAGCGCAACGCAAAAGACGTTAGGTTCTTAGATATCTAATGGATGAATTAAACCCAAACAATCTAGAGAATTTCGACAAGATTGAAACAGTTGATCTTCAAGTCGAGATGGCCCGTTCATATCTTGATTATGCAATGTCTGTCATTGTTGGCCGCGCACTGCCAGATGTTCGAGATGGTTTAAAACCAGTTCACCGTCGCGTTTTGTATGCAATGTATGACGCTGGTTATCGTCCCGACAAAGGGTTTTATAAATCTTCTCGCATCGTCGGTGATGTTATGGGTAATTACCATCCACACGGTGACACATCAATCTATGACGTCGTAGTTCGCTTAGCGCAACACTGGTCTCTTCGTTACATGCTCATTGATGGAAATGGAAACTTTGGTTCTCCAGGTAATGATCCTGCCGCAGCAATGCGTTACACCGAAGCACGCCTATCCCCGCTTGCAATGGAGATGATGCGCGATATTGATGAAGACACTGTTGATTTTATTCCAAACTATGATGGGCGTTCACAGGAGCCAACAGTTTTACCTAGTCGTCTGCCAAACTTATTAGTAAATGGTTCAGCAGGTATTGCAGTTGGAATGGCAACAAATATCCCACCACACAACCTTCGTGAAATTGGTGAGGCTGTTATCTACTCACTAGAACATCCTGATATGAAGCAGGATGAGCTACTAAATGAACTTATTAAAATTGTTAAAGGCCCAGATTTTCCAACTAAAGCGCTAATCGTTGGCCGAACCGGAATTGAAGAGGCTTATCGCACAGGCCGTGGGTCGGTCACGATGCGAGCAGTTGTTCAAGTTGAAGAGATTAACAAGAGAACATGTTTAGTAATTAGCGAACTGCCTTACCAAGTAAATCCAGATAATCTTGCATTAAAGATTGCAGAGTTAGTTAAAGATGGAAAAATTAAAGGTATTGCCGATGTTCGCGATGAAGGTAATGAGCGCTTAGGTCAACGCCTTGTAATTGTTTTACAAAACGCTGCGATTCCAAAGGTAATTTTAAATAACCTTTACAAACAGACTCAACTCCAAGACACATTTGGTGCCAATATGTTGGCACTTGTAGATGGTGTTCCGCGCACACTGCGTTTAGATGAATTTATTCGCTACTACATAGAGCATCAAATTGAAGTGATTATTCGCCGAACAAAATACCGTTTGGCAGAAAAAGAAAAACGCGCACATATTTTGCAAGGGTATTTAAAAGCTCTAGATGCTCTAGATGCTGTGATCGCCTTGATTCGTGCATCTACAACTCCAGAAGAGGCCCGCACAGGGTTAATGAAACTCCTTGATGTTGATGAGATTCAAGCAAATGCGATCTTGGATATGCAGCTGCGACGCATTGCAGCGTTGGAACGTCAAAAGATTAACGACGAATACGACGGCCTAATGGCAGATATTGTTGAACTTAATAAGATTCTCGTAAGCCCAGAGAAGCAAAGAGAGATCGTAAAGTCAGAGCTGACAGATCTAGTTGCAAAATTTGGTGATGATCGACGCACACAGATTGTTGCCAGTGAGGGAGATTTCAGCGCAGAGGATTTAATCCCTGACCAAGATGTAGTCGTAACTATTACCCGCGGCGGTTATTCAAAGCGGACGATGGCAGATCTATATAGATCACAACGCCGAGGTGGCCGAGGAGTAAAAGGTGCGGCGTTAAAGGAAGATGATGTTGTTGACCATTTCTTTGTCGCATCCACACACGATTGGTTGCTGTTTTTTACAAACCAAGGCCGCGTCTATCGCGCAAAAGTTCACGAACTACCAGATGCTGGCCGTGATGCACGTGGACAGCATGTCGCAAATTTAATGGCATTTAAACCAGAAGAAAAAATTGCCCAAGTTTTATCTATCAAGGACTACACAATCTCTCCTTACTTAGTACTTGCAACTCGTAACGGCTTGATTAAGAAAACACCTTTAATTGAATACGACTCACCTCGAACAGGTGGTCTCATTGCTATCTCTTTAAAACCTGGCGATGAAGTTGTTAGTGCATCATTAATTAACTCAGGAGATGAGCTGTTGTTGGTTTCTACAAAAGCAATGTCTCTGCGGTTTACAGCAGATGATGAATCACTTCGATCCATGGGCCGCTCCACAAGTGGAGTAATCGGCATGAAGTTTCGAGCCGGCGATAATTTATTAACAATGGCTCGCGTTAATTCAGAGCAATCCAAAGATTCATTTGTATTTACTGCAACCGATGGTGGTTATGGAAAGAAGACACCAATCGATGAATATCGATTACAGGGACGCGGTGGTATTGGAATTAAAGCTGCAAAGATTGATGAAACCTCCCGCGGATCATTAGTGAGTGCACTTGTATTACGCAATGAAGATGAGATTCTTGCAATTACATCAGCTGGAACGGTTATGAGAACACCAGCGGCAGAGGTTCGCCAAACCGGCCGTGACTCCATGGGTGTGCGTCTAGTAAATCTAGATGAAGGAGTAAGCCTGCTTTCAGTGACTAAAAACGGGGAAGATGAGATTT
>JGI25912J50252_10000523_pt1 | contig 12213 bp, 15 predicted proteins | sample LauGreSBDMM110DD_2_FD_50252 | JGI IMG/M metagenome (IMG submission 50252)
CCAGGTGTTGCTAGGGATGATAAGCGCAGATTTGCATTGAGCATTTTGTCTTCAGCTTTAGGTGGCGGAATGTCTTCAAGATTGTTTCAAGAGATTAGAGAAAAGCGCGGCCTTGCCTATTCAACCTATGCATATGGTCAGCAATTTGCCGGTAGTGGAGTTTTATCTTTTTATGTTGGCTGTAAGCCAGATAAGGCAGAAGAATCAATTAAAATTATCCAATCAATATTGCATGATGTGGCAGAGAATGGTTTAACGGCGGAGGAGATTAATCGGGCAAAGGGAGCAGTTTCTGGATCACTGGTATTAAGCCAAGAGGACACTGGTTCTAGAATGACCAGAATTGGCAAAAGTGAGTTGGTTTACGGCCAGGTTCTAAGCTTTGATGAAATTTTGCGCGAGATTTCTAATGTAACACATGAGCAAATTAAGGAAATTGCCCGCCAAATCCTGCCGACATCTCCTACCCTTGCGGTAGTGGGACCATTTAGGTCNAGTAGTAAATTTGAAAGGTTAATCTCATGAAGGTNGCAGTACTAGGTGCCAAAGGAAGAATGGGCACAGAAGCTGTTGCAGCAATTAATGCAGCAAGTGATTTAACTCTAAGTGCGGCATTAGATCTTGGTGATTCACTNGATAAGTTAACCCAAACNGGCACTGAGATAGTAGTTGATTTCACTCATCCTGATTCAGTAATGAAAAATCTTGAGTTTGCCATAAGTAATGGAATTCATCTTGTAGTTGGAACNACTGGTTTTGATGAGAAAAAACTATCGCAATTAAAAGATTTGCTAAGTAAGCAGCCAAAAGTTGGCGCACTTATTGCTCCTAACTTNGGACTTGGCGCAGTTTTAATGATGCAATTTTCCCAAACTGCAGCAAAGTATTTTGAAAGCGCTGAAATAATTGAGTTACATCATGCTAATAAGGTGGATGCTCCATCTGGGACTGCTACTAGAACAGCTGAGATGATTACTGATGCAAGAAAGGCAAGTAAAAAAGGTGTGATGCCAGATGCCACCAAGAGTTCACTCCCTGGGGCAGGGGTGCAAAGGTTGGGGATGTTCCAATTCACTCAGTTAGATCACATGGTTATGTTGCTCATCAAGAGGTGATCTTCGGTGATGCGGGTGAGACTTTAACAATTAGACATGATTCAATTGATCGGGCAGGCTTTATGCCAGGAGTTTTAATTGGCATTAGAAATGTGGCAAAGTATCCAGGGCTAACTATTGGTCTTGAGAATTATATGGAGGGAATGTAATGAGTGATATAACTATGTATGGTGCTGAATGGTGCGGTGATTGTCGTCGTTCTAAGAGATTTCTAGATACCAATAACATTAAATACAATTATATTGATATCGAAACTGATCCGGCAGCCAGTGATAAGGTAATTGAGATTAATGGTGGAATGCGTTCAATTCCAGTAATTATTTTCTCAGATGGAACGCATTTAACTGAGCCATCAGATATTGCTCTTAAAGCAAAGTTAGAAGAGTTAAAAGTTCTTTAAAATATCTGATAGACAACAGCAGAGGTAATTGCTGCTGAAATAACTACAACTGGAAATGGCGCTTTAAACTTAAGGGCAAGTAGTGCCNCACCAACACCAGCTAATCGTTGATCTACTACTAACTCTTTNTTATCAGCAAATGTCTGCACCCCTACCAATGCACTAAGTAAAACAATGGGAACTAGGGTATTTATCTGCTTAACTTTTGGTCGATCAAGCCATTTCTCTGGAACACTATGACCGATATATTTATTTAAAAATGCGGTAACACTTGCACCGATTACCGCAATCCAGATTGGACTCATTTTTTCCACCCGAAAATAACTGCAAGTAAGACGGTAGTAATAATTGGGACACCAGCTGGTGCAATTGGGGTTAGTAAAAGTGCTAAACCAATTGCAGATCCTGAGATTATAAATTGTCGCTTATTTTTAAGACGTGGCCAAACTAAACCACAAAATGCTGCTGGAACTGCTGCATCTAATCCCCAAACTGAAGGGTTGCCTATCTTACTTGCGCCGAGTGCACCAAGAAATGTAAAAAAGTTCCAAAATATATAAACACCAATACCGGTTAGATAGAAGCCTCGTTTTCTATCTACATCATTATCTTGCAGGGTAGAAACAGCGGTTGACTCATCAATTGTAATTTGGGCAGCGAGAATTCTTTTAATTCCAGTAACTTTTAAAATTGGCGCCATCTGCACTCCATATAACGCATTACGAAATCCAAGTAAGGTGGCAGTTGCAATTGCACTTATCGCCGCCCCACCTGCGCCCATAATTCCAACAACAGCAAATTGTGATGCACCGGAGAAAAGTAGGAGTGATAGAAGACAGGTTTGCAGGACAGAGAAGTCAGCGGTTACTCCAGCTGCGCCAAAGGCTGCGCCATAGAGGCCGACAGTGAAGGCGACGCTGAGAGCGGTGCGATCTACTGCACTTGTCTTAGGATTAATTGACACGCCGACACCTTAATCCAGCCAATCACCAATCACCAAAGATAGGGTCGCGGACATGAGTGATGAGATCATTTTTCGCGATGATGTGTCGGTGGAGTTGGTTAAATCCAGTGCCAGTGATGCCGATGTTGTTTGGGCGGCTCGGGTTTCTACCGCTGGAGATAAATCACTTGAGGATGTTGGAGCTGATGCCTCTAAATCAGAGGGACTTATTAATTATTTAGCTAGAGAGCGTCATGGCTCACCATTTGAACATACCTCAATGACTTTTTTTATTTCCGCTCCTATTTTTGTTTTTAGAGAGTTTATGCGCCACCGAATTGCTTCTTATAACGAGGAGAGTGGGCGCTACCGAGAATTAAAACCAGTTTTTTATGTGCCAAGCAAGGCGCGTAAGTTAGTGCAGATTGGTAAAGCTGGTTCATATACATTTGTTGATGGCACAGTTGAGCAGTATGAAATTACGGTATCGGCAATTAAAGAAACTTGTATCTTGGCATATGATAATTATCAAAAGATGTTAGCGGCTGGGGTAGCGCGTGAGGTTGCTCGGGCGGTATTGCCAGTTACCTTGTACTCATCAATGTATGTAACTATGAATGCTCGGGCATTAATGAACTTTTTATCACTTAGAACAGCACGTGAAGGTTCACACTTTCCCTCCTACCCGCAACGAGAGATCGAGATGGTGGCNGAGAAGATGGAAGCCGAGTTTGCCAAATTAATGCCGATTACCTACGGAGCATTTGAAAAATCTGGCCGCATAGCGCCATAAATAAGAGGTAGCCTTAAGCCATGCAAATCACCCCACCATTTGGTCGATTACTTACCGCCATGGTCACACCTTTCACTAAATCAGGNGAGATTGATTGGGCAGGGGTAGAGAAGATTGCCGCCCACCTAGTTGCCACCGGTCATGATGGAATTGCTGTAAATGGCACAACTGGTGAGGCACCAACTACCTCTGATGATGAGAAGGATCAAATTGTTAAAGCGGTTAGAAAAGTTGTTGGCGATAAGATAAAAATTGTGGCAGGAGCTGGTAATAATGAAACCTCACACTCAGTTGAGCAAGCACAACGTGCTGCAAAAGCTGGAGCTGATGGTTTATTAGTTGTCTCTCCTTACTACAACAAACCACCACAAGCAGGAATCCAAGCCCACTTCAAAGCGATGGCAGATGCAACCGATCTACCAGTAATGATCTATGACATTCCAGGCAGAACTGGAGTTGAGATTGAGTCAGATACGATTGTTAAATTAGCTGAGCATAAAAATATTGCCGCCCTTAAGGATGCCAAAGGAAACCCAGCCGCTACTTCATGGGTAATTAAAAGGTGTGCAATCCCAGTTTATTCAGGTGATGATATTTTAAATCTGCCCTTGCTTTCTGTTGGCGCAGTTGGTTTTGTTTCAGTCTGCGGACATACAGTTGGCGCTGATCTTAAGGCGATGTTAGATGCATGGTTTTCTGGAGATTCAAATAAAGCGCTGGAGATTCATCAAAAATTATTACCGGTATTTACTGGAACATTTCGCACACAAGGTGCGATTCTTACTAAGGCAGCATTAAATTTAATGGGCCTACCTGGTGGATTTACTAGATTGCCACTTGTTGATGCAACTGATGCGCAGATTGCGCAATTAAAGGTTGATCTACAAGCAGGCGGCGTTAAATTAAAATAAATAGATGAATCATCCCCATCCTGGCCTGCCATACCCTGCTAAGTTAGCTAAAAAAACTCTGCGCATTGTCGCACTCGGTGGCCTAGGTGAGATTGGTCGGAATATGACCGTCTTTGAGTATGAGGGCAGATTATTAATTGTTGATTGTGGTGTTTTATTTCCAGGTGATGATCAGCCAGGTATTGATTTAATCCTGCCAGATTTCTCATATTTAAGAGATCGTATGGATGATATTGAGGCGATCTTTTTAACTCATGGCCATGAGGATCATATTGGCGCAGTTCCTTACCTTCTTCGCGAACGAAGTGATATTCGAATTATTGGATCCCAATTGACCCTGGCATTTGTAGCGCCAAAATTAAAAGAACGCAGAATTACTGCGCCAATGACTCAGGTTAAGGCTGGTCAAATAGAAAAGGTTGGCCCATTCACACTTGAGTTTGTAACAGTTAATCACTCAATTCCAGATTCACTTGCAGTTGCTATTAAAACACCAGCCGGAGTTATTTTACATACTGGAGATTTTAAGATGGACAAGATGCCATTAGATGGAAAGGTCACTGATCTAGAGACCTTTGAAAGATTAGGAAAGAGGGGGTTGATCTATTTTTAGTTGACTCTACTAATGCTGATGTACCAGGGTTAACGGTGGCAGAGAAAGATATCTATCCAGCCCTTAAAGAGGCGATTGCTAAAACTCCGCGCCGAGTAGTTGTCACCTCATTTGCCTCTCATGTGCACCGAATTCAACAAGTATTAACCGCTGCCAATGAAGCAAACCGAAAGGTTGCATATGTTGGAAGATCAATGATTAGAAATATGAAGTTAGCTCAAGATCTTGGATATTTAAAGGTACCAAATGGTTTGGTTGTAGATTACAAAGATATTGATAGTTATGGCGACAAGATTGTTTTAATCTGCACCGGCTCTCAAGGAGAGCCACTGGCAGCCCTTTCTCGAATTGCAAATGGTGATCATGAGATTCAAGTGGGTAAGGGTGACACTGTAGTTTTGGCATCATCATTGATCCCAGGAAATGAAAAATCTGTGTACCGAGTAATTAATGAGCTAACAAGATTTGGCGCTCATGTTGTACATAAAGGCAATGCGATGGTGCATGTTTCTGGACACGCCTCCGCTGGTGAGTTATTACATTGTTACCAGATAGTAAAACCAAAAAATGTTTTGCCAGTACACGGTGAATGGCGACATATGAGGGCAAATGCTGATTTAGCGATGCAATCAGGGGTTGCCGAACACAATGTAGTAATCGCTGAGAATGGAATTACCATTGATGTGGCAGATGGGCACGCTGATATCTCCGGCTCTATTCCTTGTGGCTATGTTTATGTAGATGGTCAAAGTGTTGGCGAGATAACTGAGAGCTCACTTAAGGATCGAAGAATTTTAGGAGATGAAGGTTTTATCTCAGTAGTTGTGGTTATTGATTCACAAAGCGGAAAGATAGTAGCCGGACCTGATATTCATGCTAGAGGATTTACCGAAGACAAAACTTTATTTGATGATGTTAAAGGTGATATTGAAAAAGCACTGAGCAAAGCAGTTGCTGGAGGTTTTAATGGCACACACCAACTATCCCAAGTTGTTCGTCGCACAATCGGCAGCTGGGTTGGGGAGGAGCATCGTCGCAAACCGATGATCATTCCATTAGTAGTTGAGGTTTAGTTACACCTTTTTACTTAAGTTTTAAGGCAAAGTGCGCGCCGATATCACCAAGTAATTAACTTATTCTTTAGGCTTGTCTTCTTATGGCAAAGAAAAAAAATACCGCAAAAAGATCCCGTTTTCTAACGGCAATTCTTTTATCAATTGGTTGGATATGGCGATTTCTGGCAAAAACCTTAGGGAGTGCAACTCGTTTTGTTTTTCGATCATCTAGGGAGTTAGACCCAGCACACCAGCGAGATGGAATTGCATTTTTTTTATTTATTTTGGCATTAATATCTACTGCTGGAATTTGGTTTCGGTTTGAAAACTTACTAAGTAGAGCTACCTACTCATTCTTACTTGGCGCAGTTGGCCGACTTGCTTATTTAATTCCATTTATCTTTATCTACTTTGCCTATCGATTATTTAGAGCACCTGATGAGGCTGGGGCTACTGGGCGAATAACAATTGGCACATTAATGTTGCTAATTAGCACTACCTCACTTACTCATATTATTAATGGCTCAGTTGGCACTGGTGCAACTGCAATCCGCCAAGGTGGTGGTTGGATCGGTTACGGGGTCTCATCCTCATTGATTGCATTAGTCACCGAAGTATTGGCAACGCCAATTCTGATTATCTTTCTTATTTTTGGCTTATTAGTTACCACTAAAACTCCATTCTCAAAGGTATTTTCCCAAATCGGTAAGGTATTTAAGTTTGGTAGAGCTGGTATTAGCAATGTTAAAGCGCGCCGAGCTGAGCGATTAGTGGATGAGGATTTTGAAATAAGTGAGAACCCACCATTTGAAACTCCATTAGTTAAAGATTTAGTGCAGGAGTTTGAACCACAGCAATTAGATTATGAGGTTGAGTTAGATGATTTTGATTCAGTAACTCAGCCATTACCTAGGATGAGTAAGCCGGTGAAATCTGAGAGCGCCCGCCCTCAGCAATTNCTCCTATCTTCAGATAGTAAGTATGAATTGCCACCAATGGATCTACTTAGATCAGGACCTGCTGCAAANGGAAAATCNAAGGTTAATGAGACNGTAGTTNCNGCCCTTAAGCAGGTATTTGAACAATTTGATGTTGATGCACAGGTAACAGGCTTTATGCGCGGGCCAACTGTCACAAGGTATGAGGTTGAGTTAGGTAATGGCGTGAAGGTAGAGGCGATTGCTGCGCTCTCTAAAAATATTGCCTATGCCGTTGCCAGTGGTGATATCAGAATTCTCTCGCCAATCCCAGGTAAGTCAGCGGTTGGTATTGAGATACCAAATACTGATCGAGAGATTGTGGCATTAGGTGATGTGCTGCGCTCACCAGTATCTGGAAATGATACCCATCCAATGTTGATTGCCTTAGGTAAAGATGTTGAGGGATTATTTCTTTGTGCCAACTTAGCCAAGATGCCACACCTACTTGTAGCAGGTGCTACCGGCGCTGGTAAATCCTCAATGATTAACTCATTAGTTGTCTCAATCTTAATGAGGGCAACTCCAGATGAGGTTCGCTTGGTAATGATTGATCCTAAGCGAGTTGAGTTAACAAATTATGAGGGTGTCCCACATTTAATTGCGCCAATTATTACCAATCCAAAAAAAGCAGCAGATGTCCTTGCGTGGGTAGTTCGAGAGATGGAGATGCGTTATGACGATCTGGCAGTCTTTGGCTTTAGACATATTGATGACTTTAATAAGGCGGTAAAAGCTGGCAAGGTGACACCACCTGCTGGCAGTGAGCGAACTCTTGAGCCGTATCCATATTTATTAGTAATTGTTGATGAGTTAGCAGATTTAATGATGGTGGCAGCACGTGAGGTTGAAGAATCTATTGTTCGAATAACTCAACTAGCTAGAGCTGCTGGTATTCACCTAGTACTTGCAACACAGCGCCCAAGTGTTGACATTGTTACTGGGTTAATTAAGGCAAATGTGCCATCTAGATTATCTTTTGCCACCAGCAGTTTGGCTGATTCAAGAGTTATTTTAGATACCCCAGGTGCTGAGAAATTAGTTGGGCAAGGCGATGGCCTATTCCTGCCAATGGGTGCAAGTAAAGCGGTCCGNATTCAAGGAGCNTATGTTTCAGAGCGGGAGATTGAGGCGGTAGTAAATCATGTTAANGGACAATTACAACCGGTTTATCGAATTGATTTAAATGCACCAGTAAAATCTAATTTAGTAAGTGATGATGTCGGTGANGATCTTGATTTATTACTACAAGCAGTGCAATTAGTTGTGTCAACTCAATTTGGTTCAACCTCAATGTTGCAACGCAAACTTCGAGTTGGTTTTGCAAAAGCTGGCAGATTAATGGATCTAATGGAGAGCCGGGGAATTGTCGGTCCCACCGAGGGGTCAAAGGCTAGGGTGGTTTTGATTAACGCTGAGCAAATGCCAGATGTCTTGGAGTCTATTCGAGGCAGTAATTAGGGAAATTCAACTTTAGTGGGGGGGGGTGCCCCATCATTGCCTTTTCTGCTCAATCTATTTTAAAAATTATTGTCTAAATTGTTAAAGTGTTTTACTATTAGTCTCCCCAATCAAGACAGGTAAACAGATGAGTGAAATATCCTCTCTACAGCAAGCCCGTGATGCTGCTGGATTATCTGTAGAACAGATTTCATCCCTTACAAGTATTAGAACCTCAGTTATTAAAGATCTAGAATCTAATTCAGTTAATTTATCTGGCGGTATTGCATACGCCCGCGGTCACATCCGCACAATAGCTAGAGTGTTAAATGCTAAGACTGGCAAAGCTGTAATTATAGATGCCGACCTTTTAGTGAAAGAGATGGAGGCTGGACAAAATTTAGATAAACGAACAATGATGCAACAACTGGCTGAAAATAATGTTTTAGAGGTACCAAGAGAGAGAGTGCGAATTAAGTTCTCAACACTCGCCACTGCATCTATCTCAATACTAAGTATTGGTTTTGTAGCACAGATTGCAATTAATAATGTTTCGGTAACAAATACGGTAGTTGCACCCAAACCAGTAGCAGTTAAAGCACCAGCAGTAGAAGCAAAGACCACAACAGTTACTGTGCCAGCTGGGGTTAACTTGGTATTAACTGGTGTCAGTGGCCGTAGCTGGGTTGGCTTAACAAATGCTAATGGCGAGCAAGTCTTTGATGGTCAGATTATGGCTGGTCAGATCCAAAGCTTTAGTGATCCACAGGTATTAAAGGCGGTGATTGGCAATGCTGGCGCAGTTAGCATAAAAGTTAATGGTAAGGATTTAGGTGTTGCAGGTAGTGATGGGCAGGTTGTTCGCCTAGATTTTGATGCAAATAAACTGCTTTAAGGGCAATAAGAATTAATTAAATTTTTACCCGCTATCCTTAGCGCATAGTGGCTACTGAAATTAAAACTAAATCACCACCTCGCACCGTTGCGTTGGTGACTTTAGGATGCGCCCGAAATGAGACCGACTCAGAGGAGTTAGCTGCCAGATTAGCCGCCGATGGTTGGATTTTGATAGCAGATCCAGCTAAGGCTGAGATAGCTGTAATTAATACCTGCGGCTTTATCGAAAGTGCTAAAAAAGATTCAGTAGATGCACTNTTGCAGGCTCACTCACTAAAGGGTAATGGCATAACTAAAGCAGTAGTTGCAGTTGGTTGCATGGCAGAGCGGTATGGAAATGAGTTGGCAACTGCCTTGCCTGAGGCGGATGCAATCTTAGGCTTTGATGATTATCAAGATATTTCAACCAGACTTTCAACCATTATTGATGGCGGAAAGATCACCGCTCACACACCAAAGGATCGCCGGGCATTGCTGCCAATTGCACCTAGTGATCGGGCAGATAAACGAGATTCTGATAAGAGTAAAGATATTTCACCAATTGGCACCGTACTTCGCAAGCGGCTAGATAATGCCCCGATCGCTCCACTTAAGATTGCCAGCGGCTGTGATCGCAGATGCTCCTTCTGCGCAATTCCATACTTTCGTGGCTCATTTATCTCACGCCGGCCAACTGAGATTATTGATGAGGCAAAGTGGTTAGCCGATAGTGGGGTAAGTGAGCTCTATCTGGTCAGTGAGAACACCACCTCATATGGCAAAGATTTTGGGGATTTAAAGTTAATGGAGAAGCTTTTGCCAGATCTTTCTAAGATTGATGGCATTAAACGGATAAGACTTTCTTATCTGCAACCAGCTGAGGTACGTCCTTCGTTGCTGCAGGCGATGGTTTCGGTGGATAAGGTGGTTCCATACTTTGATCTCTCATTCCAACATGCAAATGGTGATCTGCTACGCAGCATGCGCAGATTTGGAGATGGCGAGAAGTTCTTGCATCTAATTACCCAGATTAGAGCGCTTAATCCGCAATCAGGAATTAGATCAAACTTTATAGTTGGCTTTCCAGGTGAAACTGATGGGCAGTTTATGGATTTGATTGAATTTTTAAGCCAGGCTCAGTTAGATGCAATTGGCATCTTTGGCTACTCAGATGAGGATAAAACTGAGGGTAAGAGTTTAAGTAATAAGGTGGCGCCAGAGTTAATTACCGAGCGAGTAAATGAGCTCTCCACATTAGTTGATGAGTTAATTACCCAACGCGCTGAATCTAGAATTGGTGAGAAAATATCAGTTTTAATTGAGGATGAAGCAGAGCAGGAGGGGCGAGCAGAGCATCAAGGACCAGATGTGGATGGCTCAACATTTATTAAATCTCGAAATAAGTACCGGGTGGGCGAGTATGTTGATGCGGTGGTAAGTGATGTGGCAGGTGTTGATTTAATTGCGCAGGTAATATGAAAAAAATAAGTAGGCCAAATCTGCCAAACTCATTAACTATCTTTCGCATTATCGCTCTACCATTTTGCGCATACGCTCTCTTTAAAAATGGCGGTAATGATAATAATTGGCGGATAATCGCTTTTATACTTTTCTTTATTGTCGGTTTAAGTGATGTATTAGATGGCAAGTTAGCCAGATCTCGCAATCAGATTACTGAGTTTGGTAAGTTATTAGATCCAATTGCCGATAAGGCGATGCTGGCAACTGCAGCTATTGGCACCTCAATGATAGGACTTCTATCCTGGTGGGTAACTGCGATATTTTTAATTCGAGAGATTGCGGTAACGATTCTGCGCTTTGCAGTAATTAAGCAAGGAGTGATTGCTGCTAGTAAGGGGGCAAAGCTAAAAACCTTCTTACAAAACTTTGGAGTCGGTTTTTATATCCTGCCATTACCCACCTTTTTGTACCTGCCGCGAGATATCTTTATGGCAGCTGCAATACTCTTAACAATTACTACCGGCTTTGATTACTTTAGAAAGGTACTTAAAAAATGAGTAATTTAATTATTGCTAAATCAGTTATTAAGGCTTTGGTCAAAGCCAAAAAGAGCATTAGCGTGGCCGAATCTATAACTGGTGGCGGCTTAGCTGCTGCATTAACTGATATTGCCGGTGCCTCTCAAGCATTTGTGGGCGGAGTTGTTGCATATAATGATGAGATTAAAGTAATTGAGTTGGGGGTAAGTAAATCTGATTTAAAAAAGTATGGCCCAGTATCTGAGGAGATTGTTCGACAGATGGCAGATGGGGCGCTNCTTAAATTTAAAACCGATTATGCAATTGCAACCACNGGAGTGGCAGGTCCAGGTTCGGCATATGGCCAAAAGGCAGGAACTGCCTGGATTGGCCTTGCTAGTAAAAAAGAGCGGATAAGTATCGCTCTTTTCCTCACTGGTGATCGAGAATCTATTCGCCACGCCACAATAGCCAGCGCATTAGCTGCCATAGAGCGTATTCTTAAGCCGTGATCCTTNTACGTACCCACATTGGTAGCACCTTGCGTGCTACTCGTATTGAGCAGGGCCGCACTTTAAGAGATGTTGCAAAGTGCGCTCGAGTCTCACTCGGTTATCTCTCTGAGGTAGAGCGCGGACATAAAGAGGCATCAAGTGAGTTANTAAATGCAATTTGTTCAGCTCTTGATCTATCTCTCTCCACAATCTTAGTTGATGTTGCAACTGTGGTTAAAAGCCACGAATCCCCAGTATTAACAATCTCGACTTTGCAAGTGGTAGAAACCGCCGCTTAAGTTGTCTGCTCAGCCGGCGCTTGCAAATTACGCCCGCCAAAATGCCACAAGTAATAAATCTCGAGCTGCAATCTTTGCTGGTGCAAAAGCGGTAATTGCCCAGGTTGGAAATTACCAATCAAATATTGCAGATATCGCACTGCGCGCTCAGGTTTCAAAGGCAACTATTTATAATCAATTTGCCGATAAGGCAGAGATGATTGAGCAGTTAGTTGAGTCGGAGGTAGCTAGGTTAATTACTCTGGCACTCTCTGCTAATTCAAGGCAGGAAGGACTCTATCTTTTATCGACATCAATCTCTCAAGATGAGGCGCTGCG
>JGI25912J50252_10000529_pt1 | contig 12166 bp, 13 predicted proteins | sample LauGreSBDMM110DD_2_FD_50252 | JGI IMG/M metagenome (IMG submission 50252)
TACTGCTGCATCATGGGGGTGTGGGTAGCCGTCTCCATGGCGGATGCCCTTGGGCTCAGGCGCTGGCAGGCTTGTCTGCAGCGGCGTGGGGCCCTTGCAGGGTGCTGGTCGTGGCCTCAGAGGCGGCCATTTTGTCTTCCACGCTGGCAAATTTGGAGTACTTGCCCAGGAGGTGTACCAGTTGGGCATAGACCTTGGGGTTGCCGGCCAGGCATTCTTTTTGGTGCAAAAAGTCAGATTCGCCCGACAGGTTGCCCACCAAGCCACCGGCTTCGGTGATCAGCAGGGAGCCTGCCGCCATGTCCCAGGGGTGCAAGCCTTTTTCGAAAAAACCGTCGCAGTAACCGGCGGCCACGTAAGCCATGTCCAGCGCAGCAGCGCCGGGGCGGCGAATGCCTGCGGTGCGTTGCATGACCTCGTTCATCATCTGCAAGTATTGGGTGAAGTCGTCGCCAGGGCGAAACGGGAAACCCGTTGAAACCAAGCATTCATTGAGGCGAAAACGTTTGCTCACCCGGATGCGCCGTTCGTTCATGAAAGCACCGCGCCCCCGGGTGGAGGTGAACAAGTCGTTGCGTGTGGGGTCATAGACCACGGCTTGTTCGACGCGGCCTTTCACGGCCAGCGCAATGCTCACGCAGTAGACAGGAAAGCCATGGATGAAGTTGGTGGTGCCGTCCAGCGGGTCGATGATCCACTGAAAGTCGCTGCGTTGGTTCCCCCGTGTTTGGCCCGATTCTTCGGCCAAGATGCCGTGGTCAGGGTAGGCGATGAGCAAGGTGTCGATGATGGCTTCCTCACAGGCCTGATCCACCTCGGTGACGAAGTCGTTGGCAGTTTTCTGGGTGACCCGCACCGCCTCCACGTCCAGCGCAGCGCGGTTGATGATGGCGCCAGCGGCGCGGGCGGCCTTGATGGCCACGTTGAGCATGGGGTGCAGGGAGGAGGACATGGATTGTGTTTCGTGCCGACGTCGGTGTGGACCGGGCCGAACACGTCAAGAGCGTGAAAAACGCCTGACGATGCAGGCGGCGACAATCGCATTTTAGCCCCTGGTCCCCGCCATTCGGTGTGGGCGCTGCCCGTGCGGGCAGGGCGCTGTGTGAAAGCCATGAAAACCCGCTTTGTTTTGATTGAAACCAGCCACGCCGGCAATGTGGGCGCATGTGCCCGTGCCTTGCGGGTGATGGGCTTTGANGACATGGTCTTGGTCGCCCCACGNTGGGCCAATGTGCTGCGCCGCGAGGAAACCATNCAACGTGCCAGCGGTGCCTTGGATGTGCTCGAGCGCACCCGCATCGTGGCCACATTGGACGAGGCTTTGGANGGCATCAGCCATGTNTGTGCCACGGCGATGACGCCGCGCGACTTTGGNCCCCCCACCCGGCATCCGCGTGAGCACCTGGCCGAGGTGGCCGCGCAAACGCCTGCGCCCACGGGTGTGGCTTTTTTGTTGGGCTCCGAGCGGTTTGGGATGCGCAATGAGGATGTTTACAAAGCCCATGTGTGCTTGCAAATTCCCACCACTGCAGATTTTGGTTCGCTCAATTTAGGCGCTGCCGTTCAGGTGCTGGCCTATGAGTGGCGCATGGCCTTGGGCGGTTTTGCGCCCAGCCAGAGCCCATTGGCCACAGGCGCGGCGCAGCCCGCCGACGCGGCCAGTGTGGCGGGCATGCTCAAGCATTGGGAGGAGGCCTTGGTGGCCTTGGGATTTTTGGACCCGCAGGCCCCCAAAAAACTCATGCCTCGCTTGCAACAACTGTTCAACCGCGCGGCGCCCACGGCCGAAGAAATCCACATCCTGCGCGGCATTGCCAAAAGCATGTCGCAAGCGGCGCAGGCAAAAAGCGAACGCAAGCGATAAACTCGCGGCCTCATGTTTGCCCGAATCCAATCCGACATCCAGTGCATCCTGGATCGCGACCCCGCCGCCCGCAGCCGCTGGGAGGTGTTGACCTGCTACCCGGGCTTGCACGCCTTGATCTTGCATCGATTCGCCCATGGTTGTTGGGGTTGGGGCTTGCGCTGGCTGGGNCGCTTTGTATCGAATATCTCACGATGGCTCACAGGGATTGAAATCCACCCGGCAGCGCGCATTGGACACNGGGTGTTTTTTGACCATGCCATGGGCGTGGTGGTGGGCGAGACCGCGGTCATCGGCGACGGTTGCACCATTTACCAGGGNGTGACTTTGGGCGGCACCTCTTTGTACAAAGGCACCAAGCGCCACCCCACGCTGGGCTGCGATGTGGTGGTGGGCGCAGGGGCCAAGGTGTTGGGCGGTTTCACGGTGGGCGACGGCGCCCGCATTGGGTCCAATGCGGTGGTGACCAAGCCGGTGCCTGCGGGCGCGACCGCGGTGGGCAACCCGGCGCGCATCATCTTGGCCGATGCCAAGGCTGATAACCAGCGTGAGGCAGCGGCCCACCGTTTGGGTTTCTCGGCATACGGCGTGACGGCATCAGACGACCCGATCAGCGTGGCCTTGCGCGGTCTGATCGACACCTGTGCCCGTCAGGAGCAACAAATTTTGCAATTGAGCCAAGCCATTGAGCAGTTGGGCGCCGGGCACAAGCCCGATGCACAACCCCCGGCTCCCAAGCCGGCCAGTCTCAGTGAGTCTGAAAAGCTCAACCGCCTGATCGAATGAAGACCCTCAAAATCCACCCAGTGAGCATGACGCTCTTGTGGGAGATGCGGGGGTGCTGGGGGGGTGAATTGGAATACACCATTGAGCAATTTGGCTTGATGATGCCGCTGTTCAAAACCCCACTGACCATCACACCGCCCAGCACCGAAGAAGGCCAGTGGTACTTGAACGCCGAAGACCGCAATGCCCTGAATTTGGATAATTTTTCGACTTTTTCAGACGCCTTGCTTTACCACTTGGTGCAAGACGCCAAATTGTTGTCATGGAACACCCATGAAGAGCGGGGCGGCGAGCCCTTGATCTTGCACTTTGGCGAGGTGTATTTCGAGTTTTGAGGGGGCGCTTGGGCAGGGGATTTCAGGCTGCCACTCAGGCCCTTTACGCGCGTGGGCGTTGTGCTGCCTTGGGCCTGAAAGCCGCGCACACCGCGTCGTTGGTTTCCATGTAAGCCCCACCGATCAAATCCACGCAATAGGGCACGGCCGCAAAAATNCCATGCACCAAGGATTGGCCTTGCGCGTCTTTGAGGCCTTCCAGGGTTTCGGCAATCGACTTGGGTTGGCCGGGCAGGTTGATGATCAAACTTTTGTTCCGGATGACGGCCACTTGGCGCGACAAAATGGCCGTGGGCACAAAGCGCAAGCTGATTTGGCGCATTTGTTCCCCAAACCCAGGCATTTCTTTGTCCGCCACAGCCAATGTGGCCTCTGGGGTGACGTCGCGTTGGGCCGGNCCCGTGCCGCCCGTGGTCAGCACCAAGTCACACCCCAGGTCNACCAACTCAATNAGGGTGCGGCTGATCAGGGCTTGTTCATCGGCAATCAGGCGTGGCTCCCAATCGATGGGGTTGCNCAACGCACGGCCCAGCCAATCGCGCAGGGCGGGCAGGCCTTTGTCTTCGTAGACACCGCTGGAGGCACGNTCGCTGATGGAGACGATGCCAATGCGAACACGCTCCAAGGCGGGCGGGGGGGCTGGGGTTTCAGGCATGGCTGGCGTTGAGCTGGGATTTGATGAGGNGAAACAGTTCGCGAAAGGCCCGNCCCTGGCGCGGAGCCAGGCCTTGNGAGACGGNTTTGGCGTCGCTCAGGTGGTCTTTGCGGGCTTGGCGCACCAGGGCACGCAGTTGTTGGATGTCGGTATCAGGGTGTTGGGTGACCCACTCATCCAGCGCCGCGTCGTTGTCGATCAAGCGCAACCGCCATTGCTCGCTCAGGTGCAGCGACAGCGTTTCACTGGCACTGCCGCTGTGTTGCTCGTACAAGGCATCGCGCACCGCTTGCAAGGCCTCCTCGGGCAATTTGCGCATCAGCTTGCCAATGAATTGCATTTGCCGACGCCGGCCTTCAAAGTTGGTGATTTGCCGCGCATGGACCAGTGCATCCGACAGTTTTTCGTTCACATGGCCTTGGTTGGTCAGGCGCAGCATCAAGGCACTGCGCAAGCCCATCAGGTCTTCACCGAGCTTTTGCAGTTCAACGCTTTCGCGCTTGAGGTCGGTTTTGCTGGTGCCCTCGTTGCCTTTGGCCTCGCGTTTGAGGGCGAGGTCTTCCTCNCTGCCTTCGGCCACGAATTGACCTTTGACGAAGTAGCCTTTTTTGGGTTTGCGTGCCATGTGGTGTGGGTTTGTATCCGGGGGTGCAAGCGGCATCACCTGGGGCAAGTATCATAGCCGCCGCTATGCACCATACCCCCACACACACCGGCCACGCTGCCAACACCTCCCCTGAGTACGCTGGTTTCAGCCATCGCCGAGACCAATTTGAGGCCTTGGTGGACCATGCCCTTTCGCATGCCAAAAAACTCGGTGCCACCGACGCCGGGGCCGAAGCCTCGGAAGCCTGTGGCTTGAGTGTGTCGGTGCGCAAGGGTGAACTGGAAACGGTCGAGCGCAACCGCGACAAATCCCTGGGCGTGACCGTTTATGTCGGCAATCGCCGGGGCAACGCCAGCACCTCAGATTTCTCCATGGCGGCCATTGAGCGCACGGTTCAAGCGGCCCATGACATTGCCCGCTTCACTGCCGAAGACCCCATGGCGGGCTTGCCCGACGCCCAAGACATTGCCCATCAACACGCTGATCTGGATTTGTTTCACCCCTGGGACATCACCAGCGAGGGTGCGGCCGAATTGGCTTTGCGCTGCGAGGCGGCCGCCTTGGACACCGATGCGCGCATCGTCAACAGTGAAGGCGCTTCGGTGTCGGCCCAACACAGCCATTTTTTCAGTGCCCACACCCATGGCTTTCGNGGCGGATACGCCAGCTCACGCCACAGTTTNTCGGTGGCCCCGATTGCGGNGTCGCCCGATCAAGAAGACGATATGCAGCGCGATGCTTGGTACACCTCGATGCGCCGCGCNACTGACATGGCCGCCCCNGAGGCCGTGGGCCGCTACGCCGCCGAGCGGGCGNTGAGTCGCTTGCGCTCGCGNAAGTTGGCCACCATCGAATGCCCGGTGTTGTTCGAGTCCACCTTGGCGGCCGGGTTGATGGGCTCATTTGTGCACGCCATCAGCGGCGGATCGCTCTACCGCAAAAGCAGTTTTTTGCTCGACAGCATGGGCCAATCTGTTTTTCCAAAGCACATACAGATGCACGAAGACCCGCATGTGGTGCGTGGCAAAGGCAGTTCGCCCTTTGACGAAGAAGGCGTGATCACCCGCTCGCGCAAAGTGGTCGACGATGGCCGGGTGCAAGGCTATTTTTTAAGCACCTACTCGGCGCGCAAATTGGGCATGCCCACCACGGGCAATGCGGGTGGTTCACACAACCTGAGCCTGACCTCCAGCTTGACCCGTGCCANNGACNACTTACCNGCCATGCTGAAAAAGTTGGGCACGGGCTTGTTCGTGATTGAGTTGATGGGCCAAGGCGTGAATGGTGTGACCGGTGACTATTCCCGGGGCGCCAGTGGTTTTTGGGTTGAAAAGGGTGAAATCGCCTTCCCCGTGCAAGAGATCACCATTGCCGGCAACCTGAAAGACATGTTCAAAGGCATCGAAGCGGTGGGTGCCGACGCTTACAACATGGGTGCCAAGACCGTGGGCTCGGTGCTCATCAACCGCATGATGGTGGCTGGCAGCTGAGCCCCTTGCCAGCGGAATTTCTGGCGGCCTTGGCCGCTTTGTGCTGGGCTTTTGGCAGCTTGTTTTCTGCCACNGCCGCCAGCCAATTGGGGGCTTTTTCTTTCACCCGCTGGCGTTTGTTTTTTGCCTTGGTTTTGTTGTGGGCTGTGGCNTTGTACACCGGTNAATGGCGCAGCTTGGATCTGTCCAGCGTGGCGTGGTTGGCCTTGTCGGGNTTGATCGGNATCTTCNTTGGNGACACNGCTTTGTTTGCCTGCATGAACCGNTTGGGNCCCCGGCGCAGNGGGGTTTTGTTTGCNTCCCACGCCTTGTTNTCCGCATGTTTGGCCTGGGTNTTTTTGGGTGAAACCTTGTGGGGCTGGACACTGCTCGGCGCGAGCTTGCTGGTGTCGGGTGTGATGGTGGCCATCGCCTGGGGGCGGCGTGGCAGTGAAACCCATGCTTGGGAAAGCACCCGTGGCCCTTTGGCCGTCGGTGTGGCCCTGGGTTTGTTGGCTGCCTTGTGCCAATCGGTGGCCACCTTGATGATCAAACCCATGATGACCGATGGTATGGACGCTATCGCCGCCTCCGCGGTTCGCACCAGCGCGAGCTTTTTGGCCCATGCGGCCTTGTGGTGGGCAGGCGCTCAGGTGGCCCAAGTTCAGCAACGCATGACACTCAAAACCGCTTTTCACACATGGGCCAGCGCCACCATTGCCATGGGCGTGGGCATGACCTTGATTTTGCAAGCCCTCAAAACCGGGCCGGCCAATTTGGTGGGCCTGTTTTCGTCGCTTTCACCCGTGCTGTTGCTGCCCTTGTTGTGGGGCATCTACCGGCGCCGACCCGCTGCGGGCGCTTGGTGTGGCGCGGCCATGGCGGTGTTGGGGTCTGCCCTGATTTTGCGGGGGTGATGGGCGATGCGCCCATCACCTGGGGCAAAGCGGCAAGCACCGGGTGTTCAAGCCATCGGGTCTTGCTTGTGCAATGTCACCACTTGGCTGGAGCGCTTCCTCAAGCGAATGTTGATCATTTCAACGATCACTGAAAAAGCCATCGCAAAGTACACATAGCCCTTGGGAATGTGGTGTTCAAAACCTTCGGCAATCAAGACCACGCCCACCAACACCAAAAAACTCAGCGCCAGCATTTTGATGGACGGGTGATTGGAGACAAAGTCACCAATGGCTTTGGCAAACACCATCATCAAGACCACCGAGACCACCACGGCAGCGATCATGATTTCGATGCGGTCGACCATGCCCACGGCGGTGATGATCGAGTCCAGCGAAAACACCAAGTCGATCAGCATGATTTGCACAATCACCGACATAAAAGTGTGGCCAGCGCGTGTGGACTGCTCGCCCTCGAACCCCTCCAAGCTGTGGTGAATTTCCGTGGTGCTTTTCCAAATCAGGAACAAGCCACCCAAGATCAAAATCAAGTCACGACCTGAAATTTCATGGCCTGCCACGGTCATCAACGGCGCTACCAGGCCCACGATCCACGACAGAACCAACAGCAGACCGACCCGCATGAACATGGCCATGAACAAACCAATGCGCCGTGCCAATTCGCGTTTTTCGGGCGGCAACTTGTCTACCAGGATGGAAATGAAAATGATGTTGTCGATGCCCAGTACCAATTCAAGGGCCGTGAGGGTGGCAAATGCCATCCAAGCTTCAGGGGAAGTCAAAAGATCCATGGGTGTTGGGCCATTGGCCATCCGTTGGTGTGGACTGGATTACACCTGAATGTCCGCCATTTCAACGCGCTGATGGACAGAAGCCTAGGGCTGATGGGTGTATTCCAAAGTCCAATCAGCCAACAGACAGGTCGGCAGACGGTGTTGGCTTAACCCGGTATGGGCGCTTGCGTGCCTTCAATTTGCACGCGAAACCCAGAACGCACATTGGGCCAGTAATCCCACAGCGCTTTGTGTTGCGCGCACCGGTTGTCCCAAAACGCGATCGAGTGGGCTTCCCAGCGGAAACGACAGGCCCATTCGTCGCGGCCGATGTGGCGGTATAAAAATTTCAAAATCGCTTCACCTTCCGATCTGGACAATTCATTGATGTGGCTGGTGAAGTCCCAATTCACAAAAATTCCTTTGCGCCCGCTCTCAGGGTGTCGGGTGATGATGGGATGACTTGACTTGGGTGTGCCGGGTCCAAACACACGGGCACCGTCATGGGTGGCGGTCAGGCCCGAGAGGAAGGTTTTCATCGGCTCGGACAAGGCATCATAGGCCGCATAGGTGCTGGCAAACATGGTGTCGCCGCCGCCATCGGGTGGAATGGTGTGGTTGTAGAGCATGCTGCCCAAGGGCGGCATGGGCGCACAGGATTGGTCGCTGTGCCAGCTTTCGCCAGAAATCCGTTGCGAGGTTTCGTCGTAATGGAATTTGCGCACCAAGGGGTGGTCGGTGGACTTGCTGATGGTTTGTGCCCCCACATGTTTACCCAAGGGCCCAAACAATCCGGCAAAACGAATTTGATCTTCAAAGCTGATTTTTTGATTCCGAAAAAACAGCACTTGGTGGCGGGTAAATGCTTCCTTGACCTCGTCGATCTGGCGCGCAGTCAGAGCTTGTGTCAGATCGATATCGGTGATGACTGCACCGATGTGTGGCGAGGCAGGGGTCACGGTGATGCTTTGATAGCTGGCAGCTGATTGCGCAGGGGTGCGTGCGGTGATGGGTGCGCCGATGGTGCTGGTGAACATTTTTTTCCTTTCAACCTTTGGCTGGGTGGTTAGATGTGGCTGTTCAAAGACATCTCATCTGACCCGGTTGGGATGCATTATGACCATACAAGGCCTTGAAATCCGCTTCATTTTTCGATGGACGCCATGGGCATCAAAAGATGCGATCATCTGGCCTATCTTTGAGTTGTCTTACGGGAGTCCATATGAATCAACGGCGATTTTTGCTGCGCATTTTGCTCAGCTTTGTGTGCCTGGGGGCTGGGTCATTGGCCATGGCACAAAGTTTTCCCAGTAAACCCCTGCGCTTGATCGTGCCTTTCGCTGTGGGCGGCTCTTCGGACGTGATGGCACGCGGGTTGGCCAAGCAGTTGTCAGATCAAATGGGCACGCAAGTGTTGGTGGAGAACCGGCCCGGCGGCGGAGGCGGCGTGGCCATGGAAGCTGTTGTGAAGTCAGCAGCCGATGGCCACACCTTGCTTTACGGCACCATCGGCACCAACAGCGTGGCCCCGGTGTTGTTCAAAAACCTGCCTGTCGATCCGGTCAAAGACCTGATCCCAGTCTCCCTGCTGGCGTTGAACCCGAGTGTGCTGATCGTGAATGCGGCACTGCCCATCCAAACCGTGAGTGAATTGATCGCTTATGCCAAGGCCAACCCAGGAAAACTCAGTTATGCATCGGCAGGCAATGGCTCTATTTCCCATTTGGCCACCGAGTTGCTCAAGACCACAGCCCAAATTGACATCTTGCACATCCCATATAAAGGGGGTGGTGCAGCCTCCACTGATTTGTTGGCTGGCAATGTGTCCATGATGATTGAGACCATAACCAATGCGATGACTTTGGTCAAAACAGGCAAGGTGCGCGCCATTGCCAACTCGGGCAGCAAACGCTGGTCCACAGCCCCTGAATTGCCCACGTTCACCGAAGCGGGGCTGGGTTTCCAAGTGGACAGCTGGACAGGGTTGTTCGTGGCCACAGGAACGCCTAAACCCGTGGTGGATCGGCTCAACGCCGAGTTGGTCAAGGCCGCGCGCGATCCGGCTTACCGCACCGCCATGAACAACATCGGCGTGGAGGCGACAAGCTCTTCCCCCGAGGCCTTTGCCAGTTTTGTGCGCGCCGAAATGAACAAATGGGCGAGGGTGGTGCAAATCACCGATACCAAGGTGGATTGAATATCCCCAAGTTTTTGCCCCAAGGGGCGATGAATCTTCCCATCTGCGCACATGACATCGGGTCGGTTTCGCCAATCGCTTTCAAGCGCTGATCTGGCGCATTTGCAAGCGCTTCTCAATGGCGCTGTGGCGCCAAAGCCGGTTGATGCATGGCGGTTTTTCATGGGCGCATATCCTCTGGGGTGGGTGCAGAGCCAGCATGTGCCATTTCTGCTGCGTGCTTTACCGGGGGTGGGCAGCGTTCCGGGTGGTTTGTGTTGGGACGTGCACAAACGCTCGCCCGCGCAGCGCTCGCAGGACTTGGCCCTGGCCGCAATCGCCCTGCGCGATCAAGGTTTGATCAGGGGTTGGCGCGATGAGTGTTACAGCTATTGGGGTGCCATTTCACATGACCCCGATGTGGCGCAGCCAGAATGGTTTCGCCTGGAGCGCGCGGCTTTTCGGTTTTTTGGGTTGCGCAGCCATGCGGTTCACATCAATGGTTTCACCCCAGATGGGCGGATGTGGTGCGCACGCCGTGCGCTCAGCAAAGCCACCGACCCGGGCCGATTGGACAACCTGGCGGCTGGGGGCTTGGCGGCCGATGAAACCATTTTGCAATGTGCCGTGCGCGAGTTGGGGGAAGAGGCTGGACTGGGTCCGAGTTTGGCGCAACACATTCAGCGCGCGGGTCGCATCACCACGGCACGCACAGAGCCAGAGGGGTGGCACGACGAGACGCTGTTGGTGTTCAACTTATGTGTGCCAGAAGCGGTGGTTCCGCACAACACCGACGGCGAGGTCAGCGCGTTTGTATGCCTCACACCCGCAGAGGTGATGCAGCGCATCAAGGCGGCTGACTTCTCCAAAGATGCGGCCTGCGTGATCGCCCAAGGCATATTGAGCGACCCTGTCGCTTGATTTTGCAACCCGTGCACTTCGCGGGATGGCTCAAGTCCAGCGCAAGCACCCCACGGCATCCAACCGGAAAGGTTGGGGATGCGCGATCAGTATTTTTCGGGAACGATCATGTCTTGGGGCACTGGGGAGCGGATGTAGTCTGGATTGCGAACCCGGGCGGGCAGTGAAATTTCCGCATGTTCCACTTCGTGGTAGTTGAACTGACCCAGCAAATGGTCGATGCAATTGAGCCGTGCACGTTTTTTGTCCACGGCTTGCACCACCCACCATGGCGCTTCAGGGATGTGCGTGCGTTCGATCATGGTTTCTTTGGCGCGGGTGTAATCCTCCCAGCGACGGCGGCTCTCCAAATCCATGGGGCTCAACTTCCATTGCTTCAAAGGGTCGTGGATGCGACCTAAAAACCGCGCGTGTTGTTCGTCGTCGGTGATCGAGAACCAATACTTCAGCAACTTGATGCCACTTCGCCCCAGCATTTTTTCAAACTCTGGAACCGAGCGAAAAAACTCCTCGTACTCTGGGTCGGAGCAAAACCCCATCACCCGCTCAACGCCAGCGCGGTTGTACCAACTGCGGTCGAACAAAACAATTTCGCCAGCCGCAGGCAGGTGCGCTGCGTAGCGTTGAAAGTACCACTGTGTGCGTTCACGGTCGTTGGGCGCTGGCAGGGCGGTGACCCGGCATACGCGTGGGTTGAGCCGTTGGGTGATGCGCTTGATGACGCCGCCTTTGCCCGCCGCATCGCGGCCCTCAAATAAAATGACCACCTTTTGCTTGGTGGCCACCACCCAATCTTGCAGCTTGACCAGTTCACCTTGCAAGCGCAAGAGCTCGCGGAAGTAACTGGCGCGGGCATGTTTGTCTTCGGCACTGGCGAGGGGGTCATTTTCGTCTTCGCCGTCTTCCAGCGACATCTCCAGCTCCTCGTCAATGGAGTCCAAAAGATCTTCTCTGATCTTGCGCAATTGCTCTGCGTCCAGTGATGACCTGTCGTTCATGGAAAACTCCTTTGCAAGCATCATCGTTATTGTTTATGGCGAATTCATGACAGATGTCACGAATTTTTCATAAATAAAAACTAGAGTTTGGGCATGCGCACAGCCCACTTTTGAGATGGATATCTTCAGGCAAGCCATCGTTTTGTGTTCAACGGTATTGGCGCTGAATGCGCTGTCGGGATGTGCCGTTCGCCCTTTGGTCTTGAACCATGTGGCCGATGCCTTGGCCATGCCGGGGCAAGATTTGGAAGATGACATCCATTTGGCGCGCGAGGCGAGTGCTTTTTATCTCAAACTGTCCGAATCGGTGTTGCGCGAAACACCCGGAAATTTGAAGTTGGCTGAATCGGTCGCTTCCGGCTTTACCCAATACGCCTATGCCTTTGTGTCGTTTGAGGCCGACCAACTGCAATCCAAAGACGCCAAAGCCGCTCAACGCATGAAAGAGCGTGCCGCTCGTCTGTATGCCAGGGCGCATGGGCACGCCATGACAGCGCTGGAGAAAACCACGCCAGGATTCACCAAGGCCTTGATGAACCTTCAGCCAGGTGGGGCTTTGCGCTTGTCTGATGCGCAAGTGGGCGTGGCCTATTGGGCTGCAGCGTCCTGGGGCGGGGTGATATCCCTGTCAAAAGACGACCCGGACAAAGTAGCCGACCTGCCGG
>JGI25912J50252_10000546_pt1 | contig 11990 bp, 8 predicted proteins | sample LauGreSBDMM110DD_2_FD_50252 | JGI IMG/M metagenome (IMG submission 50252)
GTGGTCAATTTTGTGCTGGCGCCTTTTGGTGCGTTTGCGCTGAACTTGGCGGCCATCACAGCAGCGATTTGCTCAGGCCAAGAGGCGCATCCGGACAAAAACAAACGCTACACCGCGGCCATGAGTGCAGGTGTGTTCTATATTTTGATGGGCTTGGCCGGCGCTTCGGTGGTCAGCTTGTTTGCCGCTTTGCCCCAAGCGTTGGTGATGGTGATTGCAGGTCTTGCATTGTTTGGCACGATTGCCAATGCGCTGGTGAATTCTTTGGCTGATATATCGACCCGCGAGCCGGCTTTCATCACTTTTTTGGTGACTGCCTCGGGTTTGAGTGTGTGGGGCATAGGCCCGGCGTTTTGGGGCTTGGTCGCCGGTGGTGTGGCCTGGGGTTTATCACCCCGCCCCAAGGTTTAAGTCCAAATCACCACTTTGCTGTTGGCGTACCAATTGTCGAGTTGGTGTTGCACCGAATACTCAATATGGCTGCGCTTGATTTTCATGGTGGGCGTTAAGCAGCCGTTTTCAATGCTCCAGGGCTGAGCCGCCACCACCAACATTTTCAGACGTTCATAGTCGGCGACTTCTTGGTTGACCTTGGCCAGCAGCTCGGCCAAAGTTTTTTCCACCTCAGAGCGAACCTCTTTTTGTTGAAGTTTGGGGCGCAGGTCTTCGGCCAAGACTACCAGGGCATAAGCCGACTCAAAGCCCGAACCCGACACCATGGACAACTCGATCATGGGGTGGGCGTTCAGCAGGTTCTCAATGGGGGCGGGCGCGACATATTTGCCCTTGCTGGTTTTAAATAACTCTTTCAAGCGGCCGGTGATTTTGAGTTGACCATCGGGGCGACGCGAACCCAAGTCGCCGGTTTTAAAGAAGCCGTCAGCAGTGAAACTTTGCGCATCCAGATCGGGGCGCTTGTAATAGCCCACCATTTGCCCGGGCGACTTGATGAGAATTTCGCCTTCGTCGCTGATACGGGCCTGCACGCCTTCATATGGAATACCCACATAGCCGGGTTCGTTGTAGGTGTCGTCGGAGCTGTGTGAGTAAGCAAAGTCCTCGGTCATGGCATAGCCCTCGACCAAATTCAAACCCAGTCGACGGTACCAGCGAATCAAATCGGGCGGCAAAGGCGCTGAGCCGCTGCCGGCCATTTCCACTTTGTCTAAGCCCAAGCCGGTCAGCACCTTCTTGGCCACCACCTTGCCAATAAAGGGCAGGGACAGCAGCAGATTGAGTTTTTTGGCAGGCATTTTGGCAAACACACCTTGCTGAAACTTCAACCATAAACGCGGCACCGACACAAAAATGGTGGGCTGTGCACGGTTCAAGTCGAGGATGAACGTATCCAGACTTTCGGCAAAAAACATATGGATACGGCCATGCACCAAAGACACGGTTTCAGCCCAGGCCCGCTCGAACACATGCGCCAGTGGCAGGTAAGACAACATGCGGTGATCGCGGTTGGCACCTAAGCTGTCGTTGATGCGATTGGCAATGCCGTGACCCACGGTGCTGATACGCGCAAAGTTGTGCATCGCGCCCTTGGGTTGTCCGGTGGAGCCCGAGGTGTAAATAATCATCGCCAAGTCGTTGTCGTCGCGCAGCACATCGCCTGGCAAAGGCTCGGTGCGTGAGGTGATGGCGTCCCAGCTTTGGTAGGGCGTCTCAGGCGCCAAAGGCAAGGCGATGCGAGGTAAATCTTGGGGCACACCTGGGGCTTGTTTGTGCCATTCGTCGAGCTTGCCTACAAACAGCAGGCTGGACTCAGAATGCTCTAGAACAAACTTCACGGTGTCGGCGCTTTCGGTGGGGAAAATCGCGACGGTGGTGTAGCCGGCCATCCAAATGGCCATTTCTGCCATGAAAAAGTGAGCACAGTTTTTCGACAGAATGGCAACTTTGGCGCCGCGGGGAAGCCCCAAAGTTATCAAATGCGCGGCCATGCGTCTGGATTGATCGACGGTTTGCGCCCAGGTGTAGTCAATCACCCGCCCTTGGCCTATGGGCTGGGTCAGAAAAACCTGATCAGCAAGGTTTTTTTCGTGCTGATAAATACATTCCAGTATAGATTTGGCGGGCAAAGTCATGTTTGTCTCCTGAAGGGGTTGAGGTTTTATCTCTTATATAAGACCCATTCTAGTCACAAAAGGCGTAACTTTCGCATGCATGTTCTTTTTCATACAGTGTTCCAGCCACGACACGCGCATGGCGGCTGAAACAGGAATAAGCCATGGCCCAATCCATTAAAACCACCAAGCGATTGCGAAAACCGATAAGAAAATAGATGTGAGCCAGCAGCTAAGTGGCCGATTTACGTGGCCACAGGGGAAACACCGGGCACTGGCGCGGGGGCTTTACTCAAGCCAGCCGTTGTTGGTGTCTTGCTATTTGCGCTTTCACCTGCGCGGGCGCGGTGCCGCCCACGGTGTTGCGGGCGTTCAAAGAGCCTTGCAGGCTTAAAGCGTCGTAAACATCTTGCTCAATGGAGGCGTGAAAGCCTTGCAGCACCTTCAAAGGCAACTCGGATAAATCACAGTGGTGGCTGGCAGCGGCTTTCACCGCATGCGCCACGGTCTCGTGCGCGTCGCGAAACGGCAAACCTTTTTTCACCAAGTAGTCGGCCAAATCGGTGGCGGTGGCAAAGCCTTTTTTCAGCGCCGCTTCCATGGCAGCGGCGTTCACCTTGATACCGCCTTCTTTGGCCCCCGTGCTTGGATTGACTTGACCGCCCACCATTTCGGCAAAGATGCGCAGCGTGTCTTTCAAGGTGTCCACCGTGTCGAACAGCGGCTCTTTGTCTTCTTGGTTGTCTTTGTTGTAGGCCAGTGCTTGGCCTTTCATCAGGGTGATCAGGCCCATCAAATGACCCACCACTCGGCCGGTTTTGCCTCTGGCCAGCTCGGGCACATCGGGATTTTTTTTCTGCGGCATGATGGAAGAACCGGTGGTGAAGCGGTCGGCGATTTGTATGAAGCCAAAGTTTTGGCTCATCCAAATGATGAGTTCTTCCGACAAGCGGCTGATGTGCACCATGCAAAGTGTGGCGGCAGATGTGAACTCGATGGCGAAGTCGCGGTCGCTCACCGCGTCCAAGCTGTTTTGGCACAACTGCGCCTCGCCTTGTGCATTGACCATGCCCAAACTTCGCGCCACGCGTGCACGGTCTAACGGGTAGGTGGTGCCCGCCAGCGCCGCCGAGCCCAAGGGCAAGCGGTTGGTGCGTGCACGGATTTCGCCCATGCGCTCTTCGTCACGCGCGAGCATTTCCACATAAGCCAACAGGTGGTGCGCAAAGCTGATGGGTTGGGCCACTTGCAAATGCGTGAAGCCGGGCATGACCGTGTCGGTGTGCTGAGCCGCTACATCTACCAAAGCGCGTTGCAGGTTTTTCAACAACTCGCCAATGGCGTCTATTTCACCTCGCAACCACAGTCGCACATCGGTAGCCACTTGGTCGTTGCGACTGCGCCCGGTGTGCAGGCGCTTGCCCGCGTCGCCCACCAGTTGGGTCAGACGCGCTTCTATATTGAGGTGCACGTCTTCAAGCTCGAGCTTCCATTCAAACTGGCCGCCCTCAATGTCTTGGCTGATTTGCGCCAAACCGCGTTGGATGTCGGCCCAGTCTTGGGCGCTGATGATGCCTTGGGCTTGCAGCATCTCGGCGTGCGCCAAGCTGCCTTGTATGTCGGCGCGCCACAAGCGCTGGTCGAAAAACACGCTGGCCGTGTAGCGCTGCACCAACTCGCTCATGGGTTCAGAAAAAAGGGCGGACCAAGCCTCGGATTTACGGTCTAGCGAGTTGGAAGATGTCATAAGCTCATTTTAGGTGTGGTCTTTGGCTTGTAAGCCAAACCACAGGCTTGCAATGCAAAATTCTCCCTAGACCCCTCATCTGGGAAACCATTCATATAGGAGACAACGGGCATGTGGAAAATTGCATTGGGATTCATAGCGTTTGCGGCTTTGTCACTGTTTGTGATTTTTAAAGCGGGCGGCAACATCGACATGGGCGGTGAAAAACATGGCGCAGAAGCAATTCATGTACCTGAAGAAACCACGCCGGTTGCTGCACCCGTAAGCAAACCATAACCTTTCTTCCTTGCCTCGCAAGCCCGCTTGCAATAACGGGATGTTCCTCAGCCGGTATTGCGCAGCCCCGCCGCAATACCATTGATAGACAAATGAATACCGCGCTGCGCCCGCTCGTCGGTGATGCCAGCACGGTGGCGACGAATCAATTCAACTTGCAAATGGTGCAAGGGATCGATATAGGGAAAGCGGAGCTTGATAGAGCGCGCTAACGAGGCGTTGTTGGCCAGCCGTTGCTTAGAACCGGTGATGAGTTGCAAGGCCTGCGCGGTGAGGTGCCACTCGGCTTCAATCGCTTTGAAAATCTTTTTACGTAAACGCACATCACTCACCAACTCGGCGTAACGCGAGGCCAGCGCCAAATCACTTTTGGCCATCACCATGTCAATGTTCGATAGCAGAGTGCGGAAAAACGGCCACTGCTTGTCCATGCGCCGTAAAAGCGTCAGCGCTTGGGCGCGGCTCAGCGTGGGGTGGTGGTCTACAAACTGCTGCACGGCTGAACCAAAACCCAGCCAGCCNGGCAAGGCAAGACGACATTGTCCCCAACTGAAGCCCCANGGAATNGCGCGCAGGTCTTCGATNCNTTGCGAGGCTTTGCGCGAGGCGGGCCGGGAGCCAATATTGAGCGCGGCAATTTCGCGCAGCGGCGTGGCTTCAAAAAAGTAGTCGGTGAAACCCGGCGTGTCGTAGACCAAATGTCGGTAAGCCTTGAAACTTTGCTCTGACAAACTTTGCGCTGCCAAAATAAAGCTGCGCGGCGCGGCCTTTTGGGTTTGCAACAAGCTGGCCTCAAGCGTGGCGGCCACCAAGGTTTCCAAGTTACGCCGTCCCAAAGCGGGGTTGGCGTATTTGGAGTTAATCACTTCGCCTTGCTCGGTGAGCCNGATTTGCCCGCGCACCGTGCCGGGCGGCTGGGCCAAAATTGCATCGAAGCTGGGGCCTCCCCCGCGACCCACGGTGCCGCCACGCCCGTGGAACAAACGCAGGGTGATACCGTGTTGCGCCTCCAAGCTTTGGAACACATCCACCAAAGCCAACTCGGCTTGGTAGAGTGACCAATTGCTGGTGAAGATACCGCCGTCTTTGTTGCTGTCGGAGTAGCCCAACATGATGTCTTGTTCGCCGCCGCTGCGTTTGACCATCTCGGCCACGCCTGCCAAGGCGTAATAGCCGCGCATGATGTGCGGCGCTTGTTGCAGGTCTTCAATCGTTTCAAACAGCGGCGAGACAATCAATTCGGCGCGGGCTTCGGTCTTCAAAGTGCCGTGCAGCAAGCCGGCTTCTTTTTGCAGCACCAGCACTTCCAATACATCGCTCACGCTCTCGGTATGGCTGATGATGGCGTGGCGAATGGCGTCGCTGCCAAAGTCACGGCGCACCTGACGCGCGGTTTCAAAAATCTGCAACTCGGACTGACTGTGCGCGCTGTAACTGTGGCTGGAAATACGCAAGGGCCGCGGGTCATTCAAGACTTGCAGCAACAGGCTTTGTCGCTCTTCTTCCATGAGCTTGGCGTAATGCGCTTGTATGCCTGCCACCTCCAGCAACTCGGCCACCACCCGTTCGTGTTGGTCCGAGCTTTGGCGTAAATCGACCGTGGCCAAATGAAAACCAAACACCTGCACCGCGCGCATGAGTGGGCGCAAGCGCGGCACAGCCAAAGCTTGGGCATGCTGCGCGCTTAAAGCTTCATCCAAGGTGCGTAAATCGGCCAGCAGGCTGGCTGCGTCTGGGTAGGGGTTGCGGTGGCAGTGCGTGGCGCGCAGCTTGTTTGCCGGTCAGTTGAAGCAGTGTGGCCGCGAGGCGGGCATAAATGAAGGTCAGGCTGCGCCGATAAGGCTCGTCTTGGCGGTGCGCATTGGTGTCGGGCGACGAGTTTGCCAAGGCTTGCAATGCAGGCGGCACACCAACCAACATGGCCGAGGTGGACAACTCGCTGCCCAGCCAGTGAATTTCGGTTAGGTAATGGCGCAGCGCCACCTCGCACTGGCGTTGCACCGCATATTGCAAAGTGTCGGCATTCACATTGGGGTTGCCGTCGCGGTCGCCGCCCATCCATTGGCCCATGCGCAAAAACGGCGCTATGGCTTGGCCGCCCAAGTCGGCTTCAAGCTCGGCATACAGCTTCGGAATCTCTGACAAAAAAGTAGACTCGTAATAGCCCATGGCGTTTTCTATCTCATCAGCCACAGTCAGTTTGGTGAATCGCAGCAAACGGGTTTGCCACAGTTGCAGCACGCGCGCACGTACTTGGGCGTCAATCTGTGCCAAGGACCGCTGGGTGGTGGCATCAACTGGGCGCGAGGTGATGGCGTCGCGCTCTTGCAAGCTGTGGGCAATGCCGCGCTCGGCATCCAAAATACTTTTGCGCTGCACCTCGGTGGGGTGGGCGGTCAACACGGGGGAAATGTGNGCGCTGTCTAAGGCTTGGCGAATGGCTTTGGTGGTCCAGCCCGCGGTTTTGAGTTTGCTCAAGGCTTGCGCCACACTGCCTGAATGCACATCGCCCGCGCGGTCGTGCACTTGCTGGCGGCGAATATGGTGCTGGTCTTCGGCCAAATTGGCCAAGTGGCTGAAATAAGTGAAGGCGCGAATCACGCTCACCGCTTGCTCGCTAGAGAGCGACGCCAACTGCTTTTTCAAGGCCTTGTCCGCCAAGGCGTCTGCGTCCCGGCGAAAAGTCACCGACAGTCGCCGGATATGTTCGATCAAGCCAAAGGCTTGGTCGCCTTCTTGCTGCCGAATCACGTCGCCCAAGATTCGCCCCAGCCAACGGATGTCCTCGACCAAGGGTTGTTCGTGAGACGACAATGGTTTGGCAGTGCGTGGACGGGCAGTGGGCTGGGTCATGAAGTTAGCTCATCTCTAGGGGAAACCATGGTTACTCACATGCTAGCATTCGCACGGAAAATTTCATTAACCTAAGCCCTATTTTGAGCACTGTTCACCTCACCATCGCTACCCGCGAAAGCCGTTTAGCTCTGTGGCAAGCCCATCACCTGCAAGACCTGCTGCAAGCGCAAGGCTGCAAAGTGGAAATTTTGGGTATGACCACACAGGGCGATCAAATCCTCGACCGGTCACTGAGCAAAGTCGGCGGCAAAGGCTTGTTTGTCAAAGAACTCGAAGTGGCGTTGGAAGAAGGCCGCGCCGATTTAGCCGTGCACTCCCTTAAAGACGTTCCCATGGACATGCCCGAAGGCTTTGCCTTGGCTTGCGTGATGGTGCGCGAAGATCCTCGCGACGCTTGGGTTTCGCCGCATTTCGCCACGCTGCAAGACTTGCCCCAAGGCGCAGTGGTGGGTACCTCTAGCTTGCGGCGCACGGTTTTGTTGCGCTCTTTGCGCCCCGACTTGCAGATTGAGCCCTTGCGCGGCAATTTGGACACCCGTTTACGCAAGCTCGATGAAGGCCAATATGCGGGCATTGTGTTGGCTGCGGCTGGTTTGAAGCGTTTGGGTTTGTCCGAGCGCATTCGCCATATTTTTGCCCTCACCGAGATGCTGCCCGCAGCAGGTCAAGGCGCTTTAGGCATTGAAATTCAAAGCCACCGCGAAGATGTGCGCACGCTGTTGGCGCCTTTGGCCGATCAAACCACTTGGTTGGCCGTGGCTGCCGAGCGTGCGGTCAGCCGCGCCATGGGCGGCAGTTGTTCCATGCCCTTGGCAGCGCATGCCACTTTACACAAGCAACACCTGAGCTTGGACGCCGCATGGGGAAACCCTGAGGATTTGTTTGCGCCACTGATCAAAGCCCATGCGGCATCTGATGTGACTACGCTGGCCGAGGCCGAGCAACTTGGCCTGCAAGTGGCCGCTCAACTGCGTGCCTTGGGCGCAGCCTGAACAGCCTTTGCTCTGGCGCATATGTTTCACACAGCCAGTTTTGCTTTTGACCTCATCCTCACCCGACCCGCAGCCGAGGGTGTGACCTGGGCCCGAGGTTTACAAAAAGCCGGTCACCGGGTCAAAAACTGGCCCCTCATCGAAGTCAATCCCATGACCGATGTGATGCGCCTGCGAACCGTGCTCGATGCATGGCACGGCTACCAAGCTGTGATGTTCGTCAGCCGCGCTGCAGTCACCAATGCCCTGGGTTCGACCAAGCCCAAAGCGGGCTGGGGCGTGACGCGTTGCTGGGCCACAGGACCCGGCACCCATCAGGCTTTGCTCGAGGTGGGCGTGCACCACAGTTTGATCGACTCTCCGCCGCCCGACGCCGCCCAGTTCGATACGGAATCTTTGTGGGCTGTGGTTCAAGCCAAACTCCAGCCCATGCGGCCGGTGTTGCTGTTGCGTGGCAGTGATGCAGATCAAGCCGATGTCAATTCGCAAGGGGCAGGGCGCGACTGGTTGTTGCGTCAATTGATATTGAAGCAGATTCCGGTTGAAATTTTGTCGGTCTACCAGCGCTCCATGCCGCAGTGGGACAAAACCCGTTTGCAAGAAGCGCAGACAGCCGCGAAAGACGGCAGCATTTGGTTATTCAGCAGCTCCCAAGCCTTGGACAACTTGGCCAGCTTGATGCCCCAGCAAGACTGGAGCGCGACCCGCGCCATGGCAACCCATGCGCGTATTGNGCAAACTGCCAAAGACATGGGCATGGGTAAAGTTATTTTTTGCAGACCCAATTTGGCAGAATTGCTTGCCTCATTAGAATCGCAGGCATGAGCAGTGAGTCTGGACAAACGCCCCTAAGCCCTCCCNTCGCGGACGCCCTTGTGCTCTCACGCCCCAAGTGGCGTGCTTATGTGGGCAATCTTGTGGGCTTGGTTGCTGTTCTCGCCTTGGCCTTGGCAGTGATGTTGTGGCAAAAACTCAGCCTGATTCAAGAACAATTGGCCAGACAAAGCGCCGACGCTGGACANTTGTCCATGCAAGCCAACAGCTTGGCTAAAAACGCCCAAGACTTGTCCAATGAAACCGCTGCCCGTGTGGCCTTGCTCGACAGCCGTTTGAGCGAAGTGGCTTTGCAACGCAGTCAACTTGAAGAATTGATGCAAAGCCTGTCTCGTTCCAGAGACGAGAACATGGTGGTCGATATAGAGTCAGCCTTGAGTTTGGCGCAACAGCAAGCTGAATTGACAGGCAGTTTGCAACCCCTCTTAGCGGCTTTGCAAAGCGCGCAAAAGCGTTTGAGCAAGGCGCCTCAACCGCGGCTCAATCCCGTGTTGCGTGCCTTGCAAAGCGATATTGACCGCGTTCAGTCGGTCAGCGTCATCGATACACCTAACTTGCTGAACAAACTCGATGAGCTGGTGGTTTTGGTCGAGGAGCTTCCCTTGCTCAATGCGGTTGGCAGCAAAAACAAAGCCCCGCCAGCATCGCTCAAACCCGTGGGTAATTTGTGGGAGCAGGTTTGGCGTGAGAGCCAATGGTCGGCCTTGGGCAGCAGTGTTTGGGCCGAACTCAGCAGTTTGGTGCGTGTCAGCCGTATCGACCAACCCGAGGCGGTATTGTTGTCGCCTGAGCAAAGTTTTTTTGCGCGTGAAAATTTGAAACTGCGTTTGCTCAACGCCCGCTTGGGTTTGTTGGCCAGACAAACAGCGGCGTCGCGGGATGATTTGCAATTGGTNGAACGCGATATGCGTCGTTTTTTTGATGTCTCTGGACGTCAAGGCATGACCACCCTGTCCTTGCTCAAGCAAACCCAAAACCAATTGCGGCAAATTGAAATCCCACGCTTAGACAACTCCCTCTCAGCGCTGGCCACAGCGGCGGCGGGGCGCTGAGATGCGTTTGGCGATATGGCTTTTGGCCTTGTTTGCGTTTGCTGCGGCACTGGCCTTGGGTTTGAGTCAACAAGTTGGCACNGTCACTGTGTTTGTGCCGCCCTACCGAGTCGACCTCTCGCTCAATTTGGTGTTGATGGGCCTGACAGCTTTGCTTTGCTGTATGCGGCTCTTCGCGGCGTGGCGAGTTTTTGGGTTTTGCCCCAGCAGGCGAGGCGTTGGCGCTTACAGCAACGTGAACGCAGCGCGCAGGCGCACTTGCTCAATGCGCAGATTGGCTGGGTAACGGGGCGCTATCTCAGATCGCGTAAAGCCGCATTGCAAGGTTTGTCGCATGTCGATGAATTACTTTCCATCGAGGATGCGGGCCCGCAAAAAAACAGTTTGGCGCTCATGCGCAGCGTGTTGCATATGTTGGCCGCCGAAAGTGCGCATGTGCTGCGTGACGAAAAAGCGCGGGATGAACATGTGCAACAACTTTTTCAGCCCCACCAAGGGCTGAGTGGATCGCTGCGCACTGAGGTGCAAGACGCGGCTCGTTTGAGCGCTGCACGATGGGCCTTGCATGACCGCGATGAACGCAGCGCGCACCAGTTTTTAAGCCAATTGCCGCTTGGCACGGCGCGGCGCACTTTGGCCTTGCGCCTGCGTCTCAAGGCCGATCGTATGGGGCAGATGCATTTGCCGGCCTTAGATACCGCCCGCTTATTGGCCAAACACGGCGCTTTTTCTTCAACTGCAGCCATCAGTCTGATGCGCGGCTTGGCCTTGGCTGGCATCGATGATTGTCGTGACGCACATCAGCTGCAAGCCACTTGGCGACTGTTTCAAGCCACCGAGAAAGCCATGCCAGAAGTGGCTGCACATGCAGCCAAGCGCTTGCTGGGTTTTCATGGCGATGCAGGCTTGGCTTTGCAATGGTTGTTGCCGGTATGGGAAGCCCTCTCGCAACCCACCGATGAGCGCAGCGACAACCCTGTGCGTCACCGTTTCACAGAGGTATTGGCCCAAGCTTTACAAAATTTAACCCCTGACAGCGAGTGGTTGGCGCGTGTCGAGCAATCNCGCTTGGCCAATCCCCGCAGCGTGGAGTTGCAATACCTGAGCGGCATGCTTTGTTTGCGCCACAGTTTGTGGGGCAAGGCCTCGCAACTGTTGGAGCAAGCTGCGCCGCGTTTGCCGTCGAGCGAATTAAAGCGNAGTGCTTGGCGCGCCTTGGCCGAACTGGCCGAACAAAAAGGTGATCAAGCGCAAGCGTTGGCGTGTTGGAAACTCTCCGCCAGCGCTTGAACTGTTTTTAAGACGCCGCTGAACTCTCGTCAAAAGGCATAGGCATTTGACGCAAATCCCTCTTGGTTTCTACCAAAACCAATGGACCTTCATCGATGACAACAGGCGCTGGACGCACACGCGGCACATGCACTGCTTGGGGCTCAGCAGCAATCGCCGCTTGAACGTGCGCGATGCGCTCAGGGTTGGAGTTCACCCACTCCAGGCCACTGCCAGAGGCAACTTGGTGCATCTGTTCCATTGGCAGCGCATATGAAGTGATGAGCGGCATGCGCTGGACGGAGGAGACCGCTGGGGCCGGCGCTGCTGAAGCTGCAGCAAAGGGCGCTGCTTGCGCAGGTGACCAAGCGTTCTCGGCGCTGTTTGAACCTGAGTCATCAGACTTTTCAGCACGTGGTCCGCGTTCGCGGCCATAGCGGTCACGGTTACGCTTTTCTCTTCGCTCGCTCACGCGCTCGCCGGTTTCGCTGGGCGCGTTTGCGGCTTGTGTCGCTGATGCAACTTGTTCAGAGGCAGTTTGCTCATCCGCTTCGTTTGTGTTGGGCACCAGGGTGTCTTCGCTGAAGGGAATTTGTGCTTGCGACGCGGATTGGCTTGGACGCTCACCGCGTCGACCACGACCACGGCGGCCTTCGGGTTTTTCACGCGCAGCGCCCTCGGTGGTCTCGCCGTTGGGTGCCAAAGCCTCGGCTGAAACAGTTGTGTTCGCAGCTTCTGTCGTGGCAACTTCTTGGCGACGGCGACCGTCAGGGCGATCGCCTCGGCCACGTCCACGAGCGCCTTCCGGACGTTCGCTGCGAGCGCTGTCGCTCTTGGCTTCGGTGGCACGCTCGTCCCTTCCTTCGCCGCGTCCTTCGCCGCGTCCTTCGCCGCG
>JGI25912J50252_10000547_pt1 | contig 11987 bp, 10 predicted proteins | sample LauGreSBDMM110DD_2_FD_50252 | JGI IMG/M metagenome (IMG submission 50252)
TTTAAGGGCATGATTTTGCAGTGTAGAGTTAGGCTTTTGGCCTAGAGGTTCTTGCCCTTGTCTTTCTACCGCTTTCGCAACCTGCTTTTAAGCCTGCGCTGTCCGTTGGTAGGCATTGCTTTGCTCCTGATTTTGACGCTGAACGGACAAGCACAAACGCAGATTTTGAGCTCACGCCCCGCGGGTCAAATGGTTCAAACACCCCAAGTCAAAGCCACCCTGTTGGCCCAAGCGCCCAACGGCATTGAAGCGGGCCAAACAATTTGGCTAGGCCTGGAACTGGTGCACCAATCCCAATGGCACACCTATTGGCGCAACCCAGGCGATTCTGGTCTGCCCACAGTCCTTCAATGGAAATTGCCAGAGGGCATGGTTGCGGGCAACTTAATATGGCCAGTACCGCGCAGAATTCCCATTGGCCCCCTGGCCAATTTTGGTTATGAAGACACCCTGCTATTGGTCACGCCCATTCAAGTCAGCAAGTCTTTCAAACCGCAGGTCAACGAGAGTTCGGTTCAAATTGATTTGCATGCCAACTGGCTTGTTTGCAAACAAGAGTGCATTCCGCAAGAGGGGGATTTCAGTTTAAGGGTGCCCATCAAAGGCACCACATCGATGGCCCCAAGTGCATTTGAGAAGGCCTTGCAATGGCAAGCGCAGCCTTTGAAGGGCAAGCACCTGGCCCAGATTTCCCAAGATGGCCGNAGCCTTGAACTGTCATTGGCGCAGTTACCGCCAGAGCTCCAAAACACTGACTGGACAGTGTTTCCTCAAACNTCCAACGTGATTCAAAACAGTGCGGCACCCGTTGTTCAAACCAGTCGTTCTGCCGCAAATTCTGGCGAGANGGCCTCCGCTACAAGCGTGCGGCTGCAAGTTTCAAGCGAACGCATGGACAGCCCCCAACAAATGTCTTGGCTGTTGGTGCAAGGCAAGGCCGATGCACCAACAGGCCGACAGTGGACTGTCGAAACACCCGTTNAAGGCCAATGGCAAACGTTTTCGGACCCGCCGCCAAACTATAGCGCGACAGNNCTGCAAAAAATGGCGCCANCCCTCCTGGCCCCTGCGCCTTGGGCCACTTGGGCCTTGGCCATGTTGGGGGCCTTATTGGGCGGCGTTTTATTGAATTTGATGCCCTGTGTTTTTCCCGTGTTGGCCATCAAACTCTTGAGCATCACACAGCTTTCTGATCGGCCCCGAGACATGCAGCGCTCGGCTTGGGCCTTCAGTGCCGGCGTCTTGATTTCTTTCTTGGTTTTAGGTGCATTGATGCTGGCATTGCGGACCGCGGGATCGCAAATGGGCTGGGGCTTTCAGTTGCAATCGCCTTGGGTGGTCGGTGCGCTTGCCATGTTGTTCACCGTGATCGGTTTGAACCTGTCAGGCATGTTTGAATTTGGCGCGTTCGTGCCCAGTTCAGTAGCGGGCTTTCAGTGGGCCAACCCCATCATCAATTCGCTTTGGTCGGGTGTGTTTGCAGTGGTCATTGCCTCACCCTGTACGGCGCCGTTTATGGGAGCCTCCTTAGGCTTGGCCATTGGTTTACCGGCTTGGCAGGCCTTGCCCGTTTTTCTAGCCATGGGCATCGGCATGGCACTGCCCTTCATGGCCATTTCTTTCAACACGGCTTGGGTCAAGTTCTTGCCTCGACCCGGTTCATGGATGCAGACATTTCGTCAGTTCATGGCCTTTCCCATGTACGCCACTGTCATTTGGTTGATGTGGGTTTTGGGCCAGCAGGTGGGCTTGGATGGCGTCTCTGGATTTTTAGCTTGCTTGCTCAGCTTGGCTTTATTGATCTGGGCACTGACACTGAATGGGAAAGTAGGCCGAGTGATGTCGGCCTTGGCTTTAGTCGTCTTGGCCTTGTCAATTTGGCATTGGGCCCCCATGTGGACCCAGGTGCAAACCCAAGCCGACACATCAAACAGCACGCCAGCCAATAAGCTTGGCCAATGGGAAGCATGGTCAAGTGAAAAAGTTGCCTTGGCCCTAAAGGATGGGCGGCCTGTTTTTGTCGACTTCACAGCCGCTTGGTGCGTGACATGTCAATTTAACAAGAAAACAACTTTTTCCGACGCCAACTTGCTGGCCGAATTGGCCAACAAGAAAGTTTTGCTGTTGCGAGCAGATTGGACCCGCTACGACCCCCTGATCACCGTCGCCTTGAACGAGCTTGGCCGCAACGGTTTGCCCGTTTACGCATGGTATGCACCGGGGCAATCTGTGCGTTTGCTCTCTGAATTGCCTACTGTGAACGAAATTCAAGGCCACCTTAGCCAAATCAAGGCTTCACCTGATAATTGAATGGCGGTTCGTCGTTGACGCACTGACCTAGAGGCATTCTGCGAGAATGCTCCAGTCTTCGATTGAAACGAATAGAAATTTTCAGAATTCTTATGACTACAGCCAGTTTTGCTCCCCTTTCCAACGATACTTTTTTGCGTGCCTGTTTGCGACAAGCAACCGACCACACACCCGTTTGGCTGATGCGCCAAGCAGGTCGTTATTTGCCTGAGTATTGCGCCACCCGCGCCAAGGCTGGCAGCTTCATGGGCTTGGCGACCAATGTTGACTACGCCACGGAAGTGACCTTGCAGCCGCTAGAGCGCTACTCTTTGGATGCAGCCATTTTGTTCAGTGATATTCTGACCGTGCCTGACGCCATGGGACTGGGTTTGAGCTTTGCCCTGGGCGAAGGCCCTCGCTTTGCCAAGTCGGTGCGAGACGAAGCCGCCGTGGCTGAGCTACAAGTACCCGACATGGACAAGCTGCGTTATGTCTTTGATGCAGTGACTTCCATCCGCAAAGCACTCAATGGCCGTGTGCCCCTCATTGGCTTTTCTGGCAGCCCCTGGACCTTGGCCTGCTACATGGTAGAGGGCAAAGGCTCTGACGATTACCGCTTGGTCAAGTCCATGCTCTACAGCCGACCCGATTTGATGCACCGTATTTTGGAAGTCAACGCCCAAGCCGTCGCCAGTTATCTGAACACCCAAATTGAAGCTGGCGCTCAAGCCGTGATGATTTTTGACAGCTGGGGTGGTGTTTTGGCCGATGGCGCTTTCCAAGAATTCAGCCTGTCTTACACGGCCAAGGTACTGGCATTGCTGAAAAAGGAACACAAGGGTGCCACCATTCCGCGCCTTGTCTTCACCAAAGGCGGTGGTTTGTGGCTCGATCAGATGGGCCAATTGGATTGCGAGGTGCTGGGCCTAGACTGGACCATGAACTTGGGCCGCGCCCGTGAAATGGTGGGCGGTACGGTCGGTGGTCCTGGTAAAGCGCTGCAGGGCAACATCGATCCTAATGTGCTGTTTGCGCCNCCGGCACACATTCAAAAGGAAGTGATTCGGGTCTTGGACAGTTTTGGCAAGCCTCATGCCGACAAAAACAGCACNGGGCCCACGCACATTTTCAACTTAGGCCACGGCATCAGCCAATTCACGCCGCCCGAGCATGTTTCAGCATTGGTGGAGGCGGTTCACAATCATTCAAGAGCCCTGAGGCGCTGAAGCCAGAAAAAGCTTTTGCATACTGCAAACAAACCCACTTAGAGACCCAAAAATATTTAAATTTTTGGGTTTTTTCTATTGACTTATGCACAATAGCGCTGTCCATAGAATTTAAGATTCTGTTCTCGCTTACAGCCTTCGCGTCATCCCCCTGTGTTTTTTAAGTTGTTGTTTTTAATCATTTTTATGAAAGTGCTCAGTTCCCGGGCAATCCAATCAAAGCCTTATTTTTCAAGGGTTTGCGGGTCATCGCGCAGGGTTTTCAACAAAGTTATCCACAGTTTATTTGGACTGCATCTAAAGGCCATGAAAAACAACAACTTACCCGTTGTTTCAACAATATTTGTGAGCAAGAAAGTCACAAAATGCAAGGGTGCCTTCATGTTAATGCTGCTCACAAGGTTTTGAATGCAAAAGTGGCTTGATGTTGCAGTTTCTGTTCCCGCACACAGTCAAGTGGGCGGTTTGCTGACCTACGTCACCGAATTGCCTGCGTCTGTAGGTCAGTTGGTCAGAGTGCCTTTTGGAAATCGAGAGGTTTTAGGTGTGGTGTGGGGCGTTCACACCGCTGCGCCCGAGACACTGAGCACGCACACTTTGCGTCAAGTGATCGCAGTTTTAGAGGCTGTCGCGCCCTTAAGCGCGCACTGGCAGCAGCTGGTTCAATTCACAGCGCATTATTACCAACGCTCTTTGGGTGAAGTGGCGATGGCCGCTTTGCCACCTCAACTCCGAGACCTCACGCCCGTGCAACTGGCTAGGCGTTTTAAAAAACAAGCCACAACGTCTGAGACTTTGGCCACATCTCTACAGTCACCCTGGCCCTTGTCGGATCAGCAAGCCGACGTGTTGTCGCAAATGGCTGAGGCATCTGGCCCCTTTCTTCTTCATGGCGCCACTGGCAGCGGCAAAACCGAGGTCTACCTTCAAGCTGTTGCCAGGTGTTTGGCAGAAGACGCCAACGCACAAGCCTTGATGATGGTGCCGGAGATTAATCTCACGCCGCAACTCGAGGCACGCGTGAAAGCCCGATTTGGCGATGCAGGCGTGGTCTCTATGCACAGCGGCATGACAGGCCCCCAAAGGTTGAAGAGTTGGTTGGCGGCTCACCAAGGCAGCGCACGCATTGTGCTGGGTACGCGGATGGCCATCTTTGCCTCTATGCCGCACTTGAAGTGGATTGTGGTGGACGAAGAACACGATGCCAGCTACAAACAGCAAGAAGGCGCGCGTTATTCGGCCCGCGATTTAGCCATTTACAGAGCGCGGCTAGAAGGCGCAAAAGTGATCTTGGGTTCGGCCACGCCTTCTTTAGAAAGTTGGCATCACAGCAGGCCAGCGGCAGAAGGCGGGCGCTATTTAAGATTGCCCATGCCCGCGCGCATTGGTGCAGGTCAGCTGCCTTTTGTGCGCCGCGTTGACATGAACCATCAGCCACGCAAAACTGTCTTGTCTGCGCCCTTGATGGCCGCCATTCAAGAACGTGTGGCCATGGGCGAACAAAGCATGCTGCTGCTGAACCGACGCGGCTATGCACCCGTTTTGCATTGCGCAGATTGCGGCTGGAAAAGTGAATGCTCGCACTGCAGTACATTTAGGGTATTTCACAAAATTGATCGCACCTTGCGCTGTCACCACTGCGGCTTCACGGAGCGTGTGCCGCGCGCTTGCCCCGCTTGTGGCAATGCCGACATTGCGCCGATGGGGCGCGGCACCGAGCAGCTGGAAGAACATTTGGCCGAGCTTTTGATTGATGTTAAACGGCCCAATGGTGAACCTGTGAAGGTCATGCGCATTGATGCCGACAGCACCAAACTAAAGGGCTCGCTAGAAGCGCAATTGGCGGGGGTGCACAGTGGCGAAGTCGATGTGTTGGTGGGCACGCAAATGATTGCCAAAGGTCATGACTTTAGGCGCATCACTTTGGTGGCAGCAGTCAACCCTGATGGCGCTTTGTTCTCTAGCGATTTCAGGGCGCCAGAGCGCTTGTTTGCATTGCTCATGCAAGCAGGCGGCAGAGCGGGGCGAGATGCAGAGCAGAGTGCGGGCAGTGAGATGTGGGTGCAAACCTTTCACCCTTCACACGCCCTGTTTGAAGCGCTGAAAAAGCACGACTACCCTGCATTTGCAGAACAGCAATTGAAAGAGCGTTTGGAGGCGGGTCTTCCACCGAGTACTTTTCAGGCGCTGATTCGCAGTGACGCGCGAACGCAAGCGGTGGCACAAGCTTTTCTAAACCACGCAAACGCGCAGNTGCAATCTGAAGACGGCCTTGGCACCAACGACGCATCGGCCTTGGCCGAAGTGAGTGTGTACCCCGCAGTCCCTATGAGCATTCAGCGNGTGGCCAATGTTGAGCGCGCACAAATGCTGATTGAAAGTGCTTCCAGAAAAGCGCTTCACAGGGTGCTTGAATTGTTGCAAGAAGAGTTGCATGCATCGCGGTCTGCGCCGGAACACAAAGGCATGATTCGCTGGCTGGTGGATGTCGATCCGCTGGCCATTTAATTTGTGATCATTGAAGCAATGCGACCGCACCCGAGAAGGTGAGAAAGGCTGCGGCAGTAGAGACCAAAATAATTCTGGCGATGCGGCCATTGTCGGCGCCAAATCTTTCTGACAACATGGCCACATTGCTGGCGCTGGGCAAAGCCGCCACAAGCACCATCACTTTAAGGGTAAATGTATCAATGGGCACACCCATTGAAATGGCGGCCAAGCCCACCACTAAGACAAGAATAGGGTGCAAGAACAATTTGATGAGTGCAACCGGCACATAGTCTTTCCATGTCAGAGGGCCATGCTGTTCGTGGTGTGCAATTTTTTGGGAGCGCGCCAACACGGCACCAATGGTGAACAGTGCAACGGGCGATGCCGCATCGCCCAACAAGGTCACAGTTTTTTCTACAGGGCCTGGCAACTCAATTTGAAACGCAGAAAAAAGTGTGCCCAACAAAATAGCCCATGGCAAAGGATTCTTAACTACGCCAAGCAGTGCATTTTTGGCAGCTTGGCCTACGCCTTGCTGGCCTGCGCCATCCAAACGCGACAATGCAATGCAAAGCGATGTGGTGATGACCATGTCGATGACGATGGTGACGATGGCAGGGCCCGCTGCCGCAGTGCCTAGCAAGGCCACCAACAAGGGAACGCCCATGAAGCCGGTGTTGGGGAAGGCGCCGACCAAGGCACCAAATGCCGCATCGTTCCAGCCAAAGCGTTTGTTCATCGTGACGGCCACCACAAAGGCCACCATGACAAAGGCGCAAAATAAGTACATGAAGAAAGCGCTGGCATCTAAGAGCTGGGCAATGGGCGTGTTGGCGCCAAATCGGAACAGCATGCAGGGCAACGCAAAGAACAGCACAAAGCCATTCAAGCCTGGGATGGCTTCAAAGGGCAGCATGTGGCGGCGCGCCGCCCAATAACCGCAAAGTACCAAGGCAAAGAAAGGAAAGGTGACGTGCAAAACATCTAGCATGGTTCACATTGTGCCTTGGAATTTGGGCCCCGTTTTCCCGTCATTGCCCGCTATGATTCAGGTGCTTGCCGAATCTGCATTCCAATTCGGCTTTCCCTACTTTTACGCATGTCCATCCCCTACTCTGGTTTGAATCCGGCTCAACTCGAAGCTGTTCATTACGTCAAAGGCCCTTGCCTTGTGTTGGCGGGCGCTGGCTCGGGCAAGACACGTGTGATCACGCAAAAAATTGCCAGACTGATAGAAGTGGGCCTTGAACCCAAGCGGATTGCGGCCATCACTTTTACAAACAAAGCGGCCAGTGAAATGCGAGATCGTGCACGCAAGCTCATTGGCAAAGGCGCGCAAGAGGTCATGATTTGCACCTTTCATGCCTTGGGTGTGCGCATCATGCGCCAAGACGGGCATGTGCTTGGTTTGAAACCGCAGTTCAGCATTTTGGATTCAGACGATGTGATAAGCATTTTGAAAGACTGCGGCGGCACCACCGATGTCAATACCGCAAGGCAATGGCAATGGGCCATCAGTGCTTGGAAAAATGCGGGACTGACCAGCGCACAAGCGGAAGGCCTTGCTCAAAACGAAAACGAGCGCGTGGCCGCGCGCATCATGGACCGCTACGAAGAACGCTTGTCTGCCTATCAAAGTGTGGACTTTGACGATTTGATTGGCTTGCCTTTGAAATTATTGGCACAGCACCCTGAAGTGCGTGAGCGTTGGCAGGCGTGCATGGGCCATGTGTTGGTGGACGAATACCAAGACACCAACGCCACGCAATATGAGGTGNTCAAACACTTGGTCGGTGAACGAGCAAGGTTTACAGCGGTGGGTGACGATGACCAATCAATTTATGGTTGGCGCGGCGCAACTTTAGACAACCTGAAACGTTTACCACAAGATTTTCCGCAATTGAAGGTTGTGACCTTAGAGCAAAATTACCGATCGACCAGCGCCATTTTGCGCGCGGCCAACAACGTGATTGAGCCTAATCCCAAGCTCTACCCTAAAAAACTTTTTTCTGAATTGGGTGAAGGCGAGCCGGTTCGCGTTGTCGATGCTGACCACGAAGAACACGAAGCCGACCGCATGGTGGCTCGCATTCAATCTTTGCGTGCAGGCACCGCNACCACTTCCGGCGGCGTGCAATACCGCGACTACAAAGAGTTCGCCATTTTGTACCGCGCCAATCACATGGCCAAACCGTTTGAAAAAGCTTTGCGCCGTGCGCAAATCCCCTACAAGGTCTCGGGCGGGCAAAGTTTTTTTGACCGCGCAGAAATCAAAGATTTGTGCGCTTGGTTTCGCTTGTGGGTCAACAACGACGACGATCCCGCTTTCTTGCGCGCCGTGACCAGCCCGAAGCGCGGCATTGGCCATCAAACTTTGGCCGGCCTTGGTACTTTGGCAAGTCAGTACAAACTCAGTTTGTTTGAAGCTTTGTTTTCCAACAGTTTAGGCAGCAGGCTATCGGCGCGCGCANTGGGCAGCTTGCATGAATTTGGCCGNTANATGAACGACTTGGAATACCGCGCCAAGCGCACACATGGTGCCGAAGATGCCAAAGCGTTTTTNTTGCAATGGCTCAAAGATATTGGCTACGAAAAACATTTGTACGATGGCGAAGACAACGAGAAAGTAGCGGCAGCGCGGTGGACCAATGTCTTGGAATTTTGTGACTGGATGTCAGGGCGTTGTGGCGGAACCATTGATGATGCGGCAGGCGTGAGCCTGATGGCGGAAACCAAATCGCTTTTGGAAGTGGCGCAAACCATCTCCTTGCTGTCCACCTTGAATGAGCGTGAGCAAGACCCCAATGTGGTCACCTTGTCGACACTGCATGCCGCCAAAGGTTTGGAGTGGCCGCATGTGATGTTGGTGGGCGTGAATGAAGGTTTGCTGCCTTTCAAAATGGACGAAGACAACAAAGAGTCCATCAACGCTGCCGTGCATGCTGAAGGTCAACTCACTAGGCTTCAGGAGGAGCGTCGTTTGATGTACGTGGGCATTACACGGGCGCAACGAACTTTGGCAGTCAGCTGGACCAAGCGCCGCAAAAAAGGACGCGAGACCATTGCCGCGCTACCCAGTCGTTTTATTGCCGAAATGGCGCTCGACAAAAATACGGTGAAAGAAGACCCAAGAGAAAAATTACGCGCGCTGCGAGCCGAGTTTGCATTGAAGGCTGCAGCTTCTGCTAACCTCTCCAAAGATTGAGGTTTGACTGTCAGTCGGCAAATCAACTTCAAACCGCGTGAAGTCCGGGCATTTTTTGAACAGCGGAATGACAAGTACCATGAAAGCGTTTATGCAGCCTAGGTTACTATCTATCTCAAATTACCCTCCGTCAGCTCATTACAATAACTTTCTTTTGAGCTCTGAAATAACAACAAGATAGCAAGCCCACATTTGAAATGGCTTCATCCTAGAAAGAGTATTGACGACATGATAGATTACGCCAACCGGCAACGAACACCCCGAAAGTATGTGATCGGGTTGACTGCGGTGGTTGTATTGCACGGGCTGCTGTTTTGGGCCATCAATTCTGGGCTTGCGCGCAAGTTTGTGAAGGTCATCAAAGGCCCAGTGGAAGCCGTTCTTTTGGAAGAAGCCAAACCCGACATTCCACCGCCGCCGCCACCGCCACCGCCACCGCCACCGCCCAAGAATTTGCCACCTCCACCACCTGCCTACGTCCCCCCTGCGGAGATTCAAGTGGCTGCACCATCACCGGTGAATGCCATTGCGGCTGTTTCCAACACACCGCAACCAGTTGCACCCCCTTCGCCTTCGCCTTCGCCTTCGCCTTGCCTTCGCCAGTGCAAAGCACTCCGCAGCCTGCATCTCCGCCGGTGCAAACTTCCGCGGTGATCAGTGCATCCAGTTGCGAGAAGCCCGACTACCCAAGCGCCTCAAAGCGCTTGGAGGAAGAAGGCACTGTGCAGCTTAAGTTCTTGGTGGGCGTTGACGGTAAGGTCATTGAATCGGCCATTGAGAAATCTTCTGGCTTTAGGCGATTGGACGAGGCGGCACGGGCTGGTTTATCCAAGTGCCAGTTCAAACCCGCTACGCTGGACGGTAAGCCCCAGCAAAGCTGGGCGAGCTTGAGATATACCTGGCGTTTAGAGTGAGTCACTTCCAAGCCACCCTAAGCAACCAACACTTTTTGTTGAATATTTTTTAAATTAATTGAATCCCTTTCAGAGGAGTCCTTTCATGATCAAGCAACTCAAAACTCTTGTTCTAGCCATCGGCCTGATAGCCGGCTTGAGCTTGGCCAACACCAGCTTTGCAGCTAAGCCCAAAGAAGCTGCTCCCGCTGCGGCACCTTCTGCTGCAGCACCAGCACCCGAAGCTGCGGTTCCAGTTGCTGCACCGGTGCCTGCCGCCGATGCCGCACCCGCTGGCGAGCACGACGACAACCCTTATGGCTTGGGCGCTTTGTGGGCACAGGGCGATGTCGTTGCCAAAGGTACCTTGCTCCTCTTGGTGCTCATGTCTATGGGTTCTTGGTACGTGATCATTACCAAGTTCTTAGAGCAATCTAAAGCAGCCAAGTTTTCGGCAGCTGCTCAAGCAACTTTCTGGAAAGCGTCTTCACTGCGTCAAGGCGCAGACGGCTTGGCTGAAGACAGTCCTTTCCGCTTCATTGCAGAAAAGGGGCTTGAGAGTGCCAACAAGCACACCGGTTTGCTCGGTGCCGTTGACTTCAACACTTGGACCACACAGAATATTCAGCGCGCCATTGGCAACGTTCAAAGCCGCATGCAAGACGGCTTGGCTGTCTTGGCCACTGTTGGCTCCACTTCACCCTTCGTCGGTTTGTTCGGNACAGTTTGGGGCATCTACAACGCACTGGTCAAAATCGGCATCTCCGGCCAAGCATCGATCGACAAAGTNGCNGGCCCTGTNGGCGAGTCCTTGATCATGACGGCCATTGGTTTGGCAGTGGCGGTGCCTGCGGTGCTGGGTTACAACTGGCTGGTCCGCCGCAACAAAGCCATCATGGAAGATGTGAATGCGTTTGGCTCTGACTTACATTCTGTTTTGCTGGCTTCTAGCAACAAGTAATACAAGTCAAACCTGACTTGTATTTAGCAATTGAACCTAAGCTCAAAAAAACTGAGAGGCCCATCATGGCAATAAACATCGGTTCAGGTAAAGACGATGAGATCATGAGTGAGATCAACACCACGCCCTTGGTNGACGTGATGTTGGTTTTGCTGATCATCTTCTTGATCACCATTCCTGTAGTGACCACGTCCATCAAGGTGGACTTGCCCAAAGAGAAGAACATGGTACGGGAGACCAAGCCAGAGAATGTGATCATCTCGGTGGACGTGAAGGGCAAGATCTTCTTGTACGATACGCCCATTAAAAACTCAGACGATTTGCTGCAGCGCATGAAGAAGTTTGCGGTCATGAAACCCCAACCGGAAGTTCAAATCAGGGGCGATGGCAAGAGCGACTTTGAGTCGGTAGGCCGAGTGATGTATGCGGTACAGCGCGCCGGCATCACCAAGGTCGGGTTCATCACCGAGCCGCAATAAAGGAACAAGACCATGGCAATGAACATAGGCTCCAGTTCGAGTGACGAACCAGAATTGATGATGGAGATCAACACCACGCCCTTGATTGACGTGATGCTGGTGCTTTTGATCATGTTGATCATCACCATTCCGGCGCAACTTCACTCTGTGAATTTGGACATGCCAGTTTCCACANCGCCAACTAAAAAGATAGACCCTGTGGTAGTCAAGATTGATGTGGACGCTAACAGTGTGATCAATTGGAATGGCCGTCCTTTAGGGGGTCGTGCTGATCTGGAGCTGAAACTCACAGAGGCGTCAGCCACTCAACCGCAACCCGAATTACACATTCGCTCACACGCCAAAGCCAAGTACGAAGCGGTGGCACTGGTCATGGCCAGTGCGCAGCGCCTAGGCTTGAACAAACTGGGCATTGTGGGCTCTGAGCAGTTTGTGAATTAA
>JGI25912J50252_10000549_pt1 | contig 11971 bp, 10 predicted proteins | sample LauGreSBDMM110DD_2_FD_50252 | JGI IMG/M metagenome (IMG submission 50252)
CACAGGAGTTCGGTGATCTCATCCGCAGTGATGTGGTGCGGTTGGGCCGATTGGTGCGTAGCGCCGGCATTCAGGTCAACTGAAACCAAGGTTTCGAACCTGTCCGTCCTCAAATTGCATGAGGAACTGGGCTGCGTGATAAAGGACAAGCTAAAAAATTCAATGCGGTTGCTCCCTGCAGAAAAACTCAGACTTGCCTAAGTATTTCAGTGATTGCTGCAGTGGGGGCTACATCGGCATACTTCTCTGACATGTCGAACAGATTGACGGCGTGAGATACGCGGCTTCGGTCGTAGACCGCGTCTTCAGGGACGAGCACTTTGAAGTTCAAGGCAAAGGCGTCAACTACGCTGGAGCGCACACAGCCGCTGGTGCTGCAACCGGTGACGACCAATGTGTCGGCTTGCAAGTCGATCAGATGGCTGGTCAGTGCCGTTGCAAAAAAAGCGCTGGGATGTTTTTTAGGCAGCAATATATCGCCGGGCACAGGGGCGATCTCCCGCACGAATTCGTACCCATTGGCAGCGATGTTCATGATAGCCGGAACTTTTTCTGCTAATCGCCCACCTTCGTGTTGACTCTTCGGCGCCACATGCGGATACAGCACAGGCCAACCCCGTTTGCGGAATTCATCCACCAGCAGTTTGATGTTGTCGATCGCTTTCCAGGCAATGTCGCCGCAACTGGTGGGGAACTCCTTGATGGCCTCGAAAAAAGGCATTGGGCTGGTTCCAGCGGTGCGGTATTGCACATCAATGATCAGCAAGGCGGGGCGCTTGCCGACACCGGTGGGTCGCCCGAAACCGGCGGCCCGGTAAGCCCGTTGCTCTTCTTCGCTGATGATGCCGTCCCATGGTCTCATGTCACGCTCCTGGTGTTGAATTTAAGGATCTGAAAATATAGTGACCGTGGCCTGGCTGCCCCGTGATCTTTCCGTTGGCCATAACGGTCTGGCCGCGAACAATGGTTTGCACGGGCCAGCCGGTCATTACCTGTCCTTCATACAAGCTGTAGTCGGAGTAAGAACCCAGCTCAGCCGGATTCACAGTTCGCGATAGATGCAGATCCACCAGCGTGATGTCGGCGTCGGCGCCAATGGCCAGACTGCCTTTGTACGGTGCGATGTTGAAAATCCTGGCTGGGGCGGCTGTCAATACTTCTGCGATTCTGCGCAAGCTCAAACGGCCTTTGTGGTAACCCTCATGCAAGAGCACGGGCAAGATCGTCGCGGTGCCGGGAAAGCCTTGCGAAGCCAGCCAAAGTGGTTTTTCTTTGGTGGCCCGCTTGCGCGGCACATGGTCTGAGGCCACCACGTCAATCGAGCCGTCACGCAAGCCTTCCCACATGGCATCGACATCGTCTTGCGTTCGAAACGGCGGGTTGGCCTTGCCCATGCTGCCAAGGTCGGAATCTTCGGTATGGGTCAGGTAGTGCGGGCAGGTTTCGACAAAGACCTTGTCGTAACGGCCGCGCCATTTCCGGACCTCATCCAGCGCCATGCGCGTGCTCAGGTGCGGAATGTAGATTTGTGCGCCCAGATGCTCTGCAAAGTACATGGCCCGCACACAGCTTTCGGCCTCGGTGAAAGCCGGTTTGGCCATGGACCAGTCCTTTAGCGTTGACCCCCCAGCGGCCTGTAAACGTGCGCGGATGCGGTTCACGATCTCGATGTTTTCAGTATGGCAGACCACCTTGACATCACCGACAGCGGCCGCTGCGGCCAGCAAGTCGTACAAATAGCCATCATCGGTTCCGTCCAGGCCGAGGTAGCGTCCCTCTTCGCCCTTGAAATTCATGAAGTACTTGAACGAGGTCACGCCATAGGTTTTGACGTAGTCGGCCAATTCGCGGATGTGATCTTCATTGGCAGTGCTGAAATGAAAACCGTAGTCCACATAGGCCCGCGTCTTGGCGTAGCCCTGTTCCCGCTGGTAGACATCTGCGTAAGCCTCGTTGTTTAAAAAGTAGCCGAGAACCGTGGTGAAACCGCCTTGCGCTGCATAAATGGTTTCGGTTTCGTACTCGGTGATTTTTTCGCCAAAACCAAAGTGCACATGGGCGTCAATCAAACCCGGAAAAAGATGCAGGCCCTGAGCGGACTTCACCGGGATGGATGCATCCACGGGGGTGCCGGGCGCCAGATGTGCCGCAATTTTCCTGTTGCGTATNAGCAGATCAGTGGGTGTTCCATCAGAACTGGAATCCACTAGGGTGCCACCTCTCAGTACGAACTCGTTGGTCATCATTGTTTGCTTTTCAAAAACAGTCATTCAATTCAGCCAGGTTGCGCGGTTTGCTCGACGGCTCCGTGATCAACAAGGCCTTCAAACTGGCCTGCAACCATACCGGGTCCAGGTTCGTGCCTATGCAGACAAGGCGGCCCCGCGGGTCTTCGTCAGGCCAAGCCGTCAAAGTCGTCGGTGTGTGAAAAACTTTCCCGACGCCCTGGATCAGGACAAAGGAGGGCGGGTCACTGAGTTGCAGCAGGCCCTTGCAGCGCAGCAGTTGTGGCCCGAAGTGGTGCGTCAGCAAATTCCACCACGCGGCGATCCCGGCCCAGGTGGGTTGCACATCCACAAAGGTGCTCCACGAGGTGATCGTACTGCTGTGGCCAAACACCCTGGGGGACGCAGAGAGCGCAGAAAAAATAGGTTTGTTTGGCGAAGGCAGCAGTTGAAATTGGCGGTCACTGGCGTGCGCTGTGAAGACAGCCGCTGCAGCCTGCCCGCGACTGGAAACAGTCACTTTCGCGCGCGGGTTGATCTGCAGCAGTTGGTGTTGGAGTGCCAGCAACTGGGCCGGTTCCACCCGGTCGGCTTTGGTAATCACCAATTGGTCGGCAACGCCGGCTTGCCGCTGCGACTCCGGGTGCTGCGCCAGTTGCTCGGCGCCCTGCATGGCGTCAACGGTGGTGATGATCTGCCCGAGACGGTAATGCTGCATCAGGGTCCGGTCGCCCAGCAGCGCATGAAGCACGGGCAGGGGATCTGCCAGACCCGTTGTTTCCACAACCACGCGGCGCAGTTCCGGGCGTCCGAGGCGCTGGGCCAGGCCCTTGATTTCCAGCAGAGTTTCCCGCAGCGAGTGGGTCACGGTGCAGCACAGGCAACCGGAGTCCAGCAGGTAAACATCTTCAGACACTTCTTTGTAAAGCAGCTGATCGAGACCGATGGCACCGAATTCGTTGACGATGACGGCCATGTCGGCGCCTGCCTCCGTGCGCAGGAAAGCATTCAGAAGTGTGGTTTTGCCACTCCCCAAAAACCCCGTCAGCAAATCAAAAGCAATCAATTCGGCTTATCCGTCGCTACAAGACAAAATTCTAAAGCGCCAGACCTTTTACGCCTGACGAAAATTTTTTACGCAAATTGACTCTAGCATAAGATCCACAGAATGCCTTCGCCCCAATTGAAGCCCAAAACCGCCAAAGCTACGAATGCTTCGGTCACCCGCAAGCCCAACTCGGTTGAGGCGATCAAGGTGGCCATACGCATGCTCAACGAGATGGCTCTGGCCAGGCGCGCCATGCGCATCACCGATCTGGCAAACAAGATGGGCGAAACCAAGCCCCGCATCCACCGCCTTCTGGCCACCCTCAAAGAAATGGGTCTGGTCGAGCAGGAACAAGCCAGCGAAAAATACCGCTTGGGTTGGCGGCTGTTTCAGCTTGGCGAAGCCGCCGGGGCGCAATTTGACCTGCGCTACCGTGCAGAGCCTTATCTGATCAAGCTGCGCGATGAGTTGAAGCAGACAGCCGTGCTGGCCATACCGATCAATGACCAGCCGATGGTCATTGCCACCGCAGAAAACATCTACGCCCGTATCTGCGTTTCGGTCAAGCCGGGCAACCGGCCGTTGCCGCACTGCTCGGCATTCGGCCGTTTGATGCTGGCCTATGCTTCGAAGGCGTCTCAGCAATCACTGCTGTCCGGGGCCTTGCCTTCTGAGACGGAAGACTCGTTGATTGACCGCCAGACCGTGCTCGACCGGTTGCCTCTTATTCGCCAGCGATTTTTTGATTACGCCGCAGGCGAAATGATGGTGGGCATCAACACCCTTGTGGTGCCGGTTTTTCGCTATGACGATGTTCTGGCAGGTGCCATTGGCATTGTCGGCTCAATCCAGGACATTCCCGACCCGCCCCTTCAGGAGCAGATCGCGCTTTTGCAAAAATATGCTGAAGAACTCTCGGCCCAGTTAAACAGCACTGCCTACCAAAGAATACGCCTTGGAAAATAAATGAACACCACACCGACCCCCGGACAACGCTTTCGTCTCGCGCTGGCGCAAGAGAACCCGCTACAAATTGTGGGCGCCATCAATGCGCATCACGCCCTACTGGCAAAGCGCGCCGGGTACCGCGCCATTTATTTGTCCGGTGGCGGCGTTGCGGCCGGCTCGCTGGGCATGCCCGACCTGGGCATCAATACGTTGGATGATGTGCTGACGGATGTGCGCCGAATTACGGATATTTGCGACACGCCCTTGTTGGTGGACATTGATACCGGCTTCGGGCCGAGCGCACTCAATATCGCTAGAACAATTAACAGCCTGATCAAGTTTGGCGCTGCTGCCTGCCACATTGAAGACCAGGCTGGCGCCAAGCGCTGCGGCCATCGCCCAGGTAAGGAAATTGTGCCTGCACAAGAAATGGTGGACCGTATCAAGGCAGCTGTCGATGCTCGCACCGATGCCGCGTTTTTCATCATTGCCCGGACTGACGCCATTGCCAGCGAAGGGGTTGATGCGGCGCTGGAGCGATCTGCCCGCTTTGTAGAGGCCGGCGCAGACGCGATCTTTGCCGAGGCCGCTTACGACCTGCCGACCTACAAGCGCTTTACCTCGGCGCTCAAGGCGCCGGTGCTGGCCAACATCACCGAGTTTGGTCAGACTCCTCTGTTCACGCTGGCTGAATTGCGTTCAGTGGGCGTGGGCATGGTGCTGTACCCGCTCAGCGCTTTCAGGGCTATGAACAAGGCCGCCGAAAACGTCTACGAAACCATTCGCCGCGATGGCACTCAGCAAGCGGTCATTGGCAGCATGCAGACAAGGGAAGAGCTCTACGACCGCATTGGCTACCACGCGCTGGAAACCAAACTCGATTTGCTTTTCCAGCAGGGCAAGTAAGGCCAGCAGCACGGGCACGGCGCTGGCCACCTTGTCAAGATGCGGCGCGCCGCGCCCCGCCATCCACATGTATCACTTGGCCCGTGATGTAGCGCGCCAGCGGCGACACCAGAAAGCATACTAATGCGGCCAGGTCCTGAGGCTCGCCGATGTAGCCTGCAGGCACATTCGCTGCCACCCAAGCTTGCTGCGCCTGCGGCGTAGGCAATAACTTTTCGTCCACCTGCTCGGAATGCAGGCGCCCCGGCGCAATGCTGTTCACCGTGATGCCCTGCGCGCCCACGTGACGCGACAAAGCCTTGGCCCACAAATGCACGGCCCCGTTGGGCGGCACCCCTCCGTTCATGATCATGGGCTCATCGGGCCCCGTCAAATTGATGATCCGGCCAAAGCCACGCTGCTGCATTTCTGGCAGAAATGCATGCGTGATTTCCCGCCCGGCATGAAAGTTCAGGTTCATCGCATCGTCCCATTGTTCGCGGGTACCCATGCCGGCAAAGGGGCGTGAGCCGCCTGCATTGTTGACCAAAATGTCCAGACTGCCAAAGCGCTTCATCACTTGTTCATGAATCTGCTGCGGGGCCTCTTTACCCATGATGTCGCACACGACGACCAGCGGCTTTGCCCAGCCTTCAGCTTGTATTTCTTCAGCCAAATTATTTAACAAAGACTCGCGTCGCGCCACGATGGCAAGCTCGCAACCTTCGCGCGCCAACATCTGTGCCATAGAGCGACCCAGGCCCACGCTGGCACCAGTGACCAAAGCGGTTTTACCGCGAAGTTGTAAATNCACTTTCGAGCTCCCAAAAAAATGCCCCGGGGGCGTTACAAGTGGCGCAAGTATGCCAAAGCCNTTTCCGGTACTGAGCAAAACAAGCAGCGAACTTGAAATTCAATGCCTCAAAGTTGAGCGCAGTCAGCACTCTTTGAGCACGTTTGCGATGCGTTATTGATTATCAACCTGGTTTGCAAATAGCTTATATATAGAGCAGGTTTACGCTATTGACAAAGGGCAGTCACACACAAATAATAGATTTGTAACTTTGTTTTCATTGACTCAGGAGCTTTTTATGCGATTCAACTGGAATTCTTTTTCGCGGTTTTCACTGGCCGCTTTTTTGGGCCTGACATTGGCCGGTGCTGCTATGGCACAACCGAAGTATTTGCTGCGTTGGGGGCACTACCTGCCGGATGGTCCTTTCCTGCAACTCGAAAAAGAATTCGCTGCCAAAATTGAAAAGCGTACGAATGGTCAAGTCAAAATTGACATCACGTTTGCAGGTGGCCTGGGCAAAGACACCGAGCTGCTGATGCTCACGGCCCGCGGTGCCATCGACATGACCGCCACAGCCCCTGGCTACAACCCGGACCAACTGCGTTACTGGCGCGCCTTCCAAACGCCCATGTTGTTCTCATCGACCAAGCAGGTGATCGACCTGCTGGAAACTGTGGTTGCAGAAATGCCCATCTATCAGCAAGAGATGGACCGCATCGGTGTGGTTTGGTTGTTCCAGCAACCCTTGGGCGAGTACTACATGAGTGGTGCCAACAAAGATTGCGCAAGCATTGCCACCTTGCGCGGCAAAAAAGCCCGCAGTTTTGGCGCCGACATTCCTAAAGCATTTACCGCTGTCGGTGCTGTGCCCGTAACCGTGCCACCTGTCGGTGTTTATGAAGCGCTCAAGAGCGGCAACATTGATTACTCGTTCATCAATCCAGGCAACATTCTGTCGCTGAAACTCAATGAAGTCGCCAAGACCCATTGCGGCCCTGTGATGGCTATTTCCGGCCACAACATCACTATCAGCAAGCGTACGTGGGCCCGTCTGCCGCCTGACATCCAAAAAATCTTCCAGGAAGAAGCCCGCGCCACCCAGCGTGAGTACATGAACTATATTTTGGACTTTGAATCCAAGTCATTGGTCAACATCAAGGCACAAGGCGGCACCATAGTTCCGATACCTGCCGAAGAGTTGAAAAAATGGCGCGCCGCTTCACCTGACTTTTTGTCAGACTGGGAAAAAGCAACCGCTGCATCCACTGGCGATGCAGAAACACCTAAAAAAGTGGCTGCCCGCTGGCGACAAATTCTGGGCCAGTGATACTCTGGTGTCGTTGAAGCTGACCTTTGGGGATGTCGTGCGCCCCCGGGTTCGGCTGCCATAACTACCTGATGGCCTGCGGTGGCATCGCCCCGCAGGCCACCTTATTGCCAGTTTGCCCCTGGCAGCACTGCATTCTTTTCCACACAGGACACTTAACATGCAAAAAATCAGCCAATGGGTGCAAAAAATGGCTTTGTTCCTGCTCCTATTGGGCGCCTTGGGCCTGATTACATCTATGTTTCTGGGCTTTGCTGATGTGGTCGGCACCAAGTTTTTTGGTTGGCCCGTTCCCGGGACGCTGGAGATCACCGAAAGCACCATGGTGTTGATCGTGTTCGGCGCACTGGCATTCACGCAGACGCAGCGCGGGCATATCCGGGTAGAGATTTTTTACACCGACCGGGGTCCCCGTACCAAAGCCTTCATGGACGCGNTCACCCACCTGGTGGCCATCACCTATTTTGGCTTGCTCGCCTGGCAGGGATTTAGTGAGGCGCTCTACAGCCTGGAAATTAACGAGGCCACCATGGGCGCGATTCGTTTCCCGCTGTTTCCTGCTCGATTGCTGCTTGTGGTGGGTAGTGCACTGTTGCTGGTGCAACTGGCTTTAGATTTGATCCAAGACCTGCAGCACATGGTCAGTGGTGAGGTCGGCGCGGAACAACACGCGCCCCAGAATTTTCAATAATCGTCGCAAGAATTACCCATGCCTTTACTCTCTCCTGAAACCACCGGCATCCTTGTTGTCAGCCTGCTTATGGTCTGTTTGTTCCTGGGGGCACACATCGGTGTTGCCCTAGGCCTGGCCGGCTTTTTGGGCATCTACCTGTCGGTGGGCCCTGACGCTGCATTTGCCCAAATTGCGGCCATTCCTTTTGGAACCACCAATTCGTTTTCTCTGGCTGTCATTCCCTTGTTCATCTTGATGGGCTCGTTTGCCACCGTCTCAGGCATCACCACCGAGTTGTTTCGCATGGCCTATGTTTGGTTGGGCGCGCTGCGCGGGGGCTTGGCGATGGCGACGGTGATGGCTTCTGCCGCCTTTGGCGCGGCATCGGGTTCGACCATCGTCAATGCTGCCGTTTTCACCAAAATGGCCATGCCTGAGATGGCCCGCTTTGGTTATGACATTCGGCTCAGTGCAGGCTGTATTGCGGCTGCGGGGACGCTGGCTGCACTCATTCCGCCCAGCATCTTGATGGTGATTTATGCGGTCATCACCGAGCAATCGATTGGTAAATTGCTCATCGCTGGCATTGTGCCGGGCATTCTGACCGCCATCATCTATTGCGGTGGCATTTATATCCTGGCCCGGGTGCGGCCCGACCTGGCGCCTCTGGCTAACCTCAAGTTCACCTGGGCCGATCGCTTTGAATCCCTCAAAGGTGTTTACGGCATCATGCTGCTGTTCGGCATTGTGGTGGGTGGCATTTATGGCGGCTATTTCCCGGCCACCTATGCCGGGGCAGTTGGGGCTTTTGGTGCGTTTGTCATTGCTTTGGCACGCCGGCGCTTGACACCGGGTTCGCTCATCAATGTGCTCAAAGAAGCAGCCGTCACCACTTCGGTGATTTTCATCATCGTCATTGGCGGCATGCTGTTTGCACGCTTCCTCACGTATTCGGGTCTGGTCACCACCATCTCCAGTTCCATGATCGGCTTGGGTGTCGGCAAATACACCTACCTGCTTTGCTTCATATTGTTGTTTACCNTTTTGGGTTGCTTCATCGAACCCATCGCCATCATGGTGATGACCCTGCCAATCATGTTCCCGGTGATGAAAGAGGCCGGGTTTGACCCCATCTGGCTGGGTGTGGTGGCCGTCAAACTCGCTGAGATCGGGGTGCTTACGCCGCCGGTGGGGCTGAATGTCTTTGTGGTTAAAAGCTCATCGCCCATACCGGTCACGCTGGGACAGGCTTTTGCGGGGGTCACGCCTTTTATTGTGTTAGATTTTTTGTCCCTGGGCTTGTACGTGGCCTTTCCAGAAATGATCCTGTGGCTGCCTAACCTCACCGCCCCTTGAGTTTGAACCCCCGTTTCACAGGAGATACAGATGCCGGTGCTCTCGCCTGATCAGGCCCATTTTTCCAGCCATGTCCAGGTGCTTATTATTGGTGCCGGGGCCTGCGGCACGATTGCAGCCCTTGCTGCCAATGAGCGCGGCGCCGAAGTATTGATTCTGGAGCGGGATGCCCGGCCTTCGGGCAACACCTCCTTGTCGGGCGGGCAGATTCCTGCCGGGGGCACCCGCCTGCAAAAGGCAGCGGGCCTGATGGACGACACACCCGATTTGTTGTTCAACGACCTGGTGGCAAAGGCGCACGGCGAATGCGATCTGGAAATTGCGCGTCGAGTAGCCGACGCCTCGGGCCCAACCGTGGAGTGGCTGGCCGATCGCTACCAGTTGCCCATCTCCCCTATCCTGGATTTCCAGTACCCCGGCCACAGCCGTCCGCACATGCACGCCTCTCCCACACGCTATGGGGTCGAACTTTTGGCGGTGCTCTTGTCAGCGGTCGAGCGCGAAGGTATTCCGATTGCCACCTCGGCCCATGTTACCGATTTATTTGCCGACGCCACAGGCCATGTGCACGGCGTGCGGGTCAAGCGTCCCGATGGCAATGTAGAAGACATGGGCTGCGATGTGCTCATCCTGGCGTGCAACGGCTTTGGCGGTAACAAAGACATGCTGCGCCAATACATTCCCGAAGCCGTGGATCTTTTTTATGAAGGCCATGCCGGCAATCAGGGCGACGCCATCAAGTGGGGCGCCGCTATGGGCGCGTCGGTCAAAGACATGGGGTCCTTTCAAGGGCACGGTGCCGTGGCGACGCCGCATGCAGTGCACTTGAGCTGGCCCACAGTCACCGAAGGTGGCTTTCATGTCAATCAGGCAGGCCTGCGCTTTTCCAATGAGAACTCGGGCTACTCAGAGCAAGCACTGCATGTCCACCGTCAAGCGGGTCAGTATGCCTGGGCGATTTGGGACGAGCGCGGTGAAACACCAGCCAGTAAACAGCACAGCCACATGCAGGCCAACGAAGCTGGTGCCATCAAACGCCACGACAGCATTGCATCGCTGGCCAAGGCCGTGGGCTGCGATGAACAGGTTCTGTCGGACACCTTCGCGGACGTGGCTGCCTGTGCAAAGGGCGCCAAGACTGATGCGCTGGGGCGTGATTTCACGCACAAGCCACCCCTTAAAGCACCTTATTACCTTTGCAAGATCATTGGCGCCCTGACCCACACACAAGGGGGCCTGGAAATCAACACCGACATGCGCGTGTTGCGCACGGATGGCACGGTTTTCCCTAATTTGTTTGCCGGCGGCGGCGCAGCCCGCGGCCTGTCGGGGCCCGCTGATTGGGGTTATCTGTCTGGCTCCGGCTTGCTCATGGCCACCAGCACCGGGCGTCTGGCTGGGGAAGCCGCAGCCACCCAGGTGGGTGCGACCAAAAGCTGCCGGCCACTCGCGCCACTGACAACATGTAGCACCAGGGAACTTCCGCGCTCAACTGCCCTCACGGTAAAAGAGCAATCACAGCGCAAGGCCGAAGCCAGTCACCTCAAGACTTGACCGGGCTGGCCATCTGGCTCAGGGCAAGGCCAATGGCCGTGACGTCGTCCAGGCGGTCCAGATCCTGCATGGTTCGGGACAACAGGGCTACCCCATCGGGCGTCAGGGTCAGCGATGCATTGGCTTTGAATTTGGCCAGCACACGTTCATCGCTGGGCGGCCGGGTGTGGTTGCCGTCCACATCGTCAATGCGCTGCGAGATTTTTTCGCCGCTGAGCAACTCGCAGTGGATGACAGCTTCGAAGTGCTGCGGAAAGCGGTCTTGGGCCAGTGGTACCCAGGTGATTTTTTGGGCCAGTGCGCGCACCTCGGGTGAAGCGCTGTGCTCAAAGCTGGCCACATCCACATAACCATCAATCAGGCGCATGGCCACGGTGATGGGCAGGCTCCAGCGCCCTGCGTGGCCGTTGGCGGGGTTCAAAGCCCGTGACCACGGCTCGCAAATGATGGGGGCTGCGCCGGCCGGCACCTCGCACACCATGGCCTTGATATGCGCAGCCTGCACGCCACGCTGCGCCAGCAAGCCCGCAGCTTCGATGAAAGGGTGCAGGTAATGGCAGCACGGGTAAAACTTGATCGCTGCATCCGGCAATTGCCAGCGCTGGCCCAAATCAGCCAGTGAATCATCAAACCGTGCGGCAGCTTGCGGGTCGCGGGCAAATTGGGCAAACAAGCCCCAGCGGCCTTCAATCGCGGTTTCGGGTCCGGTCATGCCCGCTTGGGCCAGTTGCGCTGCCAGCAAGCCGGCGTGTGCTGCCCAACCCGGGTGCAAGGACTTCACAGAAGAACCGTTGCTGACAAATTCCATCACACCGCTGGATTGACTCAGGGCAATGCCCATGGCAGCCACGGTCTGGTCCTCTGAGAGGCCGGTCAACTCAGCAGCTACCCATGCTGCGGCCAAGGTGCCGGCCACGGAACTGGGTTGAAAACCTTGTGCATGAAAACCGCCCGGCGCGGCCAGTCCAAAGCGGGCTAGGGCTTCCCATCCGCGCACATAGGCGCCCAACATGTCTGCGCCGCTGCGCCGCTGTGCTTGGGCCATGGCAAGGGCCGCAGCCGCCACCACCGAACTGCCGTGGATGATGGAGCCTGTGTGTGTGTCATCGAATTCCAGGCTGTGCATCAGCCCGCCGTTGACCAAGGCTGCGTCGGCGGG
>JGI25912J50252_10000553_pt1 | contig 11941 bp, 11 predicted proteins | sample LauGreSBDMM110DD_2_FD_50252 | JGI IMG/M metagenome (IMG submission 50252)
GATGAGCAGCAGCATCGGGCCCCAACTGACCAGCAGGGTCATGAGCAAGGAGCCTTCTTCACGCGGCTTGACATCGAACTTGACGTTGTTGGCAATCAGGTCGCCAACCAAGCCACGGTCGAGGTAAGTGGCCGTGGTGCGCACCTTGCGGTCATCATTGGTGATGGCGACGATCTCGGTGCCGCCTTGGCCCTCTTGAATGGTGGCAGTTTTGATGCGCTTGCTGCGCACCTCGTCCAAAAATTCAGAATANCCCAGGTACCCCGAGCCAGGGCCAGCGGTCTTGTCAAATTGTTTGAACACGGTGAACAGCACCAGGGCAATCACCAGCCACACTGCGATTTTGGAAAACCATTGATTGTTCAACACATGCTCCGACAAGTTATACCCAAGCCCCAAAACGGGTCCGAAGGTAGTTTGAGGCCATTTTAGGCTTTTCAATCCCCCTTGGACGCCCATGGGGGTAAACCGATCACAAAGGGGGCAAACCAGGGCTTTTTCCGCAGGGAAATGACCCAAAACCCAACAACTCCAAGGCTCAGGGGGCGGTGATCAGCCCCAAACCGACCAAAAAGGTTTCTGATGACTTGTCCCGGCTGGCCTTGGGCTTGATGGGCTTGACCAGCTTGAAATGGGCTTTGAACAACTTGACACATTGGTCGTAGCCACTGCCGTGGAAGACCTTGACCACCAAGGCCCCTTGCGGCTTCAAATGGACCTGGCAAAAATCCAGGGCCAGTTCGACCAGATGTTCAATGCGGGCCGAATCCACCGCGGCCAGCCCAGACAAGTTGGGCGCCATGTCGGACACCACCACGTCGGCCAGACGGCCATCCAGGGCCAGCACCAAGGCCGCGAGCACAGCGTCTTCACGCAAGTCGCCTTGCAAAAACTGTACGCCTTCAATCGGCTCCATGGGCAACAGATCCATCGCAATGATGGTGCCGTGCAGTTCGCCGATGGCCGCGCCTTGGGGCGACAAACGCCGGCGCATGTATTGGCTCCAAGCGCCGGGGGCACTGCCCAAGTCAACCAAGACCTGACCGGGCTTGATCAACCCCAGGGTTTCATCGATTTCTTTGAGCTTGTATGCGGCACGGGCGCGAAAACCTTCTTTTTGTGCCAACTTGACGTAGGGGTCGTTGACATGGTCGTTGAGCCACGACTTGTTGACTTTTTTGCTTTTGGTTTTGATTTTCATGGGCCAACCTGGGTCAGGGGATAATACCCGCCATGCCAGCCATTTTTCTCACACCCGCACAGCGCAAAGAACAACGCGCCCTTGCCCACCACCTGGACCCAGTGGTGATGGTTGGCAACGATGGCTTGACCGCATCGGTGCAAAAAGAAGTGGACGCTGCACTGCATGCCCATGGGCTGATCAAAATCCGCGTTTTGGGCGACGACCGTGCCGCCCGTGAAGCCATGTTGCAACAACTGTCCGAATCTTTGAGCGCAGCGCCGATTCAACACATTGGCAAATTGCTTGTGTTGTGGCGGCCCAAGGCAGAGAAAAAACGCGTCATCGACGAAGACCGCATGCCGGGCCCGCGCGAAGTTAAGGTGCTCAAGTACAGCAGCCGCGGCGGCCAACGGCCAGAGGTCAAACGCTTGCAAGTGCTGGGCAATCAGCGCTTGACGGCTGGCGGGCAAGTCAAAAGGGCCAAGCCAAAACAACGCTCGATCAAGAAAACCAGCCAAACCTGAGCTGACGAGCCCAGGAGCGGGCATCAGGACTTAGGCATCTCGGCGGAATCGGCCATGGGCCATGGCGCATTCAGCGCGGGCCTGCTCAAACGCCACACATGGGCTGTCAGACAGCCCCACTGCAGCACCCAAAAAGCCGTGCCCAAGCTGTGCCATAGCAACATGTTTTCACGCGCCACAATGCGCGGGGCAATGCCCCACTCCCCAATGGCTGCCATCAACATCGCCGCCAAGATCAAGGCGCTGGGCACATGCGCCCGGCCCCGCACACGGTCCACGTGCCGTTGGACCCATAAGCTCAGCACGCCACACACCAAACCCACCCAGGCTTGGGCGCTGAACAAATGCACCGCCAATCCTGCGGCCACCGCCTTGGTCGGGGCATGTGCAAACAGCAAGGGCACAACCCAAGCGCCCAAAGCCGTCATGCTGCCCCACCACACAGCAGCGACCAACCACAAGCCGCGCTGCCAAAACATCAGATGTACGACACCTGAATGATTTCGTAGCGGCGCTGTCCACCCGGGGCCTGCACCACCGCCACATCGCCACTTTCCTTGCCGATCATGGCGCGCGCAATGGGGCTGCTGATGTTGATCAGCCCCAATTTGAGATCGGCCTCGTCCTCACCCACGATTTGATAGGTGACACGGTCGCCAGAGTCCTCGTCCTCCAACTCCACCGTGGAGCCAAACACCACTTTGCCCTCGGCGTTCAGGCCAGCGGGGTCGATCACAGAGGCCATGGACAGCTTGCTTTCAATGTCTTGGATGCGCCCCTCGATGAAACCTTGGCGGTCTTTGGCCGCGTCGTATTCGGCGTTCTCGCTCAAATCGCCCTGGGCGCGGGCCTCGGCAATGGCTTGAATCACCCAGGGTCGATCCACCGTTTTGAGCCGGTGCAGTTCTTCCTTGAGTTTTTCGGCACCGCGCAAGGTAATAGGGATGGTGGCCATGTCTCGCAATCCTAAAAAAAACCGCCGGGGGTCGCCCCCCAGCGGTGTGTTGTTATGGGTAAATTATGCCGCCAATTGGGCGTGCAGTTCCTGAACCGAATAAACCTCGAGGTGATCCATGTGCTGCATGCCTTGCACCGCGGCCTCCGCACCGGCAATGGTGGTGAAGGTGGTGACCCGGGCCAGCAGGGCAGAGGTGCGAATTTGCCGCGAGTCAGCAATCGCATTGCGCCGCTCTTCCACCGTATTGATGACCAGCGCGATCTCGTTGTTTTTGATCATGTCCACCACATGCGGTCGGCCTTCGGTGACTTTGTTCACCGCGACCACGGCCAAACCAGCCGCGGCAATGGCCTGGGCCGTGCCCTTGGTGGCCACCAACTCAAAACCCATGGCCACCAAATCGCGGGCCACCGCCACCGCCCGAGGTTTGTCGTTGTTTTTCACGGTCAAGAAAACCTTGCGCACGGCATCGGTGGGGCGCGGCAACCTGGTGCCCGCACCCATTTGGCTTTTGACAAAAGCCTCGCCAAAGGTTTTTCCCACACCCATGACCTCGCCCGTGGATTTCATCTCTGGCCCCAGGATGGTGTCCACGCCCGGGAATTTGACAAACGGAAACACCGCTTCTTTGACGCTGAAATAAGGCGGCGTGACTTCGCGGGTCACCCCTTGGCTGGCCAGGCTTTGGCCGACCATGCAGCGCGCTGCCACCTTGGCCAATTGAATGCCCGTGGCTTTGCTGACATAAGGCACGGTGCGGCTGGCCCGTGGGTTGACTTCGAGCACATAAATCACGTCTTGGCCATCGACATGCTGGATGGCGAACTGCACGTTCATCAGGCCCACCACATTCAATGCGTCGGCCATGGCCGCTGACTGGCGTTTGAGCTCGGCCACGGTGGCAGGCGCCAAAGAATAAGGCGGCAAAGAACAGGCCGAGTCGCCGCTGTGCACACCCGCTTGCTCGATGTGCTCCATCACGCCACCAATGAAAGTTTGGCCTTCGGGGTCGCGCAGGCAATCGACATCGCATTCGATCGCGTCATTCAGGAAGCGATCGAGCAAAACCGGCGAGTCGTTGCTGACCTTGACCGCTTCGCGCATATAGCGCTCCAAGTCGCGTTGCTCGTGCACGATTTCCATCGCCCGCCCGCCCAGCACATAGCTGGGCCGCACCACCAAGGGGTAACCCAAGGCAGCAGCTTTTTCCAGGGCTTCAGGTTCCGTGCGTGCCGTGGCATTGGGTGGCTGGCGCAGCCCCAGTTTTTGCAACAGGCCTTGAAAGCGTTCGCGGTCTTCGGCCGCATCGATCATGTCGGGGCTGGTGCCAATGATGGGCACACCCGCGGCTTCCAAGCCCAAGGCCAGCTTCAAAGGGGTTTGGCCACCGTACTGAACAATCACACCCAAGGGTTTTTCTTTGTCCACAATTTCGAGCACGTCCTCCAAGGTGAGGGGTTCGAAATACAAACGGTCGCTGGTGTCGTAGTCGGTGGACACGGTCTCCGGGTTGCAGTTGACCATGATGGTTTCATAGCCGTCCTCGCGCATGGCCAGGGCGGCATGCACGCAGCAGTAGTCAAACTCAATGCCTTGGCCAATGCGGTTGGGGCCGCCACCGAGCACCATGATTTTTTGGCGTTGGCTGGGTTCGGACTCGCACTCGTCTTCATAGGTGGAGTACATGTAAGCGGTATCGGTGGCAAATTCGGCTGCGCAGGTGTCCACCCGCTTGTACACCGGACGTACCCCTTGTGCATGACGCTTGGCACGCACCGCCTGCTCGGTGCTGTGGGTGAGTTTGGCCAAGCGGCGATCGGAGAAGCCTTTTTTCTTCAAGGCGCGCATGTCTGCCACATCAATGGCCTCCAAGGCCGTGGTTTCCAGCTCCAATTCGATTTTGACAATGTCTTCAATTTGCACCAAGAACCAAGGGTCTATCTTGGTCAAGTCATGCACCTCGGACACACTCATGCCTTGGGCAAAAGCGTCGCCGACATACCAAATGCGGTCCGGCCCCGGCGCGCCGAGTTCTTTTTCCAACACCTCGCGGTCTTGGGTTTTTTCGTTCATACCGTCCACGCCGACTTCGAGGCCACGCAAGGCCTTTTGGAACGACTCTTGGAAGGTTCGGCCCATGGCCATCACCTCGCCCACCGACTTCATTTGGGTGGTCAAGCGGCTGTCGGCCTGGGGGAATTTTTCAAAGGCAAAGCGCGGAATTTTGGTGACCACGTAATCGATGCTGGGCTCGAAACTGGCTGGGGTGGCACCGCCCGTGATGTCGTTGCGCAATTCATCCAGGGTATAGCCCACGGCCAATTTGGCCGCCACCTTGGCAATGGGAAACCCGGTGGCCTTGGAGGCCAGGGCTGAAGAGCGCGAGACGCGGGGGTTCATCTCGATCACGATCATGCGGCCGTCTTTGGGATTGACGGAGAACTGCACATTCGATCCGCCCGTGTCGACACCAATTTCGCGCAACACCGCCAGACTGGCGTTGCGCATGATTTGGTATTCCTTGTCGGTCAAGGTTTGGGCGGGTGCCACCGTGATCGAGTCGCCCGTGTGCACGCCCATGGGGTCCAAGTTTTCAATCGAGCACACGATGATGCAGTTGTCCGCCTTGTCGCGCACCACTTCCATCTCAAACTCTTTCCAACCCAGCAAAGACTCTTCAATCAGCAGCTCGCTGGTGGGCGAGGCTTCCAAACCACGCTTGCAAATGGTCTCAAACTCTTCGGCGTTATAGGCAATGCCACCGCCGGTGCCGCCCAAGGTGAAACTGGGGCGGATGACGGTGGGAAAACCCACCGACTTTTGAACCGACCAGGCCTCTTCCATGGAATGGGCAATGCCCGAGCGCGCAGAACCCAAACCGATTTTGGTCATCGCATCTTTGAACTTGAGCCGGTCTTCGGCTTTGTCGATGGCCTCTGGGCTGGCCCCAATCAACTCAACCTGGTATTTGTCCAGCACCCCGTGGCGCCACAGATCAAGCGCACAGTTGAGGGCTGTTTGGCCGCCCATGGTCGGCAAGATGGCGTCGGGGCGTTCTTTGGCGATGATTTTTTCCACCGTTTGCCAGGTGATGGGCTCGATGTAAGTGACATCGGCCGTGGCCGGGTCGGTCATGATCGTGGCCGGGTTGCTGTTGATCAAGATGACCTTGAACCCCTCTTCGCGCAAGGCTTTGCAGGCTTGCACGCCCGAATAGTCAAACTCGCAGGCTTGCCCAATGACGATGGGGCCTGCACCAATGATGAGGACGCTTTGGATGTCTGTGCGCTTAGGCATGCTGATCTCTCGGTGTACCGCTGTGAAGGGACCCAACCCCAAAGGGGTTTTGAAAAATGGTTGGCAGTCTCATGGTGTTCATGCGCGGGCCTGCATCAAACCGACAAAGCGGTCAAACAGATAGGCGATGTCGTGTGGGCCCGGCGAAGCCTCTGGGTGGCCCTGAAAACAAAATGCCGGCTTGTCGGTGCGGGCCAGGCCTTGCACAGTGCCATCAAACAAGCTCACATGGGTGGCGCGCAGATGGGCGGGCAGAGTTTCGACGTCGACCGCAAAACCGTGGTTTTGGCTGGTGATGGACACCCGGCCGCTGTCAAGGTCTTTGACCGGGTGGTTGGCGCCGTGGTGGCCAAACTTCATCTTGAAGGTTTTGGCACCACTGGCCAAGGCCATGATTTGGTGCCCCAGGCAAATGCCAAAGGTGGGCAAGCCCGTTTCGATCAAGGCGCGGGTGGCCTCAATCGCATAGTCACACGGCTGGGGGTCTCCGGGGCCATTGGACAAAAACACACCGTCCGGTTTGAGATTTAACACGGCTTGGGCTGGGGTTTTCGCAGGCACCACCGTCAGGCGGCAACCGCGTTGCGCCAGCATGCGCAAAATATTGTGCTTGACCCCAAAGTCATAGGCCACCACATGAAAGCGCGGGGCCGCCAACTGGCCATATCCAGAACCCAGTTGCCATTCGGTTTGCAGCCATTCGAACGAATGGGCGGTGGTGACTTTTTGCGCCAAGTCCAAACCGGCCATGCTGGGTGCCGCCTGGGCCGCAGCCAAGGCTTGCTGGCACAAAGCGGGGGTGACGGCTTGCCCGTCAGACAAGCCCATGATGCAGCCGTTTTGCGCCCCATGCTTGCGCAAATGGCGGGTCAACTGGCGTGTGTCGATGCCCGCGATCGCCACCGTTCCTGCTCCAACCAAGTAGGCGGACAAATCTTGCTGATTGCGAAAGTTAGAGGCCACCAAGGGCAGGTCTTTGATGATCAGGCCAGCGGCGTGGACCCGATCGGCCTCCACATCTTCGGCATTGGTGCCGACATTGCCAATGTGCGGGTAAGTCAGCGTCACCAGTTGCTGACAGTAGCTGGGATCGGTGAGGATTTCTTGGTAGCCGGTGATGGCGGTGTTGAAGACCACCTCACCCACGGTGGTGCCCGGGGCCCCTATCGACTGGCCTTGCCACAGCGTGCCGTCTGCAAGCGCCAAGATGGCCGCGGGATGTTTCCCCTTTAAAGACAAAAGCACTGGGTTCTCCGAGGTTCGGTGACGCCCCAGCGCGTTCAAAAAATCCCACAGAAAACTGGTTTCGGTGGGATCTGCGTCGCTGCTTGTGAAAGGGGGAGGCTTGAGATCGAGCTGAGGGCGTGCGGTTGGGTGCGAAAAGCATCCCATTGTAACCGAGGGGTTACCCCTGTCCCGTCTGTGCAGCGGCACTGGCATGCAGACACACGGCCGCCGCCGCCGCCACATTCAGCGACTCCTCGCCCCCGGGTTGTGCAATGCGCACACAGCGATTCGCAGCCGTGAGCAGCGCGGCTTGCACGCCCTGCCCTTCATGGCCCATCAACCATGCACACGGCCAGGGCAAGGCCAAGGGGCCCATGCATTGATGCAGCCAATCGCCCTGATGAGAACTCGTGGCCAACAAGGGCACGCCCAAAGCCAAGGCATCTTCGATTGATGCCGATTCGATCAAGCGCAAAGCAAAATGAGCGCCCATGCCCGCGCGCAAGACCTTGGGGCTCCACAAACCTGCCGTGCCCCGCAAGGCCACGATCTGGGCAAAACCAAANGCGGCGGCACTGCGCAAAATGGAGCCCACATTGCCTGCGTCCTGAACCTGATCCAGCACCACGGTGGCCAAGCCAGGCTCGACCACTGGGACCTCTGGCAAATCGATCACAAAACCCATTTTTTGGTCTTCGGCCAATGGGCTCAAAGTGTTGAACAGCGCATCGGGCAGCACCATGGCGCGCTGGGCTGACAAGACTGACGCGTCACCCAAGCGCTCCCACATCGATTGGGCGAACACCGCGAGATCCACAGTCCAGCCCCGCGATTGGGCAGCACGGCACAGGTGATCGCCTTCGAGCCAAATTTGTCCACGTTTGCGATAGGCCGAATTGTCTTGGGCCAAAGCCCGCAAGGCCTTGAAGGCCGGGTTGTGGCGCGACTCGATTTTCTGGACCAGGGACGGATTCATGGTGTCCCCCTCAGCAACACTTTGGCCACCGGCGAAAAGCTGCGCCGATGCCAAGGGGTCGCACCATGGCGTTGCAAAGCTGCCAAGTGTGCGCCGTGCCATAGCCCTTGTGGGCTGCAAAACCATACAAAGGGTACTCGGCATCGATCTCCAGACACCAGCGGTCCCGTGCCACCTTGGCCAGAATGGAGGCGGCAGAAATGGCCGGCACCTTTCGGTCGCCTTGGACCACCGCTTCGGCCATGATGTCCAAGGTGGGCAACCGGTTGCCGTCCACCAGCACCTTGTGGGGTTTGAGGCGCAGGCCCATCACCGCTCGGCGCATGGCCAGCAAAGTGGCTTGCAAGATGTTGAGTTGGTCGATTTCCTCCACGCTGGCATGCGCCACACTGAAGCACAGGGCACGCGCATGGATGGCTTCACTCAACCGCTCGCGTTGGCGCGCGCTCAAGGTTTTGGAGTCGGCCAAACCCGGAATAGGTTTCAAGTCATCCAAGATCACCGCCGCAGCCACCACCGGGCCAGCCAAGGGTCCCCGCCCAGCCTCGTCCACGCCGGCCACCAAACCAGGCACGTCCCAGGGCAAGGCGACTTGCTCAGCGCGCCATGGTTTGTTCGATCGCATCGGTGGCCAACTGCGCGGTGTCGCGCANCAAAGAATGGTGCATGTCCACAAANCGCTGCTGCAAGTCAGCGACACGCTGGGCTTGGTTCAGCCAGTCAAGCACGGCTTGTCCCAAGGCCTCGGGCGTGGCTTGGTCTTGCAAAAATTCAGGCACCAAGAATTCTGCGGCCAGTATGTTGGGCAAGCCCACCCAAGGCTGCAACTTTTGTCGGCGCATGATTTGCCAGCTCAACGGGTTCATGCGGTAGGCAATCACCATGGGNCGNTTGAACAATGCGGTCTCCAACGTGGCTGTGCCACTGGCGACCAAGTTGACATCGCAAGCCGCCAAGGCCTCGTGCGACCCCGCTTGCGTCACGGTCAAGTGGATACCTTTCCCCCAGCGGTTGATGCACGCTTGCAGGCGCGGGCGCAAGGCCGCAAATGTGGGCAANACAAAATGCAAGTCGGGCTCGCGCTTTTGCAGCCACGCNGCAGCTTGCAAAAAAATAGGGGCCAATTGATCGATTTCTGAGGCCCGNCTGCCCGGCATCAAGCACACCACCCTGACCTGCGCAGGCAAGCCCAATGCCTGGCGCGCTGCGGCTTTGTCGGATTGCATGGGGATGGTGGCCGCAAAAGGGTGNCCAACATAGGTGCTGGCGATGCCATGCGCTGACAACAAAGCCGGCTCGAAGGGAAAGATGCACAGCATGTGGCGCACGCTGTGGCGGATTTTNTCCAATCGGTGGGCGCGCCAAGCCCACACCGATGGGCACACAAAATGCACGGTGGGCACACCGATCGACANCAATTGGCGCTCCAAATCCAGATTGAAGTCTGGCGCATCCACGCCGACAAAAACCGCCGGGGGGTCGGCCCTCAAACGATCAAGAAGTTGTCGACGAATGGCCACGATGCCTCGGTAGTGGCGCAGCACTTCAACGTAGCCACGCACCGCCAAGCGCTCGTGCGGCCACCAAGCTTCAAAGCCGTGTTCGACCATTCGGGGCCCACCAATGCCCTGAGCCTTGGCTTGGGGCCATCTGTGGTGCATGCCCTTCAGCAGCAAACCGGCCAACATATCTCCCGAGGCCTCACCCGCGACCATGGCAAAAGTGGGCGCATTCGGGTTTGGCATGGGCTGGGACAAAAGGGGATGGGTTCCAGGTTCAGCGAACAATGCCGCGCTGAGGAGACGCTTGGCGCAAAAAGCCCAGCATCAGATCCACATCCACCTGGGTGTCGGTGTTGCCCAGGTCTTCTATGGCTTGAATGGATTGGTCCAAAGAGAGGTCGCTGCGGTACAGCGCTTTGTGCATGGCTTTGACCGCTGCCAATCGCTCGGGGCCAAATCCGCGACGGCGCAAGCCCTCAAAGTTCATCGAGCGGGCCTGCGCCGGTTGCCCCTGGCACATCACAAATGGCGGCAGGTCGGCAAACAACAGGGAGTTCATGGCCGTGAAACTGTGCGCACCCAAGCGCACAAATTGATGCACCACCGTGAAGCCACCCAAGATGACCCAGTCTCCCACCTCCACATGACCGGCGAGTTGGGCGTTGTTGGCAAAAATAGTTTGATTCCCCACCAGACAGTCATGGGCCAGGTGAACATAGGCCATGATCCAGTTGTGGTCCCCCAATCGGGTCACCGCACCGCCACCGGGCGAGCCGATGTTGAAGGTGCAAAACTCGCGGATGGTGTTGCCATTGCCAATCACCAACTCGCAGGGTTCGCCGTTGTATTTTTTATCCTGTGGAATCGCGCCCAAGGAGTTGAACTGAAACACCCGGTTGTTGCGGCCCAACGTGGTGTGGCCTTCGATCACACAATGGGCGGCCACCGTGGTGCCCGCGCCAATGCGCACATGGGGGCCAATCACGGTGTAGGGGCCGACCTGGACCGAACTGTCGAGTTCGGCTTGCGGGTCGATCAACGCAGTGGGGTGGATCAGGGGGGGTGTCGTCACTTTATTTGACTCATTTCATGCAATGGTGCGCATGGTGCACATCAATTCCGCTTCGACGGCAATTTCCTCGCCGACCTTGGCACAGGCTTTGAACTTAAAGATGCCCGCTTTCATTCGATCCAGCGTGACCTCCAACGTCAACTGGTCCCCAGGTTCGACAGGGCGTTTGAAGCGTGCACCATCAATGCCGGCAAAGTAATAAACGGTTTTGTCATCGGGCGTGGTGCCCAGCATGTCAAAGGCCAACAAAGCTGCAGCTTGCGCCAAAGCTTCCAACATCAACACACCGGGCATCACAGGTCGGTGCGGAAAGTGTCCTGAAAAATAAGGCTCATTGATAGAGACATTTTTCAAAGCCTTGATGCGTTTTCCCTTGTCGATTTCGAGCACGCGGTCGACCAACAAAATAGGGTAACGGTGGGGCAACTGCTTGAGAATTTGATGGATGTCCATGGCGAGGCTCACAGGGGTGGTTGGGGACGCTGCTCCAGCGCCTTGATGCGCTCACGCAGTCGGTGAAGTTGGCGCAGACTGGCGGCGTTTTTCTCCCACGCCGCATTGTCATCGATGGGGAAAAAGCCACTGTAATGCCCGCTTTGATGGATCGAACGGGTGACCACACTGGCGGCAGAAATGTTCACATGGTCGACCAACTCCAAGTGCCCCAAAACGATGGCGCCGCCGCCCAAGGTGCAATGGGCGCCTATGCGGGCGCTGCCAGCCACACCAGCACAACCAGCCAAAGCACTGTGATCCCCAATGTGCACGTTGTGCCCAATTTGCACCAAGTTATCGATCTTGACGCCATTGCCGATGGTGGTGTCTTCCAAAGCCCCACGGTCCACACAGGTGTTGGCGCCCAGTTCCACCGAGTCCCCCAGGCGCACAGCGCCCAATTGCTCGATCTTGACCCATGTCCCTTGATGGGGTGCAAAGCCAAATCCATCGGCACCCAGCACCACCCCAGGGTGCAAGATGCAGTGCTGGCCCACCACGCAGTCGTAGCCAACGTGGACGCGGGCATGCAAACGGCTGTGCGCACCGATGCGGGCTCCGGCCTCGACCACACACAAGGGCCCGATGTGAGCCGTTGGGTCGATGGATGCCGCCGGGTCAATCACGGCAGTGGGGTGGATGCGTGGCCCCACAGGCAGGGGGTGGTGGGTGCGCCACAACTGGGTCAATCGGGCAAAGTAATGGTA
>JGI25912J50252_10000556_pt1 | contig 11925 bp, 9 predicted proteins | sample LauGreSBDMM110DD_2_FD_50252 | JGI IMG/M metagenome (IMG submission 50252)
TTCTAGATAAAGNACGAAGGTGGAATGATCGGAAAAGGGGAAGTCTTCAGAATGGGAGGAAATGGAGTCGATCGGCGAAGGTAAAGTAGCCCGAGGTGGACCGATATTCATTACAAGTCCCATACGTTTCGGCATGGTAGATATATATACTAGATAAACGTATTAAAGCTAAAATAGGAGGAAATAATACCCAGGGGGGTGGGTGTAGTCGCTCTTATAGCTCAGTTGGTTAGAGCATCGGTCTTATGAGCCGAAGGTCTGCGGTTCGAAACCGCATTAGAGCAATAGACCAGGGTAAGTCTTAAAACTACCCAATCCGGGTTTAGCTCAGTTGGTAGAGCAATCGACTGTAAATCGATGTGTCGCCTGTTCGATTCAGGCAACTCGGAAAATGCACGGATGGCCGAGTTGGTCTAAGGCGGTGGACTTAAGACCCACTTTTCGAGGGTTCGAATCCCTCTCCGTGCAAAAACCCTGTAAAATTGTGCATAGAATGTATTTTTGATAATAGTATTTCTGGAAATCCAAGACAGCCTTAATGTCTCAATATACCCGGTTAGCTCAGTTGGTAGAGCGCAACCCTTTTACCTGCATATATGCAGACGACAGGTTGTGGCCAAGGGTTCAAATCCCTTACCGGGTGTATACGGAATGAGTTTGCCGAAAAGTTACTCAATGCTTCTGTAGCTTAGTGGTAAAGCGTCAGGCTGTTATATGATGGTATCGTTACCATTATGCAAAGACCTGAAGATCCCCTGTTCGATCCAGGGCAGAAGCGAATTTTTATACACATAATAATTGAAATACTTATCATGTGCATTATTTGATAATAGGTTCATATTTCCAAAGAAATCCTTTTGCAGTTTTTGTCTTTCCATTACAACACATAGATATGTTTGATGATGTTGTCCCTATGTATTCTCCTGCTTCTTTGCAACTATCAAATAAGTTTAATCTATTTCCGTCAATATCTAGTTGTATTACTTTATTTTTTCTTCTTGATATAATGCCTTTATTTATTGATTCTTGACTATTTTTTTTACCTTTATGGACTTCACTTAATTTTTTCTTGGTTATTTCACTAAGCGGTTTTCCTATTCGAGGATTATTTAAACGAATAATATCATTATCATATCTCTTCTTCAAAGTATCTGAAATTTTTTGTTTTGTTTCTGCATTATGTCTCCCGCTATTTCCTCCTAGTCGTAAATTATAGCCGTTCGGAACCAAAGAATTATATTGTTCAATGTATTTTATTTCCATATCATCTAATTGATTATCGAATGTTATACATACTAATTTGAACTCAAAATTATCAACACCATATTTATTAATCGCAGATTTTAGATATCTGCAATTGCTTCTTTTTTTTAAATGGTCTTTCCAACGTTCTTCTACATCACGTATAGTTTGACCGACGTATATTTTGTTATCTGTCCTATTGGTTATTTTGTAAATATATCCCATCTTATATAATTACTACACATATTTTACTTTTATATAATTTTACGAATTAAAGTTATATAATTTTCCTAAACGTTCTCGCCCTCTTGCTTTTCATTTTGGAGTTTTTCTTTTTTTTTCAAATATGCTCGTCGGGCATACTCTTTCTTTTTGTCTGGTGATGCTACATACGTGCTTTTGTAATTAGTTCGTTGTTGATATTCTTTTACCTTTTGTTTATGTTCGTCCTTATTATTTTCATAATATGTTTTGTTTTTCAATAAATATTTATTTAGTTGCTCTTTTAACATCGCATTCTCCTCTTCGAGCTCTTTAATTTTTAATTGGTAATCCATTATGATACATGTATATAATAAAAATATTTATATATTTTTCATTGTGTTTATCTGGAGATGTGCGACCGGAACGCGGACGTGAACAGCGTGAACGGCAGTGTTCTGGGTTTACACCATTGGTAATTTAAAACACCGTTTTTGACGGCACCAGGGTAAAATATATTTAATAGCCGCTCGAAGGAGTTTAAGAGTAAAATATAAATCTATACCAGAATAATATATGAACGTAAACGCCATTAATAAAGTCAAGGAACCGAAGACCAAATCCGACGGTAAGAAAGATATATATATAATTGGTCAAGGAACGTATGGATGCATGTATATTCCAGAAATTAGTTGCGATTCAAAAGAGCCAACTTTAAACAAGTATGTTTCGAAGATTCAACAAGACAATTTCGCAAGCAGACGCGAGATCAAAATAGGAAGGGATATTTCGAAAATACGTGGGTATAATGCGCGTTTTGCACCCATTATCAAAACTTGTCCGGTAAACGTGGCTACCATTAACGGAAAGGAATTAGCGTCATGCAAGATGTATATGCAGGCAAAAGCGGCACACACAACCGACAATTTAATTACATGTAAAATCCGATATGTTGGAAAGAACACATTAGGCAAAGAATTGGACAGCGTGTTATTAAAGAAGCGGCCGTCAAAAAATGTATTGAATCGGTATTGCAAACAGATCGCAGAAACACATATGTATTTACTAAAGAGTCTATCAATATTAAATGAGAATGGCGTGTTACATCTAGACATGAAAGAGAATAATGTGATGTATGATGAAACGAATCATGTTCCTATAATTATAGACTATGGACTTTCATATAACGTGAGCGATCTAGACATTGACGAATATGCTAAGAACGCGGCGAATCCATTCGGTGTGAATGTGCCTTGGTATTCACCGTGGTGTATTGAAGTAGTCATATTGTCCTATATTGCGAAGCAGATTCAGACGAAGGCGGATAGCGCATACAAAGTGGATGTGACCCGTCTGGATTCGAAAATAGAGGATTTTGCGGTATTCTCCCAGATGATTGAGAATTATATGGATAAGAATTTGATATTACAACACAAAATATTTAGTGCAAACGAGGTGAAAGATTACAAGACCGGGTTAATCGAGTTGGTAAAGGGATTCAAGGGGAAAACGTGGCGAGAGGTATGGAAAATGGTAGTCGCGTCCAATAAATCGTGGGACAATTACGGAATGTCTGTATTATATTTGCAGGAATTGAACATATCCGGTTTACTGGATTGCATGTCTCCGAGTGTGGAGCAGAGCGACAGGAACGCGGATGTGGACGACAATGTTCAAACCGAACAGTCATTTTTGAAACAATATGTGGATGCGTTAAAGAAGGTTATTTTGTCGAGTCCGGCAAATCGTCCCATTGCAAACGAAATGCATCAGATACTAGATAATATTTTTCGAAAAACAAGTCGCAAATTGTATAATGACGTAATTACAAAATTTGAGGCGAGATTGAAGGGGGAAGACGTGAAAGAAACGATCATGATGAACCGCTTGGAATCGACACGAACCGCGATGCTACAAGACAATCGGTTACGTGTAACTAGAGGGGTTCTTGCGCGCTAGTTGTAGCGAAGTCGAATGAGTTGACGCGCAAAGTGATGGTCAGTGCCGTAATTTATATTATTTAGGGCACGAATGATTATATAGCAAAAGGAGTTTAATCTAGACCGCCGGGTCAACCGCTCGACCGAACACAGTTTTCATAGATTCATACCGATCACTATCCATGATTTCGAAGAATTGGTAGAAATCCGATTCCGCCGAGTGTCTATAACAATATCCGTTTTGGGTCACTATAATGGGTGAAAATGGATGATCTTGACCTAGACATTGTAACGCGCTTTCAAGATCCGTGCACGTGAGAGATTCATTGTTCAGTGCGTTGTATACAGCGCGAACCATCGCAACAAATCCATCACAAATTTCGAGATTAATCCAAATGGGCGAGTGTGTTGCGTATAAAATTCGTTTGAGACCAGATTTTTGTGCGATAAGGCATGCATGTGCGATTGCGCGGCACGCATGTTTGCTATGAATGGAAGCGGCGTCGATAAAAATAACAGGAACATCGTTGGCGCGAATCGTAGAATTCCATTTATATGAAATATGTTCCCATTGGGTATTCAACATGTTAATATTTTCCCCGAGACGGGATTGTTTGGGAATGAAATTAGAATAGTCTGTAATATGTTCAATGCATCGAATGGCGTATAGCACATATTTATCAAGGTGATTCGGGAATGAAAACACGTTCTCGATCCGCGAATATCCAGAGGGGTTTGTGTATGGGATGGGGAGAGGGGTATTCAGAAATTGTTGAACATTGGACGCGCAAGCAATTCGAGAAAGGTCGTTATCGCATCTAACTGTAAGATCGCTGGTTTGATTAAATAATGCATCCCAATTCTTCGCGAGAGATCCATGTGGAATTTTGGCGGGGGTAATCAGCCGAGTCTCTTTGGAACACATATGCCGTTCAACGGGGTCAATTAGTTCCGTAAGTGCGACAATGATTTTACGATACATGGTTTTATATTTACGTGCCGCGTAAAATTCGGCCTTGATCGAACGAGGTGTTTGTAATATATGAGGTGTGTATTTGCATGTCCATTGATATGCGAGTTTATTAAATAACTGACGATGACTGGATGGTTCGCGCGGGACCCACTTAGCCACGTTCGTATTGCTATATCCATATTTGGTGAACGTCACCCAGTCTCTACGTAGCGCCGTATTCATGAGTTCAACTGCGTTATCGATGAGCGGATGATCTGCACCGCGAACACTATATTGAACCATATAGTCGTATAACCCGGATACATCTCGCCAAGAACCGTAACCATATTGAGAATTGTCCCCGGAAAGTAATTCACGAAGAGCAAAACATGCTAAAACCGGAAAACATTCATACCATGCGTCTAGCATCATATATGTAGTTTCGCGGCGTCCGAGACCGCAATGAATGTCGCGAGTGTGGGCGATGAAACAGAACATGTTTTCGAGGATGGATAAATAAATGGCGTGATCGATCGAATGTGCAAATGTATTTATATGAGAACGTATTGTGTTCAGAATCGATATAAGTTGTTGACGTGCGGAATAGCAATCACAATCGCGCGAAACGGACCTCCAAAAATCGACAATGGATTCGTGCATGGCGCGCACATGATTCGTCTCGGATAAGGGTGGGAATTCGAATTCCAAATTTTGTTGGCTGTCGCCCATGTAGTTCAATCCGAAAGCTGCAGTTAAACCCACGTTTTCGTCCATTATGAATATAAGAGGTGAATTCATTAAATGGTTTACGGAAGTCGTTTACGAGTTTTACCGAATACGGGTAAATCGGCGGAGATGCGAACACGTTTCGTTTTCTTGGGCGCGCTATTAGCGTCTTGACGTTTCAAAATGGAGGCGGGTTGAATATTGATGGCCGGCGTTGTTTGGTTAACTAGAACCAATTCTCGAAAGATGATCCATATAGAATTTAATGAATGAAATATAAAAAGAGAGGGTGGTAGACGGATCGTTCGAGGTAGATCGAAGGAAGAGAAATAGGGCTTTGTATCGAATTGAAAGTCGGGCAGAAGGATACGTTCAAACATTTTGGTGGGTTCGCATGATAGACAATAATAAGATACGCTGTCGCATTTATAGCGTTTATTTTGTAAATTGCGATGGGAATGGATGATTTGCATGAGGGTCGTTTCGGATAATTCGCTACCCAATTCATTATCTAAAACTGTAAGTGGATATTGATGTGATGTAGAATGGTCGATTTGATTTTGCGTATTTACATATAACAATTGAACACGGATTTTGTCCATGGGTTCAGGTGTGCATGTGACGTCACATTCGGTGGTTCTTATATATTCATTTTCCCACTCCATATTTAATTCACAATCTGCATTCATCTTACAATCCGCACCGATTTGTATTTAATAAATTGAACGCTTTTCCTTAGGCGAAGCGTATCGAAAGTGTTTCAACTAAATTCATGTGAAATGGGTATAAAGAGAATAATGAATATAATATTGTATCACAACTGCACCCTGTAGAATATCGAAAGTATATAAAAATTACTCCCTTGAATATTTTTACGTGATACAGCACAATTTTGAATGGAGACGTAGGCTAATTGAACTACAGTTTTCAGATTGAAATCCGGATATGCTAGTTTACCGAGTGAACTATGAAGCATGGTCAACGGATTTTCGAGGGAAACGTAGGCGCTAGCCGAAGTTTCCCGAGTAAGCTCCTAAGCGCGTCGAAGGAGTTTTCAATTACACACAAAATTGAAACAATGTATGGGATACATTGCTTCAATAAAACGTATATATAATATAATACAAATGGAAGCGACATTATGCATTCCGCGTATAGAAAGCTCGACACAATTGGAATATGTGCGCGCGATATTTAATAAAATGAATATGGGAATAATAAATCGTATATCGGAGATTCCATTACGTGTCGATGCTAGCTATAAGCGAGTGATGATTCAGATGACCATCGATATCGGAAACGATAAAGGATCGTATATCATGTCGCGATTTCGCAGTGGACAGAACGTAAAAATTGTGCACAACGGTCCGGAATATTGGAAAGTGGTTATGGGAAGGGTAAATACGGTTGATTCACCTGATCGGAGCGCGAAAGTGTTTTGATCAATAACCCGGCTCACTTAGAACACGTATAATGAATATATTTATCTACTACGGGATTTCGCTGCAGGCCAGAAGAATGATTCATGCGAGACGGGCAACATAACCTTCGAAAAAATGCGATTATACCCCGAGAGTCCTGGGCCATTTTGATTTCGATAGTAAACAATTCATCAATGTGACTGTATGCATTGCGATAGTGTCCAAGTTCATCCTTTATTTTTTCCTTTGTTTCGGCCAAATACTCGAGGCGTTTTTCAATTCGCGCGCGGTCCTTACGTTTCGGGTGTTTGCAATGTAAGATTGTGCGAATCTCATTTTTAACGTCTTTAAACCGCGCGACCAACATTTTACGGTTACTTTCAATACGTTTAATAAACGAGAAAATGTTAATATTGCAAATGACGGGAAACATGATGCGGATTTCATCGGGAATGAATAGCGTATTCCACTCTTTAATTTCCGAGATTTTTTTCTCAATTTCTTGGACCTTTTCAAAGACAATTTTGGATTTGTCTGCTTCATCGTCGATGAACATAAGTTTGCTCGCTACAAATTCGAGCGTTGTTTCGAGTTTATCGAATTGTGTGGCTGTATTATAAAATGTTTGGGTAGAAGTTTCGAGTTTGAGATAGTTAACAAGTGTAATTAACATGGCCGTGAACGCATTCAGTCCGGAAATTACACCGGCGTTCCAAGTATAATTTTCAATAAGTGGTGCGAATATAGTAACGGCGGATGTGATTAATAATGCAGGTATGAGTAGGCAATTTAGTTTGCGCTGAGAAACAAGATAGGATTGAATAAAAAGGTTCTTTTGGCCCTTCATGTAAGTAATTAAAATATCAAGTTCGCTGGAATATTTATTATCAGCATCGTCGTAATATCGGTCCAAGGACTGTTCGACTTCTTGGTAGGACAATTGGCGCGCGCCCTGTTTCGGTGCATTTTCGTCGTCACTCAGAGANAGTNGGGCTGTTACTATCGTCGTAATTATACGCGAATTCGCCAACTGATTCTGGTATCGAAGAGTTTTGGCTCGACGCGAAACGTGCGCGTATTTCTTGTAGTTTTTGATCGAGATTTGTCGAATAAATTGTGTCTATGTCGGTGGGTTGGAGTGAAACATAGGCGCCAGTCAAGGTTTCCGGATTGAACACCGAGGTAGTGCGAAGCATTGCCGAAGGAGTTTGTCCAAGACTGTCTTCGGAAATGTCCGATAGGGTTTCGACTTGAATAATATGTTGGTGTTGATCAACATTCGGGGCATTTTCCATTCCAGTGTTTGTTATAACAATAAAATTGATAATACCATCTATATTCTTTTAATTGTAACACATAACCAATAATGGAGTCGGAATCGGAACCGAGAAAAACGTCGAAGTATTATAGGCGGCGCGAGGCCAAGGAGAATAGTGATTTCAAGGAATATTGCGCATCGGTCAAATCGCACATTGTTACAACCCGTTTTAATAACAACACATGGGTTGAGAACGAGGCATATCGCACTCAATATCCGGTGCTTAAATGCGTTTATGCGACGCCGGAATTGAACAGTGAACGATTCTTACCCGATGGCGTATTGTTTGTATTGGAGATGAATAATGATACGAATCGTTTGATGGGAATTGGAATGGTGAGGAATCGTGCGATTGTGAAGAAACATCGGGTGTATAGCAACGAAAATTACAATCGATATGCGTATGTTGGAAAACACAGGATTGATCGAAAAGACATGACGGAAGAGGAGGAGGTGGTGGCGCGAGTATTCGATGTATTATGTTTTACGGGCGCTAGGCATATGAAACGATTGCAAGGAATAAAGGCATTTCCGATGGATATGCTCTATAAATGCAAATCGATAATGGATTTAGTGGAGATTGTAAAGACAATGTTTAGACGGCGCATGGATAAAAACGTAGATGAAGCGAAGCGAATCGCAGTTTTGGACGAAACCGTAGTCTAAGTGTAGAGAACCCCGAAGACGTTATCTGACGGAGTTTTATAGAATCGAGTAATTGGTGAACAAATAATATAAATGGATTTTATAAACTGTTTTTATTGGAATGAAAAAACAAGATGATGCAGACGATAATTTATATAACGTATCCAATTATTCCGATTCGGACTTATTTGATATGTTGGATTTGACTAATCCAACCGATCGCGAATTAGAGGCGAAGATTTTGATGAATATCGATAAATACGATTCACTGTCTGATCCATCCGCCAAACATCTCAAACGTTTTTTCGAAGATGTATACAAGCATTTTTATGATACGGAGGAGGAGGAGGAAGATGATGATATACCTGAAAATATCACACTGAATGAAGGTTTTACTACGGCAAATGAGGTAGAACTATCGGGCAAATCGAATCGCGCGGAAGAAAATCAGGGTAGTCGAGGAAATAATATAATCCAGACGTCGAGTAAATCTGTTGCGAATCCATTGCAGGTGAGTCAGCTTACTCAAGTAAAAAGTGTGCTGAACCCGCTTTTGAAAGAGACACAAAAACGTGTAATACATCTAGATAGTTCCTATCGAGATTTCGAGAACTATCCGTCTTCCACGAATTATTTGATTAATTTGTCCGAAGTTTTGAACAATGTCGTTGCTATAAGATTACATTCAATTAGTGTCCCATATGCGTGGTATAACATAAGCAATATCTATAATGCGAACTATTTTATATTAACTGGTGTCACCCCCGGTGTAAAAGGAGTATATGAATTCAAATTTGAGGTGAGTCCAGGGACATATAGTATCGACGAATTAATGACTGCATTAGGCGATAGTATTAAGACTGTCGCGGCGAAATACCCTGAGGTTAATTTTGGGACAACTTCCGTGAAATATAATGTTATCACTTCGAAATTAGAATTGATATTAGATATAAAAAACGTGTTCACGGAACCGCAATTTTACATGTATTTTAATTATTCAACAAATGCATTTGATGCGATCGAAAGAAATAAGTCAATATCTGGTTTCATCGGATTTTCCGACAATGTAATACCAAATCGAATTGCGATGCCTACGCCATCTGGAGTCGACGGTGTGGTAGTTCCCGTTGAAAATACATATACAATGAATTCAATATACTCGAATTTTCAATATGTATATAATGCGACGTCGGCTGTGTATCCGATAGATAGCGGGTTTAACCCGAATATGGTATTCGAAGTAATTGTGGATAGTCCAGCCGTCAAAGATATATCCGGAAATGTGGTTACTCCAGCTATACCCGGAAATAATTATTTTACGATTATTAACTATGAAGGTCCCGGAAATTACGTGATAGGCGAGACGGAGGCATTAAACACAATTAAGATTTCGTTTATAGACGTATCTGGGAATTATACACGTGGAACCATTATGGAATCGGTAAACCGGTCATTATTAACAAATGATAATTTGACGCAAAATTCCGTGCTGCAGATGTTTGATATTTCATACAACAGTGTAGATCTCAGCGGCAGCGAAACGACAATTGCAATGCAACGTTTTCAATTAATTTATTCATTAGAGCCGAAATCGATTACATATGTAGAAAATATGAAGCAAATCGTATTATTTCCAGACGAGAGTAGTTTTGCATATCCACTCTGGACAGGAGGGAACTCGGTATTTATGTTCGATTCGGATACCACATTTCATCAACCGAATTCTATCCGAGGTGATGTATCGCCCATTAACACCCGATATGTGATTGATTCGTCTGCATCGCTTATGTTACAATGCACAAAACCACTTTACACTACTAATTATACGAATTTTACCTACACGTTTGAGAAATCCTCTGATGCTGGATATACCGCCGGGTATTCAATGAACGATTATATTGGTGTGAAAAATTACACAGATCAGTATCTCACCTCGGTAATAAATTCGACAATACAGGCGATTGATATATCGAAGGGATACGTAAACCCCAATATTTTTTACGATGTCGGTTCGAATAAGGTCCGAATGCAGTTTGATATGTTAATTCAGTTTGACCAAACAGATTATATATTGGATTTATCAGGGTGTTTTTTATCTGGCGCGAATTTTATAAATAAACAGCAGATAGATATTAGTAGTGGTAGTATAAATGTATTCGACGGTTCGTCTAACGCACTATCCCTGTCCATACCCCTTACTATAGTAGACAATTCGAATAATAAAATGATCGTAACTCCAAGGTCAGGACAAGGAAATTCGTATGTCGGCTCATATACGGTGTATTTCAAAAATGGTAAATATAGAAGCGCGTCCGCGCTGACCAGTATGGTGAATACAGCGTTTTGTGGTATACAGGGTCTAGCCGACACGTCAGGTAACTCATTAAATGGCTTGAATATGACGCAGACCAAATTATCATACATCATAACTGGGTCTAATATTGTTTGGACATTTACCTATGTGATAATAAACAAATTGACGGATCAAGATTATAAGGTGGTGTTTACCGACACCTCAAATACATATGTAGGCCTCACAACAGGGACATCATGGAAAGCGTATTTTGGATTCAACGATACGTCATATAATTTGGTGAGTAGTAATGTAAACGATTATACATCCGAAATTGTATCGGACAACGATGTTTATGTAGATCAAGATGCGATGATTACAATTGACGCTTCAAATAATACTTTTTTATTTAGCCCGTATTCAGATATAAGTGGGTTATATGATCCGAACAATACATCTGATATAACCATAACATTGCCCCCTGGGCAATATGGATTGTATCAGTTATACAACGAAGTAAATAATATAATGAATGCGAGTATTGAAACAGATGGATCTTTCATGTATTCATATTTTGACGAAAATGGGGACGAATATACAGTATTTCAGATAAACATAAACAAGGTATATAGTGCGAAGGATTACGAGTTGATATTTTTCGACGAAGAAAAAGCGGTTCTTGAACAAGTAACTAATATAACGTCCAATTCGTTCCAATCAATTACATGGGACGTAACAATTGGGTGGTTGCTTGGATATCGAAAATATAATCGTTATATGCTAATGCCGACGTATATTAATAATTACTTGTATGTAATATCGAATAAATATACATATGATGCGGATACCGAGATTATAACATTAAATGGTGATACAAATCTGGATTTGAATATTTTTAAAAATCTGTATTTGATTGTAGACGATTACACGCAAAACCATTTGAATGACGGACTTATAACCGGAATCCGCAAAAATCCCAATGCAGATAGGCCAAGTTATTCGAGTCGAGGGACGCGAGTTGAAAATCCGATCACTCGCAGATATCAGGCATCTATATTTAACTCAATCCAACCTGGAATGGGTATGTCGGAGAAGCAATTGTATGCTGCAAACATAATTGCTGAAGAAAATCAAGTATATCAGACGACGATGATATATTCCGATCCGCCGTATGTAAAAGACATGTT
>JGI25912J50252_10000565_pt1 | contig 11785 bp, 13 predicted proteins | sample LauGreSBDMM110DD_2_FD_50252 | JGI IMG/M metagenome (IMG submission 50252)
CAGCATGGATATGTTGTGCGTGGATTTAACACCCGTACCCCAAGCCGGCATTGGTGCCGCAGCCACACTGTGGGGTCAAGCCAGCACCGGCGAAGTGTTGTCCATCGACGAGGTGGCCGCGGCGGCTGGCACCGTGGGCTACGAGCTGATGTGCGCCTTGGCCCCTCGCGTGCCCGTCTCTGTAAATTAATTGGGGTCAGATCCCAATTAATTTTTAATCGCCTGAAGAGTCAAACTTGCTGGCGAACCACACCAGCAACAACACGGGAAGACCCAACAAGGCAGTTCCCGTGAAAAACCACGCATAGCCGGCAGCATCCACCGCCACACCGGAAAAGCCCGCTAAAAATTTTGGCGCCAACAGCATCAGCGAACTGAACAGCGCGTACTGCGTGGCCGAGTACTGCACATGGGTGAGGGAAGACAAATAGGCAATGAAGGCGGCCGANGCNATACCGCTGGCCAAGTTGTCNGCTGACACCACNGCAATCAAGGCATACACATCATGGCCGTGCAAGGCCAGCCAAGCAAACAGCAGGTTGGTGAGCGCACTCAAGACCGCACCCAGCATCAACACGCGCATCACNCCCCAGCGCAGCACCATGGTGCCACCCAAGAAAGCGCCAACCAAGGTCATGATCACGCCGTACAGTTTGGTGACGGTAGCCACCTCTTCTTTGGTGTAACCCATGTCCACATAAAACGGGTTGGCCATGATGCCCATGACGATGTCGCTGATGCGGTAGGTGCCAATCAAGGCCAACAGCAACGCCGCGTGCCAACGGTAGCGCCGCACAAACTCGCTAAAGGGTGCCACCACCGCCACTTGCAGCCATTCGCGCAGACCACGTGCTGGCGTCAGTAACACATGGGCGGGCTCTTTGGAAAACAGCACCGTCAGCATGCCCACCGCCATCGACAGCGCCATGGCGATGTAGGCAATGCGCCAAGCCGCATCTTGGTATGTGCCTGCGGGCAAGCCGCTGACCTCTGCGCGTGCGGCAATCCAAAACACACCCGCACCCGCCCAAATCATGGCAAGTCGATAACCGGTTTGGTAGCTTGCAGCCAGCACCGCTTGCAACCTCGCTTGGGCAGATTCAATGCGAAACGCATCCAGTGCAATGTCTTGTGTGGCCGAGCCAAACGCCGCCAGCAGTGCAAAACCCACCAAGGGCGTGAGTGAATCTTGCGGGTTGCTCCACGCCATGCCTAAAAGCCCGGCCATCACCGCCGCTTGCCCCAGCAACAACCAACTGCGCCGCCGTCCCAACAGCGTTGTGAGCAGTGGCAAAGGCAAGCGGTCTACCAGCGGTGCCCATGCCCATTTGAAACCATAGGCCAAACCGACCCAGCTTAAAAAACCGATGGTGGCGCGGTCTATGCCGGCTTCGCGAAGACGAAAACTGAGGGTGCCCAGCACCAGCAAAAGTGGCAAACCTGCCGAAAACCCCAAAACCAACATACGCAAGCTGTTGGGGCTGAGGTAAATCATCAAACTGTCCTGCCACGAAGGTAGCTTGATCGAAGGAGTTGGGTTATCGTTCATACCCTTGTATTGTGCGACCCCTTCAGAGGCTACATCTATGCTGACCAAACGTGCTTTTTTCCATCGCTGTGCATTTTGTATGGCCGGTGCTTACAGCTTGGATGCTTTTTCCCGCGATGGCGTAGAGGTGGGTAAGCAGTCCAATTTCACCAAGCTCGTGCCTGCCGCCGAGGTCGAAGGCAGCGCCCTCACCCAATACAACCAAATGCTCAAGCAAGCCTCGGACAAAAATGCGCTGGCGCCAGATAACCATCCCCAAGTGCTGCGGCTACGCTCTATTTCTAAGCGCTTAATTCCCTATAGCTACGAATGGAACCCGCGCGCCAAAGACTGGGCTTGGCAGGTCAACCTCATAGGTTCCGATCAAATCAATGCGTTTTGCATGCCTGGCGGCAAGATTGCGTTTTACATCGGCATTTTGAGCAAGCTCGAACTCAGTGACGACGAAGTCGCCATGGTCATGGGCCATGAAATCGCCCACGCTCTGCGCGAGCACGCCCGTGAGCGCATGGGCAAGAGCATGGCCACCAATGCCTTGTCCAGAATTGGCGGTGCTTTGGCCTCGGTGTATTTGGGCGTGGACCCGCGCTTGACCGACGCCGTGGCGGCACAAGGTGCGAATTTATTGACCTTGAAATTCAGCCGCGAAGACGAGAGCGAAGCCGATTTGGTGGGCATGGAGTTAGCGGCGAGGGCGGGCTACAACCCGCAGGCCGGCGTCACACTTTGGCAAAAAATGGACGCCGCCAACAAAGGTGCGCCGCCGCAGTGGCTCAGCACCCATCCTTCGGGCAGCACCCGCATCAAAGACATACAGGCCAATTTGCCCAAAGTAGAGTCTTTTTATCAGCGGGCAAAATCTCAGTGAATGAATAACCGAGGTCTTCAATGCCTCGACCATATGCTGTGGAAACAAATCCATTGGCTGCCCACAACATATTAAAAAGATAAACAAACATTCACTTTTAAAAATAACTAGTAAATACCACTATTCAATTATGAAATAGTACTAATACATTGATTATCCCGACCCGTTGTGCTGATGGGTTTCATATTTAAAAAATCTTAGGGAGATGATCATGGGCAGTGCGTTATCAAGTGGTGTTTGGAAAGCTTTGCGTCAAAAGTCTGTGGGGTTTGTTTTAACAAGTTTGGGCCTCGGCCTGCTGACAGGGTCTGCGGTCTGGGCTAACAGTGATGTGGAAAAAAACATTGCCAATGAAAAAAACTGGGCCATGCAAGCCGGTGACATGTCGAACCAGCGCTACAGCCGCCTGAAGCAAATCAACAAAGGCAATGTCGACAAGCTGCGTGTAGCTTGGACTTTTTCCACCGGCGTTTTGCGCGGCCACGAGGGCTCGCAGTTGGTGGTTGATGGAGCACCCTAACCATTCAGGTTTTGTGATGGAGCAACACACGCGCTTGAATATTCCGGCGGATTATGTTCAAAGCATTCAAGTGCAATTCAATGGTGAGCCGGTCTTGAGTGCCGAGGTTGATTTCTCCCTCAGTGAAAACCCCAGCTTGGAGTTCAGTTTGCCAAGTTTGAAACCCGGTGTACTCCGTGTGCTGGCCCTAGACTCGAGTGGGCGGCGTTTTGAAGGCCGCCAAGCATTGGATCAATCCTCGGTACAAATCGTAGCCCCTGGTGTGTATGCGGTGATGGGTGACCAAACGGCCCATCGTGGTAACGCCGGCTTTATTGTCGGCCCGCAAGGCGTGATGGTGATTGACAGTGGTGCTTCTTGGGCGCAGGGTCAAGACCTCATAGCCAAGGTCCGCCATATCACCTCTTTGCCGATTCAGCTACTGCTTCTCACCCATGCCAAAGATGAATTCATTTTCGGCGCAACCGCTTTTCAAGAACTTGGCATCCCTGTTTATATGCACCAAGACGCGGTGCGCCTAATGAAAGCGCGTTGTGCCACATGCTTGGAACAATTGCAAAAACGCTTTGGCCATGACGCCATGTCGCATACCCGCATCCCAACGGTTGACGTGGTGTTGAGTGGCTCATCACACAGCAGTCACACCGGTCGCGGCGTGCGCCTATTGACAGAAGGGCACACCGGTTCGCCGGGTGCTATGGCGGTGCTGGATGAGCAAACTGGCGTTATGTTTGCGGGCGCTTGGCTGGTGACTGAACAGGTGCCTCAATTGCGCGATGCCAATGTGGGTAAATGGCTCAAAGCCCTGTCGCCATGGCTGGAAGAGGGGCAACGCCTGTGGGTGCCGGGTCAAGGGCCGGTGGTCAGGTCAGAGCAAGCGCAACAGTTGCGCGTCTATTTGCAAGATGCACAAACTTGTGTGGACCAACACCTAGAACAAGGCACCTCATTGATCGACATGGACAAGGCGTGTGGACAACCCGCTTTTGCCCATTGGGCCCAGTATGACAGTCAGCATTCACGCAATGTGGTTCAGTTGTATTTGCAGACTGAGCGAGAATTTTTGATGGCACCAGAGGCGTTAAAGCAGTAAATATTCAGGTTCCACCCCCACAAGGGTTGTTGCCTCGTTATGGTGGTCAACCCTAAAGGGTTCAAGAGCATTGACAGACAAAGGCTAAAGAAACTAAATTGGCCCCTCAGGGGTAAGCACGTCTCCTGCGAGACAAAGTGTCTTTTCCAGACGGATGTTCATCGGGAGCAATCTTTCCATGCATGCCTTGCAACGCTCGCATATCGATACGGTTCTTCAAGTAGCGCAACAGCAAGCACTTAATGACGCAGCGCTTGCGCATGATGATGTCATTCGCCAGTCATGGTTGCGCTGCGTGCGTGACCACAAACTCGACCCCACGCGCATGCAAGAGGCGGTCATCTTGCCGCATGAGCGCTACCGCGAACACCAAGACGAAATCGAAGGTCTTATGCGGGTTGCCCGCTATGGCCTAGAGACGCTCTACCAACAAGTGTCAGGCCTGGGTTATGTGGTCTTGTTGACCGACGCCAAAGGCGTCACCGTGGATTTCATTGGCGACTTGCAAATGGATGCCAGTTTGCGTAAAACCGGCCTATATCTTGGCGCGGTGTGGAGCGAGCAATTTGCCGGCACCAATGGCGTAGGCACATGTTTGTCTACCGGTCAAAGTTTGACGGTACACCAAGCCGATCACTTCGATGCCATGCATATCCCCCTCACCTGCACGGCCGCCCCTATTTATGGACCCACCGGAACCATTCAAGCGGTGCTGGATTTGTCGGCACTGCACTCGCCCGAGCAAAAGCAAAGTCAGCACTTTGCACTGCAGTTGGTGCGTATTTACACCCATCAAATTGAAAACGCTTATTTTCTGAACCAATTTTCAGATCACTGGGTGTTGCGCTTGGCATCAGCACCCCATTTTTTGGAGGTTTATCCCGAATTATTGCTGGCGCTCAACGAGCGTGCCGAGGTGATTGGCCACAACCGCCGAGCCTTGGAGTTTTTTCAAACCCCGACAGCCCCAAGTTTGCTGGGCGCCAAGCTAGAAAGCTTGCTTGAAATTGGCGGCACTGATTTGGCAGGCTTCTTATTCAAAAGCGCGTATGCACGACAAACCGTGACCACTGTTGTCGACCAACGGCTGCTTTTCATGCAAGCTTCTGCACCGCGCAAAACCCTTGGCATCGCTACACAAAGCTCGGCAAATGACAAAGCCGCTTTGATCCCCGCGCCGCTTTGCGCCTTGTCTGGCGGCGACCCCGAGCTTGACGCTCAAATTGCACACGCCGCCAAGTTAGCGCCCACACCTATTAGCCTGTTGCTCTTGGGTGAAACGGGCTGCGGCAAAGAGTTTTTTGCCAAGGCGATTCACCAATCCAGCCCGCGCCGACTCAAGCCCTTTGTAGCGGTTAATTGCGCAGCTTTACCCGAGGGCTTGATAGAAAGCGAGTTGTTTGGCTATGCGCCAGGAAGTTTCACCGGGGCGCTGGTTAAAGGCAAGATGGGGCTGATTCAACAGGCGGATCAAGGCACCTTATTTTTGGATGAAATAGGGGACATGCCTTTGTCGGTACAGGTTCGGCTGCTGAGGGTGTTTTCCGAGCAAGAGGTCTTGCCTGTGGGTGGCAAACAGCCCATCAAAGTCAATATCCGCCTGATCTCGGCCAGCCACCGAGATCTCTCCCTCATGGTGCGCGAGGGCAGTTTCCGTGAAGACCTTTTTTACCGCCTGGCTGGCGCGCGCTTGCAACTCCCGCCCATGCGCGAGCGACAAGACTTGACCTGGGTGATTCAACATTTGTTTGGGCTTTATGCTGGGCAACAGGCCACACAAGACAAACCCAGCTTAAGCGCCCAAACGCTTGAGGTGTTGAAGCAACACCCTTGGCCAGGAAACCTGCGTGAACTTCGCAGTGTCATCGAATACGCTTGTTCCGTGGCGCAAGGCGCGGTTATCCAAGTCGCAGACTTGCCCACCTATTTGCGCTGCAGCCTCAGCCTGAATCTTGCGCCTAGCCACGTGTCCTCGGGCGACATTTCGGCAGGCTCCGCCCCAAGCCCAGAGCGCGACAACTTGCTTGCCGCCCTAAAGCAGCGGGCGTGGAATGTGTCGCTCACGGCCACCGATTTGGGCTTGTCGCGCATGACTCTTTATCGGCACATGAAGCGTTTGAATATTGCGCATCCCAAAAATTCTTAATGCCATTGATACACCCGCAGTGACACTTGTCGCGCGGGCTGTGACAAGTGCACACTATAAAACCAGTAAATTTATAAAAACAGTCGAATAAAGAGCAGTTATTCATTCTTCTGGCAATTTTTTACCTAGCGAATACACCTATACGAATCGGCATATGCATTGCTAATATAACCAAGGGCTCTGGCCATCTGTGTCCAGAATGTCACCCGTTTTCAACCACAACAACCAGGAGACTGTTATGACGGACAAACAACGCCCCTTTGGCGTTTCTATGACTGAACGTGAGTTTGATGAATGCTTACCAGCAGACGAAGCGGCGTTTCGCTCGCCTATTCCAACCCAGGTGGTGTCTAACGGTGAGTACAACCCCTTGCCGCAAACCGAAAAGCAAAAGCAAGTCGAGTTCCTCATTAAGGAAATGGCTGACAAGGAAGCCAAGCGCCACAACACCACACGCCGCAAATTCTTAGCCTCTTCCTCGGGCATGGCAGCAGCTTTCACTGCGATGAACATGGTCTATGGCGATGTGTTTGAGGTCAATGCTGCCGAGGTCAAGCACCCCGATGCCGCAGGCGACCGCAAAGCCAAATACAAAGGGCAGTTCATTTTTGATGACCAAACCCACTTTATTCGCGACGACTTCAAAGAGGAAGGCTTGTTGGGTTTAACCAAGTGGGCCGAGGGCTCCAATGTCAACCCCAATATTGGCAGCGTACCCACCAACTTGTCGCGCTACAAGATGGACAACTACCTGAAAGAAATTTTCCTCGACAGCGACACCACCATTGCGCTCTTGTCGGGTGCGCCGTTTGATGACCCCAATTGGTGGCTGCTCTCCAACGACGCCATTCAAAACGCATGCCGCGCGGTGAACAAAATGGCCGGCAGTGTGCGCATGTTGGGTCACTCCATCATCACGCCCAAGTACCCCAACTGGATGGACGAGGTCGACCGTGCGATTACAGAACTCAAGCCGGTGTCATGGAAGTCTTACACCATTGGCGACCCATTTGGACCTTCCAAATACGCTTGGCGCTTGGATGACGAAAAGCTCATGTATCCCTTCTATGAAAAAGCCATCAAGTCGGGCATCAACACCATTTGTATCCACAAAGGCCTGATGCCTCGCGACTATGAAAAAGCTTTCGCCGGTACTTGGGAAAACGCAACCGTTGCTGATGTTGGTAAAGCCGCCAAAGACTGGCCCAAAATGAACTTTGTCATCTACCATGCTGCTTTGCGGCCTTGGTTGGCAGACAAGCCCGACATGGAAATGGCGCAGTTTGAAAAGGATGGCTACATACAGTGGGCAACAGACTTGGCACGTATTCCTCAAAAATATGGTGTCAACAACGTTTATGCAGAGATCGGATCGAGCTTTGCCAGTACCGCTGTCACCGACCCCGTGTTTTGTGCAGCCTTCATTGGCCAGTTGGTCAACCTCATGGGCGCAGATCGGGTGGTATGGGGCACAGACTCTGTCTGGTACGGCTCGCCACAGTGGCAGATTGAGGCGATGCGTCGCTTGGAAATCCCAGATGCCATGATGAAAANNCAAGGCTGGAAAACCAAGCTCGGCGATGGNCGGGGCGCAGTCAAAAACAAAATTTTTGGCGAAAACTCAGCCAAGCTTTACCGCTTGGATGCGCAAAAAATCGCGGCCGATGCCAAAGCATTCGACCACGACATGATTGCGCAAATGAAGGCCGAGTACTTGGCTATGGGTGGCGAGCGCAGCAATGCCGCTTATGGCTACATTGCCAAAGAAGGCCGTCTCCCAGAAGCGACTTAAAAGGTCCAGTGAGGTGAAAAGGCGCTTGCCAGCGCAATGCTGGCAAGCCCTTTTGCCTTATTCACACAAATATCATGAAAGGAGAAATCTTATGAACTTGAACAAATGGCTTTTAGGTGCAGTTTCTGGTTTGTTGTTGCTCGGTTTGGCTGGCGCAGAAGAGGAAAAGAAAACCCGTGTCGGCACCTGTCCTGATGCCAAAAAACAGCAAGAATATTTTTGCGACATGAAGAATGCAGCGACTGACTCCATGGTGGCATTGGGCACGGCTTGTCGCAACGCCAAGATCAATGTCAAAGAGGCGTGTGAGGGCGTGGTGACACCAGACCCCGCTTACAAATCATGCGCCATGGAGCAAAAGTGCTAAAAAGGGAGTGCATCCTTGGTATGGCTTAAAGGCTTNGCTTATGTCAGCGGCATAGGCTTAGCCTGCCTGCTGTCTTGGCCGTTGTGGGCACAAATTGTTCGAAGTGAGCCCAAGCCCATTCCACTGAACGAGGTCTTTTTACAACCGGTGCCCGGTTTGACCTATGCGCAGCTGCGCTTGTTCAGGGAAGGCGAAAAAGAGTTCAAAGTTCCTTGGGTGGTGTTCCCTTTGCTTGGCGGCCATTGGGGCTTGGGCCCCACCTTTATTGCCAATGCCTGTACGGTCTGCCATGTGCAAGCAGGGCGCGGGCGCACAGTCGACAACGCCATCATTGTTCAGCAATTGCTGCGGGTTTCTGTGCCGGGCCAAGGTCCCCATGGCGAGCCCCTTCCCCATCCTCATTACGGTGAACAAATACAGGTGTTTGGCGTCAATGTCGGCTTGAAAGAAAACCTCAAGCCTGGCGAAGCCGATGTGTATGTAGATTGGATGCCATCGAGCGTGACGCTGGCCGATGGCACCCCAGTAGAGTTGCGCCGCCCCAAACTGCGCATGGAAAACCTCCGAGATTTGGGCCACTGGGCGAGCAGAGCATGACATCGCTGCGCAATACGCAGGTGATTTATGGCTTGGGTTTTTTAGAGGCCGTGCCTGAAAGCACGCTCAAGGACATCGCCGCCTTGCAAAAAAAACAAGGTTTGAATGGCCGACTTAATTACGTGCGTGACGATATCCAGCAAAAAACCGTGCTGGGGCGTTTTGGTTGGAAGGCCAATCAGCCCAGCATTCGTCAGCAAATTGTGGCGGCTTTTTTGGGCGACATGGGCGTGACCTCCTCTTTGTACATGGAAGAGAACTGCCCGCCTGTTCAAACCCTGTGTCTGGCCATGCCGCCCGGCAACCGCCCCGAGTTGTTGGACTACAACTGGGATCAAATGGAGTTTTGGCACGCGGCTTTGGCACCCCCGCCAGCGCGAAACTTGGAACTGCCCCAAGTCAAGCTCGGCGAGAAATTATTTCAACAAGCCGGTTGTGCGGCATGCCATGTGCCCGAGTTGCGCACCGGAGACTACCCCTTGCTGCCCATCATCGCCAACACCACCTTCCGAGCCTTCACCGATTTGTTGCTCCACGACATGGGGGAAGACTTGGCCGATGGGCGACCCGATTTTTTGGCCGGCCCCCGCGACTGGCGCACCCCACCGCTGTGGGGCATAGGCTTGTCAGCGCAGGTCAATGGCAGCACCCATTTATTGCATGATGGGCGGGCGCGCAATGTCCTAGAGGCCATACTCTGGCATGGGGGAGAGGCAAAGGCGGCCAAAGACGCTTTTAGCAAAATGCCCTTAGACGAGCGTGAAGCGCTTATTGCCTTTGTGAATGCGCTATGAATAAATACAAACCTGCCGCCTTGTGCCATCCCTTTCAATCACTGATGTTGTATGTGGTGTGCGCTTTGCTAGCTACAGCACAGGCAGAGTGGAAGCTTTATGGAGACAACGGTAAAGCCGAGTTTTACTACGACCCCGCCAGCATCGTGGTGCAGGGCGACACAGTGGCCGTTTGGGAAATGCTCAATTACAGTTTTCCGCTCAACCGTGTCTTGTCTAACCGCTCGCGCAAAGAATACGATTGCAGCAAGGGTAAATTTCGGATCTTGGGCGGCGAGTTTTTTGCTGGTCCCTTGCTCAGTGGAGAAATCATCAGCGAAAGTCAAGAGGCAGAAAGCGCTTGGCGTATACCCGATCAAGGAACCCGAAACATGGAGTTGATGGTGTTGGTGTGTCCCGTCAAAAGTTGAGCCTTTTCATACGAAGGAGTTTTTATGTTTAGCCAAGCAAAGTGGTGGATGTTGTGTGGCATGTGCACAGTGGGTCTGGCGCATGCAGGCGTTGATTTTTTGGAGCCGCTCGATGGGGCCGTGGTTGAGCCCACCTTCATGGCCAGGTTCCAGGTCACCGGCCTAGAGGTCGTGCCGTCCAATGTCAATAAACCAGGCACAGGGCATCACCATTTGTTTATCAATTCGGTCGACATTGAAAAAAATGTTGTCATCCCCAACGATAACCAGCACAAGCATTACGGCAAAGGCCAAACCGAGGCTGAAATTTTTCTACAACCAGGCAAGTACACCTTGACCTTGCAGTTTGGCGACAGTTTGCACAAGTCCTATGGCGAGGACTACCGCAAAAAAATCAATATCACAGTAGTAGGCAAACCTTAAGCTCAAGTCCCACCCACATAGGGGTTGCTTCGCCGCTCGCGGCCAAAAGTGCTTTCAGGGCCGTGACCGGGGATGAACACCGTGTCGTCNCCCATGGGCCACAAGCGCTGGGTGATGCTGCCGGCAAACAGCACGTCACCTACAAAAAGCGCGTTTCAGCTCTGGCGAATAAAACACCACATGGCACGGGGTGTGGCCAGGGCAGTGGCGCCCAAGCTCACCGTGTCGCCGTCGCTCAGCCACCGTGTGGGTGTGAAGGCGCGTGACGGGGGAAAACCGTAGCCCGCCGCGGCCTCTTGCAAACCATCGATCCAAATGGCTACCAACCTCACGCCCAGTTGCTTGCAAGCGCTTTGCAACATGTCAAGGTCGCCGCCGGGGTCGATGATGGCGGCGGTCATACCCTAGTCTTCCCAGACCACCGAGCAGTTTTGTTGAAAAGGCGTGACGGGGATGGTTTCGTAGTGAAGCATGGCAGTTAATCCACTTGTTTTTTCACATCAATTAAATACGCCGCGCCAACTTCAGCGAAGCGCGAAGAGTGTCATTGATACGTGTCTGCCAGCCTTCACCCGTGGCACGCAGCGCAGCGAGTACATCCGCATCCAAGCGAATTTTCACGGGCTCTTTGGGCGTTTCAGACTTGGGACGGCCACGCCCCCTGAGCTTGTCGCCTTCATAAAGATCCGCTGACTTGAAAAACTCGGCCGTTAACTCCGGTGCATCGTCAGGATCACTCCAAGTGTCTGGGGTAGAGCGCTTTTTCGCGGTCATTTGCTTTCCTCATGCTGATGATGCGGCGAACCTCGCCGCGCGGCGTCCAAACCACCACCACCAAACGTGCCTCCAACCAGCCAACGGTGATGAATCGGTTTTCCTCATAGTCCAATCTTGCATCTTGTCCAGTGAAATGAATGCCCTCAAAGACTTCAACTGCTCTGGCAAAGTCCAATCCACGCTCAAGCAGCGTTTTGTCGCGTTTATCCTGATCAAACTCAAGATTCATTGAATTATTGTACCCCCAATAAATATTGAAACGAATCAGCGCCGCTGTTAATAAAAAGACTCACCAATATTGATGGCCCACACATTCATCAAACCGACATAAAACTTTATTAATCTAAGGAATGTTGAGTTGTTCATTTGAGCAACCACCAACTTACCTACACAAAACTGATGCACTACCGCGCTGTTTTTATCTCTGATCTGCACCTGGGAACCCCAGG
>JGI25912J50252_10000576_pt1 | contig 11670 bp, 9 predicted proteins | sample LauGreSBDMM110DD_2_FD_50252 | JGI IMG/M metagenome (IMG submission 50252)
ATCATGCGATATGCAGTTGTTCCACACAATGTTGATGCAGCTGCCTCTTCCCATGAAAGAGATGGCGCCTTTGGTAGGCACTGGTGCTCTTGCACAATTGAAAACTGACCAAATGATCCGTAGTTTGTTTGGTAACCCCAAGTCTTTGAAGAACGGGCAATCATTGGATCTTTGCCGGCTAACACCCAAGGATCATCTGCATCCCACCAACCATGGTGNATNGCAACTTCGTCGCCAACTTTTACTTTTGTTACACCTTCTCCAACTGCATAAACAATTCCTGATGCATCGCTACCACCGACNTGAAAATCTTCTGGCTCTCCACCTTTTTGACGAGCTGCGATTACATCGATTGGAATTCCGCGAGCAGCCCAAACATTGTTGTAGTTAATACCGGCAGCCATCACTGCAATTAAAACTTCACCACGCTTTGGCGTAGGAGTGGGAACCACTTCAACTTTAAAAGCATCTTTTGGTTCGCCTAAGCGGTTTGATCGAATTACATGAGCAAACATTGTTGGTGGTACTTCTCCCACTGGTGGGAGCGTTCCGATTGCATATGAAGCCATGATGGATCGATTGCCCTTCGTTTGGTGTGGTGAAACTATGCCTCATGGCATCTTCTATACAACTAGAGTTGCGCATATGGCACATCTAGGTTTAGCATCGTTTTATGAGTTCTAAGCGTCAGACTAACTCCGCCGGTTTACGCCGAGATATCGAACTTCTAGAAGTTCTGGGTAAGTATGAAATCGAAAATCGATCCGGCATAGGCGTCATTCGAATTGCAGAGATGGCCGGGCGAGAAAAGACCCAAGTTTCCCGGGCGCTAGCCACCTTGGCCGAACAAGGCCTTGTTGATCGCGACCCCAATACGATGTTTTATCGTCTGGGCTGGCGACTTTACGCCTTAAGTGCCCAGACTTTTGAGGCGCATTTAGTTGCAGTTGCCGCGCCCTACCTTCGCCGCCTGGCCGAACTTGCCCAAGAGACGACCCACCTTTGCGTTCTTCGCCATGATGAAGTCCTTACTCTTTCAACGGCTGCACCCGCCCATGGCTTTCGCGCAGTGTGGGAGGGGTTAACTTCTCCGGCGCCATCTACTTCTGCAGGGCGCATTTTGTTGTGTGAATGGGACGAGACCTCTCTTGCTGCAAAGTGGACACAAGATGCGCTCGCAAATGTGATGGGGCAACGTATTTTTAAATCAACTCAAGAGCTTTCCGAGGAGCTACAGAAAGTACGCCAACAGGGCTTTAGTGTGGTCGATGAAGAGTTTGAAATCGGAGTGGTGGGTTGTTCTGCTCCCATAAGAGATGCATCAGGGCGAATAGTTGCCGCCCTGAATATCGGAGCACCTAAAGCCCGCCTTGAATCCAAATTGGATCAGGCAGCACGCTTAACACGTAAGGTCGCCAACGAACTATCGCAAACGCTCTATTCACCCAGCTAGTGGGAGTCCAACTTCACCCGTGCCAATTGCGCAATCTCGTCGCATAAAAGCCTGTGAGGTGTGTAGATTTCTGCTAATTCAACGGAGGGCACATTCGTGACGCAACGCCATATCTACCCTTTTACTTTTGGTGACATGTCACAAAAAGATTTACTGGGTGGCAAGGGTGCCAACCTTGCTGAAATGGTTCGCATTGGCCTGCCTGTTCCGCCAGGATTTACGATCGCTACAACTGCCTGCCGCGAATATTTAAAGACTGGTCAGTTTCCAGATGGTCTTCGCAAAGAGATTAGCGACTCACTAATAGCGCTAGAAAAAGAGTTAGGGAAAACTTTTGGCGGAGTAAAAAACCCTCTTCTTGTATCTGTTCGCTCTGGTGCAAAGTTTTCAATGCCCGGCATGATGGAGACAGTTCTAAACGTTGGAATTACTCCAGAGGTCGCCCAATCAATGGCAGATAGCTCTGGCAATGCGCGCTTTGCATGGGATTCATATCGCCGATTTATTGAGATGTACGGCAAGATCGTCTGCGATGTTGAGGCAGAGGAGTTTCATAAAGTTCAAACACGCATACTTGCATCGCACAAAACGGCAAATCTGCAAGATTTAGATGTTGAGGGATTAAAGGCGCTCGCAGATGGATTTATCAAAGTAATTGAAGCTGCAACAGGAAAAGATTTTCCAACAGATCCCCGTGAGCATTTAATCGATTCAATCGAGGCAGTCTTTAGATCTTGGAACTCAGAGCGAGCAACTTTGTATCGCCGGCGCGAGAGAATTCCATCTGATTTAGGAACAGCGGTAAATATTCAATCAATGGTATTTGGAAACCTCAGTGATGACTCTGGAACAGGTGTTGCCTTCACTCGCAATCCATCAAATGGTGAGATCGGTTCATACGGAGATTATCTACAAAAAGCACAGGGTGAAGATGTTGTTGCAGGTATTCGCACGCCTATGTCACTTGATGAATTTGGTGTCCTGGAGCCTCGTGTTCATGGCGAGTTAGAAAAAATTATGGTCATGCTAGAGGCCCATTACAAAGATCTCTGTGATATCGAATTTACAATCGAGCGCGGCAAGTTATATATCTTGCAGACCCGTGTTGGAAAACGAACAGCAGAGGCGGCATTTCGTATCGCGTTGCAGTTTGTTGATGAAGGAACAATCACCATGGACGAGGCGCTACTTCGAACAAGTGGAGATCAGTTAGCGATGCTGATGTTTCCCCAGTTTGATACCCGGGGCACACTCGTTGAAATCGCTCGCGGTATTCCGGCATCTCCGGGAGCTGCAGTTGGTGAAGCAGTATTTGACTCTAAACGCGCATTTGATATGAGTAAGGCCGGCAAAAAAGTAATTCTTGTTCGTCGCGAAACAAGCCCAGATGACTTAGTGGGAATGGTTGCTGCAGAGGGAATTTTAACTAGCCGTGGTGGTAAAACTTCACACGCAGCAGTTGTTGCTCGCGGTATGGGAAAGACTGCTATCTGTGGAACAGATTCAATCTCTGTAGATGAGCGCGCAAACTTGTTTACCGTCGGCACCCACACAGTTTATGAAGGTGACATCATCTCTATCGATGGAACGACAGGAATAGTTTATTTAGGTGCCGTTCCAGTCGTTGCATCTTCTGTAACTTCATATTTAGAGGGGCGAGTTTCTGCAGATACTGATCAGGCATCACCAGTAGTAAAGGCAGTGCACACCGTTTTAACGCACGCTGATTCACGCCGTAAACTTAAGGTGCGAACAAATGCTGATACGCCAGAGGATGCAATTAGAGCAAGAATTCTAGGAGCACAGGGTGTTGGCCTATGTCGTACTGAGCACATGTTTTTGGGAGAGCGCCGTGCATATGTGGAGCGTTTAGTTTTAGCTGAAAATGAAGATGTGCAACGCGGTGTCATTGCCGAAATGGAACCGCTGCAAAGAGCTGACTTTGTCGGAATCATGATGGCAATGTCAGGGTTACCAGTAACTATTCGGTTGTTAGATCCACCGCTGCATGAATTCTTNCCNTCACTAGTTGATTTAAGTTCTCANATGGCTAGAAGTGAAGCGCTAGGGGAAGAGATTCCGGCCAGAGATAAAGCTTTATTTGCAGCTGTTCGACGTTTGCATGAATCAAATCCAATGTTAGGACTGCGCGGAGTTCGTCTTGGAATTTTAATTCCTGAACTCTACAAAATGCAGGTTCGAGCCCTTGTGCATGCAGCGCTGGAAGTAAAAAAACTGGGACATGATCCAAAGCCAGAGGTAATGATTCCTCTGGTTTCTACTCAACGAGAGCTTTTATATCTGCGTGAAACTTTAGAAGAAGAGATCGCACAGACCTTTAAGGGCACAAATCAAGTAATTGATATGCCTATTGGCACAATGATTGAAACACCACGTGCTGCAATAACTGCAGATCGCTTGGCTGTGCACGCCGACTTTATTTCTTTTGGAACAAATGATTTAACGCAGTTAACATGGGCCTTTAGTCGAGACGACGTGGAGTCAACTTTCTTGCCTCGCTACCTTGATTTAGAGCTGCTTCCATTTAACCCATTTGAATCTTTGGACCAAGCAGGTGTTGGTATTTTGGTTCGACAGGCAGCAGAGCTCTCTCGCACAGTGCGCAGTGATTTCAAACTAGGTGTTTGCGGAGAACATGGCGGAGACCCACGAAGTATTCACTTCTTCCACGAACTTGATTTGGATTATGTCTCTTGTTCACCATTTAGAGTGCCGATTGCGAGATTGGAATCTGGACGCGCAGCAGTGGCTAAGTAAGGGCGCATGAATAATTTCATACGTCTAGGTGTGATGTGGATTGTTGGCGGCGCCATCTATCCATTTTTAAGTGAAGTAACAAGTAGCGTTGATCTACTCAACATCATCTTTATCCGTTCCGTTGGAGCGGCAGCTATTTTATTTCTTGCCGTTGCATTAACAATGCCNGGTTCGCTGAAATTGATTCGTTTTGATAAGAGGTTAATAACCTTANGCGTCACTGGACTTATATTTTCACCAATATGTAGTGGCGCTGTTGCGTGGGCAAGTTCTAAAGAACCAGGTGCTGTAATTGCATTGATCTATTCCATCTTGCCAGCGATAGCTGTCGTTTATGCCGCCCTTCATCGTCGTCTACCAACTCGAAACTCAGTAATAGGTGTCGTGATCGCAACGCTTTCTGTTGCTTTCTTGATTGGCGCTCCCAGTGAATCGGTATCGGCGATTGGAATCTTTGTTGCCTTCTTATCAGTTATTGCTTGGTTTATTGGAACTCAGATTTGGATAAACTTTGAACCGGGCTATCCAATTCTTTTGGCAACTGCAATTCAAGTTTCGATAAGCGCCGTTGCCGCTGGAATTCTCAAAATTTTTATTTCAACCCCGTCGATAAAAAGCGAAGATGTTATTAACTTTAATATGATCTTTTTAATCGCGGCCCTTGCTGCACAATATTGGGCCTATATGGGAATGGCCGATCGTGTTTCACCTGAACTATTAACTTCCTTTGCATTCATCAATCCTTTAGTTGCTGGTGCAATTGGCTATTTTATATTTCAGCAAGAAGTTTCTGTGGTGCAGGTAATTGCGGGTGTAATTTTACTCATTGGTGTTTTTATAGTGGTGCGAGAGGATTTAAAGAAAAACTCTCAAACAAAAAGAATTTGAGTTTTCCGGGTTATTCAGGCATTTCTCAAACTTTCAACACGTTCATTGACCCCTGGTAAGCCAGCAAGTCGTCGAATATGTGATATTTCCTTCACAAAACCCTCACGAAATCCATTGCAATCACTCTTTTTGGATGGTATTTTTTTACAAAGAAGTTCCTGCAGTATTGAAAGTCCAAAGTCCTTCGAACCTAGGTAGGAGTAAATAAATGTCTAAGCAGGCCGTAAATTCATCTTCTAAAATTAACAGCGGGCCAACAGGCCGTGGTTACATTGGAACAATGGCTGCAATGTCATCTTTTGATGACGAGAGCTACTTGGATTTTATTGAAGGACTTCGCATGTTTGCACTTAGATCTATGAATCCTTCATCGGCTAAGGCACTTAAAGAAGAGATTAATGCAGGAAAAATTAAGTCAGAAAATCCAACGATCGCCGAGACTAGAGCGGTCGCTGATCCAATTCCAGTCATCGGTATTCGTAACCGAATGCTTCATAGCACGCAGGGATTAAACTGGGGACGAATTGTTGACTCATATGATGTCAACCGCGATGCACTTGAACAAGAGTTAACAGATGCCGAAAAAGACGGTCCTGGAACATTGCGATGGAATCCAAACTTTGTTTATCCAGATTACTTCACAGCTATTCCTTATCATCGCCAACCTGGTAGTTATCACGCCGATCCACTTGGTGGACATGTTTATCATTACGGAACAAAGGTTTTCCACGGTGGATCAAATGATAAAGATGAATCCAAAATTGAAAGAATTGGAATGTTGCCAGAGCCTAAAGATGGCGTTATGAATAAATTTTTGGATATTGCATGTGCAATTGGATCTGGAACTGTGGCAGCAAAGTTGCGATGGCCAAAAGCTGAAGTTTATGGAATTGAGCTAGCCGGTCCGCTTGTTCGCTATGCACATATGCGTGCAACTCGGTTGAAGTCTGAAGTTCACTTTTCTCAGCAGCTTGCGGAAAAATTGGATTTTGCAGATAACACATTTGATTTGATTTACATGAGCACGTTGCTTCATGAGATGCCATTAGAAGAGGGCAGAAAAGCTGTTCAAGAAGCACACCGAGTTTTAAGACCTGGTGGAATTCTTGTTATCAATGACATGGTCCAAGCGACTAAGCCATTAAATATTTGGAGTGATTATGATCGATACTTTGATCATAGATTCAATAATGAGCCATATGCCTACAAATACGTGCACTCAGATTTGGATTCATTCCTAGCTAAACAATTTTCCTCTGTTGAGAATTTAGTTCAGGGTAAAACCTCTACTTGGACTTGCACCAAATGAGTGATCGAGTAAAAGAGCCCCTTGGAAAGTTTGCACCAGAGAATATAAATGATCATGTTCTCCATGTAATTTTTGAACTTGCGGCCGAGCTTTGGGTCGTTAAGCGCCGACTTGCTGAAATCGAGGAGTCTGCGGTTCAAGGTGGGGCAATTACCAGTCCTGATGCAAAGATTCGTGATGAATCCTTTGCATTTGATAACTCTGGTAGAGATGCATTCGTAGAACGAATCTTTGGTTCTCTCAAGGATATTGGCGCTAAATTAGATACTCAGTAATTCGAGTCAAATTTAAACCAAGTATCTATTGTGAGTAAAAATATTGGAGTTGTCGTTCCTTGCGCAAATCCCGCGGTTGAACCAGAGGTTCATGCGTTAGTTCCAACTGGATACTTTCCATACGTGGCACGACTGCCTTTTTATTCCGATTTGGATATGAGTTCAAGACTCAATAAATATGTAAGTGATCTTCCTGATTCAATTGATCGCTTAAAGGGCCTGGACATCATTGGAGTACTAGTTGCATGTACTGGTTCTTCATATCCACTAGGTATAGATGGAGATAAGGCTTGGACAGATGCCGCCTCTAAGCAACTTGGAAAGCCTGTTGTATCTGCAGCCGGCTCTGTATTAAAGGTTTTGCAACTACTAAATGCCCATGAATTAATTGTTATCTCACCATATCCTGCCTGGTTAACAGAACAGTTGAGCAAATTTTGGATCAGTGCCGGATTCACCATCACTGAACTCATTGAGATAGATAAATCTGGAACTATCTATGATTTAACCGAAGAAGGAATTTTGGATGCATTAAAGCTGGCTCTTAATAAGAAAGGCCCTAACAAAAATCAAACTCTTCTTATTGCCGGGACCGGAGTTCCCAGCTTGGCACCGATTGAATCCATGTTGGACTTCTTTGATATTCCAATCGTAACGAGCCAGATTGCTGGAGTTTGGAATCTTTTTTTCTCTTCAAATATGCGACATGATTTGATAAATACTCCAAGTGCAGCATTGAAAAAGTTGGATCAACAGATCAGTCAAAGGGCGCAAAAATGAAAGCGGCAAATCCACAGGTTGTAGTCATTGGAGCTGGTCCCGTGGGACTAGTAACTGCCATTGGTCTTGCTCAAAAAAATATTAAAGTTTTAGTCCTTGAAAAAAACTCAGTTGAAGTCCCTCCGCAGTGGAGAGGTTCAACAATTCATCCACCAACCCTGGCAATATTTGATGAATTAGGTCTGGCAGAGAAAATCATAGAAGGTGCAGTAAAGGTCGACGTCCTTCAATTTAGGGATTTAGAGATAGATCAAGTTGTGAATTTTAAATATAAAGTGCTAGAAAATTTGGTCAAGTATCCATTTCGATTACAGTTTGAACAGTATAAAGTTTTAAAGCTCCTCCGTGATACTGCATCAAATCATGAGAACATTGAAATCCAATATGAAGTTGAAGTTGAATCTGTTTCGCAGAATGAGACAGGAGTAATCATTGAGGTGCAACAAAGCGGCGGTCCCAAAACCATTCAAGCCCCTTGGCTGGTTGCAGCAGATGGTGCACACAGCAGCGTTCGTAAATCATTGGGAATCAAATTAGATGGCTTCACTTATCCCTTTCCAACGACCGTTGTAGCTACGCCATTTAAGTTCGAAAACCACATTTCAGATCTAGCCCCAGTTACCTACTGGTCCGGTCCGACTGGGCGACTTTCTATGATTAAAACTCCAGATATCTGGCGCATAGCAATGACAACACCTTTAGATGGTGTTGATATTTCTAGTGATGATCGCGGAACAATTGCAAAGCCATCAGAAGATTTTACGAATGCAATCTCACTTTTACTCAAATGGATACCGGGCGTAACACTTGATGATCTCCAACTAAAACAGTACGAGGTATATCGATCACATCAAAGAATTGCTCAGGTGTTTAACCTTGGAAGAGTTGCTCTGGCAGGGGATGCAGCACATTTAACAACTACAAATGGTGGGATGGGTCTTAACTCAGGGGTGCAGGATGCAGCCCATCTAGTAAAAGCCCTATTAGTTGCAATTAGAGATGAAAGTATTGAACCAATAAATGACTATGCTCGCGATCGCAAAGAGTTTTGTGAGAAATTTCTACAGCCAACTACCTCAAACAACCACCTGACTGTAGATAATCCCGACGAGGCGAATAGAAGATTACGACTTTCTGAACTATTCTCAGATTCTAAAAATGCCGAAGTTGAGCTGCAGGTAGTGGCCCGAGCGAGCATGATCACTGAATTAGTAAAGTTAGGAAACTAGTACTAATGAGCGATATCCATAGCCCAATTACAGGTGAAGTGATTGCTCAAATTTCCGATGCAACATTAACTGATGTAGATCTTGCTCTAGATCGAGCTACAGCCAGTTTTGAAAAATGGCGCAAAATCTCACCAAGTGCACGTGGCCGATTATTAGTTAGAGTGGGTCAATTAATTCGAGATAAAGCAGATGAGATTTCTGCCTTAGAGACTCTCAACACAGGCAAGCGATTGGCTGATACTAAACGTGAGGCAATTCGAGCTGCTGAATGTTTTGAGTATTACGGTGGCTATGCCGACAAGGTTGTAGGTACTGTCGTATCAGTCCCTGGAGATTTTCATGCATACACAGAGCGCGAACCATATGGCGTAGTAGTAGGCATTATTCCCTGGAACGTTCCATTCTTTTTTGCTGCAAAGAAAATTGCACCTGCAATTGCATTTGGAAATGTTTCAGTTTTAAAACCAGCCCTTGAAACTCCGCTGACAGCCCTTAAACTTCAAGAGATACTTATTGAAGCAGGTATTGAGGAAGGCGTAGTTCAAGTATTAACAGGCGGAAGTGATATCGGTAAGAAGTTGGTCTCTGACCCTCGAACCAAGTTAGTTGTTTTCACAGGTTCAGATAAGAGTGGCGCCGCAGTTGGTTCGGCCGCTGCCGCACATTTTGCACCTGCGGCTTTAGAACTTGGTGGAAAATCTGCACAGTTGGTCTTTGCAGATGCTGACTTTAATGCTGCCTTAGATGGTGTTGTCGAAGGCATTACCGGCTCATGTGGTCAAATGTGTATTGCTGGATCAAGACTCTACGTAGAAGAAAGTATCTCTGCTGATTTCATCTCAGGGATTAAAAAACGATTTGAAGCACTTGTCGTGGGAGATCCACGACAAGCAGGGACTCAAGTTGGGCCTCAGGTCACTGCCTTGCAGGCAGCCAAAACTCTGGAATACATCGAAGTTGCAAAACGAGATGGTGGCAAAGTCTTAGCTTCGACAAAATTAAATCTGAGTAGTCAGATTTCAAAAGGTTTCTTTGTTCCACCAACTGCATTTACGGACATTCCAAACTCATCATTGAGTGTTCAAGAAGAGATTTTTGGTCCAGTTCTTTCGATTGCAACTTTTAAGAATGAAGAAGATGCCTTACTCAAGGCGCACGATAGTCAATTTGGGCTGGCCGCAGGTGTATGGACAAATGATTCCAGCAGGGCTCATCGCATGGCCTCCGAACTGCGAGTAGGAAATATTTGGGTCAACACGTATCGGGTGCTTTCGGATTTAATGCCATTTGGTGGCGTTGGTAGCTCTGGTTATGGTCGTGAAGGTGGAACAGATGCACAGCATCTTTATACCTGGACAAAGAGCGTCTGGATCTCAAAAACTCCAGGTCTACCATCTGGATATCGGCCGTAACAATGTCAACTGATCAGATACAGAGTAAGTATCTTGATACTTACTCTAGGTCCACCTTCTTTATCGGTGGACAGTGGGTGAAACCACACTCTAAAAAAATGATCGAGATCATTAGTCCTAGTACCGAGCAACTACTCGGCCGTGTTCCAGATGCCGATGCAAAAGATATCAACGATGCCGTATTGGCTTCCAAATCTGCCTTTGAGAAAAAAGGGGGCTGGAGCAGTTGGAGCATTAAGCAGCGCACCGAAGTAATGCGCAGATTTGCTCAAATTTTAGAAGCAAAACATGAAGAACTATCCGTGCTCTATGCACATGAGTTGGGTCGCCCATTTGCTTCAGCATTTTCAAGGCCAAGTCGCCCTGCAGAACTATTGCGCTACTACGCAGAGCTAGCTGAGGGAATAGAGATGGAAGAGATTCGCCCAATTCCGGCAATACAAAATCCGACAAGTGTTAAAAAAAGTTCGGTAAATCTGGAATCACGTGGTGTGACAGCAGTGATCGTTCCTTATAACGGAACTTTAGAGATGGGTATGTTTAAAATTGGACCGACATTGGCATTGGGAGGAACAGTTGTCCTTAAACCAAGTCCACAGTCACCTTTAGAAGGCTACGTTTTTGCTGAAGCTGCTCTTGAAGCAGGATTTCCAGATGGTGTAATTAATGTTCTGCCCGGATCTAGAGAGGCCGGGGAGTCACTTGTGGCCCATGAAGATATTGGAATAGTTGGGTTTACAGGCTCTACAAATACTGGAAAGGCAATTGCGAAAACCTGTGCAGAGAGGTTTATCCCAACGGTTCTTGAGTTAGGTGGAAAATCTGCCGCTGTAATTTTAGATGATGTAGATGTCTCTAACTTTGCAAAAAATCTGCCCTATTTGGGTTTTACATTTACCGGTCAAAATTGTTTTATCCACTCTAGAGTCATTGTTAGTAAAACACGCTACGCAGAACTACTTGATGCGATGATTGAATCCGCGCGATCAATAAACGTTGGAGATCCATTTGATCCACAGACACACAATGGTCCCCTTATTAGTAAAGAGCACAGAGAAAAAGTTGAGGGTTATATTCAATCGGGTGTGCAGGAAGGTGCCAAGATTGCATTTGGAGGGGACAGGCCTAAAGATCTGAAAAAAGGCTGGTATCTCAATCCAACGATTTTTACTGGAGTTAAAAGCAAGATGAGAATTAGCCAGGAAGAGATTTTTGGTCCAGTGGTTTCGGTTATAACAGTTGATAGTGATGAAGAAGCGATCGAGGTAGCAAATGACTCTGAGTTTGGATTAGCAGGATCTGTTTGGTCTAAAGATGAAGATCGTGCTCGTCAGGTCGCAGATCAGATCGATACTGGTTCAATCGGTATTAACTGCTTTGGTTTTAATACAGCTGCACCTTTTGGTGGCCGACACAACAGTGGAATCGGTACCGAACTTGGCATCGAGGGTTTTTTAACTTATGCAAAGTATAAATCAACGCACTACTCGAACTAGGAAACGCTTTTTTACTGGTTCAAATATTCTTAATTCAATATTAATTTGAA
>JGI25912J50252_10000585_pt1 | contig 11583 bp, 11 predicted proteins | sample LauGreSBDMM110DD_2_FD_50252 | JGI IMG/M metagenome (IMG submission 50252)
ACATAGAGCTGTGGAATAGTTGGCCAATTGGCAAATTCCTTAATACCCTGTCGGATTGACTCATCATCAAAGACATTGACCGTATGTAGAGTCTCCACACCACAGGCGCGCAAAATATTAATTGCGTTTCCAGAGAAGCCGCATTGGGGAAATTGGGCAGTACCCTTCATAAAGAGAACCACAGGGTGGCTTGTCACAATTTCTTTAATTTTGATTTGGGAATCACTCATAGCAAAAAATCCTTTCTGAACCGATAGTGAGAACTATTTTATGACCTATTTAGAAATGGGGTCTTTACTTAGTCTCAAACCTTGGATTGGCTTGATTTGCGGCCCATACTGACCCGTAAATGCCCTGCCAGATCAGGAACTGAGCGTACATCCGTAAGTTCATTAGCCCGCATGATGGTGCGTACTGAATCAGCTTGCTCAAAGCCATGTTCAATGGCTACCCATCCTCCTTGGCTTAGATATGGATTGCAGCCAGAGAGAATGGTTCTTATGCAGCCAAATCCATCCACGTGATCCGTTAAGGCATCTCGGGGCTCAAAGCGCAAATCTCCTTGAGAAAGATGGGGATCATCGGGATGAATGTAAGGAGGATTGCAGACAATCAAATCAACACTATTTTTTAACTCAGATGGAATATTGTCATACCAATGGCTTTGTGAGAACTTAACATGATCAGTCAGCCCAAGCCGACTTGCATTTTCCTTGGCTAGCTCGATTGCAGCAGAAGAAATGTCAATACCCAGAATCTCAATAATAGGATTACTCTGATTTTGTATTTTTAACTGAAAGCCAATTGCCAGAGCAATAGCACCAGACCCAGTTCCTAGATCCAGAATGCGTATTAATTGTTTGCAGGGGTTAAATTGAATTTGGTTTTGAACTTCCTCGGTGGCCAGATCAACTAAGAGTTCGGTCTCCGGCCTAGGTATAAGAACGGCAGGGCTTATCTTGAGCTCTATCGCATGAAAGGCTTTTTTACCCACCAAGTAGGCAACTGGAATGCCTAGCAGGCGTCTTTGTTCAAGCGCTTTCCACTCATCAATCAGACCAAGAGGAAGTGCCTCTTGGTCTTTAGAGATTAATGCGGAGCGTGGCCAAGAAAGACGCTGTTCAAGAAGATCTCCCAATAAAAAGCGTGCATCCACTTTATCAAGCGGTGTATTGTCTAATAAGGATTGCGTTGTACTCAATGGCATTCTCACAAACTAACTTTGTGCTTAGGCATCACCCATCGCAGCGAGTAAATCAGCTTGATGCTCTGCCGCTAGGGCATTGAGTAGATCAGTAATGTCGCCATCCATCATGGCATCAATCTTGTAGAGAGTGAGATTAATGCGGTGATCCGTAATGCGACCTTGTGGAAAGTTATAGGTTCGGATTCGGTCACTGCGATCACCGGTACCCACTAATGATTTACGCGTTTGTGCCTGTTCTTGCTGTTGCGCATGTCGCTGCGCATCATTAATGCGCGAGACCAAGACCTTCATTGCTTGGTCTTTATTGCGGTGCTGACTTCGGTCGTCTTGACACTCAACCACAATGCCGGTGGGAAGATGGGTAATGCGAACAGCCGAATCGGTTTTATTAATGTGCTGTCCGCCTGCACCTGATGCACGAAAGGTATCAATTCGCAGATCCGCAGGATTGATTTTGATGCTTTCAATCTCATCGACCTCAGGCATCACAGCAACCGTACAAGCTGAAGTATGAATGCGACCCTGGGTTTCCGTTTGGGGTACACGTTGTACTCGATGCCCACCAGACTCAAATTTCATTTTGGCGTATACATCGGTTCCAGAAAGGCGCAAAATCACTTCTTTGTAACCACGCAGATCTGATTCTGCTTGGCTAACAATCTCCGTTTTCCAGCCCTGACGTTCAGCAAAGCGGGTATACATGCGCAGAAGATCAGCAGCAAATAGGGCGCTCTCATCACCACCGGTACCTGCTCGAATCTCCAAGAAAATATTCCGACCATCATCTTCATCCTTTGGCAGCAAGAGAGTTTGTAGGCTTTTCTCTAGATCTGCCATACGCGTCTCCGCTTGTTTTTGTTCTTCGTCGGCAAACTCTTTCATATCCGGATCAAGGCGCATTTCGTTAGCAGCTTTAGCGTCTTCTTCAGCCTTCTTGTAAAAGCCAAATTGCTCTACAACCATTGAGATATCAGCATGTTCACGTGTGAGTTTGCGATAGACATCCATATCCTTTGTGGAGTCTTCCTGCATCAAAATGGTATTAAGTTCAGCCAAACGGGCATCAAGATGCTCCAGCTTAGCCCGCATGCTGGATTTCATCTAATGACTATCGGCTTGAGATTTTTTGTCTGGATTGTTGAAAATATTGTCAGAAAAACTATTCGCTCCCGAATGTGTAGCAAATAATTTTGGAAGTAATTTAATTAGGGCGTCGCGCTCTGAGCCACTCGCATGTTGAAGTGCATGCAATGAACCATGTAAGAACTTATTCGTGAGACCTTGCGCCATTGCATTGAGAACCTCTTGAGGATCTTCGCCACGCATCAATCGTTTAAGCGCACGCTCTAACTCAATTTGCCGCAGACGATCGCCTTGCTGCTGAATATCCTGAATCAAAGGTACGGCGTTTCTTCCTTGTAACCAGTGCATAAAATTACTGACACGCTCTTCAATAATGATTTCCGCTTGACTCACTGCAGCTTGTCGTAAGTTCGAACCCGTTTGTGCCATCGTACCTAAATCATCGACGGTATAGAGGTAGACATCATTCAGTCTTGCAATCTCTGGTTCAAAATCACGCGGTACTGCTAAATCGATCATGACCATGGGTTTACGACGACGCAGTTTTAAAGCGCTCTCTACCATACCAAGGCCGATAATAGGTAAAGGGCTTGCTGTGGATGAAACGATGATGTCAAACTCATGCAAGCGGGTGGGCAGGTCATTGAGGCGGAATGACTCTGCATCGATATTTTGAGCAGAGATTGAGTCCGCCAGTTCTTGACCTCTTTCAATGGTGCGATTCGCAATGGCAGTTGCTTTTGGTTTGCGTGCCACAAAATGAGTAGCGCACAGCGTAATCATCTCACCAGCACCGATAAACAAAATCTTTTGTTCGCCAATAGACTCAAAGATACGCTCAGCAAGTCGAACTGATGCGGCAGCCATGGAAATGGAGTGCGCACCAATTTCAGTTGAGCCACGAACCTCTTTAGCAACAGAGAAGGTTTTCTGAAAGAGTTGATTGAGATAGGTACCAAGAGCGCCTGCTTCATTCGCAGTACGAACTGCATCTTTCATTTGGCCTAAGATTTGCGTTTCACCTATCACCATGGAATCTAAGCCGCATGCTACTCGAAATGCGTGCCGTACTGCATCCGACTGAGGCAATGTATAGATATGAGGTTGTAAAACGCTGGGAGCTAATTTTTGGCTTTTTGCTAACCAGTCAAACGTCGCTTCATGAAACTCGTTTTCCGAGGCGGGATCATTAGCAGCACAGTAGAGTTCTGTACGATTGCATGTGGACAGTATGGTTGCCTCAGGCAAACTACTCCGATTAACGCCACCCAAGTGGGAACGTAGATCGGATAAAGCGTCAAGCAGCCCTTCAGGATCAAAGGCAACTTTTTCCCGAACGGCAACCGGCGCTGTGTGATGGTTAATGCCCAAAGTCAACAGCTTCATGTTGTGAATTATAGTTTTCTTAGGCTAAATAGGGGTGTTTTCAATGGGGTTTTTGGCGTATCTGTTGGTTGGAGGAATAGTAGGCGCGGCTGCTAGCTACTATTTTCCTGGGTTTTCCCCTAGAAATAAGGCCAAATCCAGCCGAAAAAGAACAAAGTGGGCCTACCTTTGGGGCATCCTTCTTGGGGTCTTGGGAGCAATTTTGGCTAGCTATGGGGGTCAAATGATCGGCCTATTCACCTCTGGCCAGATGTTGGAATGGGCTAGTGCAGTCTTGGGGGCATTTGTTTTTAGTGCAATTAGACCTTTTGTACTTGAGAAAATTATTTAAATGTTGAAATAAATAAAGAAATTACTTACTAAGATTGCTTACAAAAATTATTCTGAGAAGTTTCAGTAAATGGATTTAGAACTTCTGAAAAGGGAAAGAGATAGAAATGTTCTAAGGAAAAATTTTTTGGCTGGGATACTTTCAGGTTATGGCCAAGAAATTAATAAGCAGTATTTTTCTGAGCTAAGAAAGAAAATCTTTGCTAAGTATTTTGAGACCAGATAACCCCACCTTTTTTATTAGCATTTAAATATTCATTGGTCTTTGTAAAGTGCCCACAGCTTTTCTGATCCCCCGGATAAATGAATGGTTTAGATGTTTTGTATACGCCTAAACCAGAAGGGTGAGAAGATTTCAAAATAAGGTGTTGCTCTGGATCCTGAATATTTTCTTCAAGCGACTGTGCGTGACTGCCCCACAGTAACCAAACTAAGCCACTTCTATTGCAAGATAGTTTTTGAATGAGTGTCTCTATAAGAGGCTTCCATCCTAATTGCGCATGTGAATTAGCCTCTCCCAAACGAACGGATAAAGCGGTATTTAAAAGGAGGGCACCTTGTTTTGCCCAGTGACTTAAATCACCATGGCGGAGTAAGCCAAATCCCTCAATCAGAAGGGCTTTATTCATATTACGTAATGAGCTCGGAAAAAGTTTCGAACCCGGCGGAATAGTATCTGGTATAGAAAATGCTAAGCCTTGCGCCAAGTTTGGTGAATGATATGGATCTTGTCCGAGCAAAATGACTTTTACTGAATCAAGCGGAGTGAGTTGTAAGGCATAAAAAAGCTTATCTTTGTCGGGCCGAATTTTTATTCCATACACTTTGTGTTCTTGTTCGAACGCTTCGCATAGCTGTTGCCAGGCAGGGGATTCTAAATAATCGCCCAGTAGTAATTGCCAGTCGTTTGGAATGAGCTGCTGTAAAGAAATATGCAAAGTAGAAATTGGTGGGACGATATTCAGGATACGTTTGAAGTCCTCAGCTCATACTGGGGAGGGGCGATAAGCTTTAGAGGAATATTCACTTGATAACCTTGATCCTGGCGGAAGTATTGGATTGTTAAATGCTTAGCTTTCTGAAGACTTGCAAGCACTTGGTCTAAGCGTTGACCTGTAACCCTCTGAGAATTGATGCTACTAATTAGATCATTTGGGGCTAGCCCAGCCTGTTGGGCAAGACCTCCATCCAGCACATGGCTTAGCTTCAGCCACCCACCCGTTTCCGTAAAACGAATTCCGAGTGCTAGTTTTAGTTCTTCAACAAAACCCGATTGCTTTTGGGCTACCTCAATACCAGCGATTTGGGGTAGCCAAAGTTGTAGTGGCACATCGAGCGTGCCCTCAATATAGTTCTTCTTGAAGGTGTGCCAGGTCTTATTAAAACTAGGCCCCATGACGGATGTGATCGTAATATCAAGCGCATATTGATTTACACCAACACCTTTTTTGCCATGCTCTTTCCATAAAGAACGCATGACATCATCTAAGGAGTATTTACCCATACTATGATGGCGTATGAGCAAATCAAGGCCTAGTGCGATGAGTGATCCTTTAGCGTAATAACTCACTACTGCATTGGGAGTGTTCTCATCTATTTGGTAGTACTTGGTCCACGCATCAAATGAACTATCGGCCACACTTTGTTTTAATCGACCGGGGTTACGCAAAACGCTATTCCAGGTATTAGCCAGCAGCTCTAGGTAGCGTTTCTCTGAGATGCATTTACTTCGCACAAGTTGTAGATCATCATAGTAGCTTGTGAAGCCTTCAAAGAGCCATAGCAAGCGTGTGTAGTTACGCTGACCAAGATCATAGGGTTGAAATGCTTTAGCCTCAATGCGTTTTACCAGCCAAGCATGAATATACTCATGACTACATAAACCCAAGAGCTCCTCATACGACTTTTTGGGTTTCTTGGGATCGTGATCAAGGTAAGGTAATTGATCGCGTTTGCATAGCAGAACAGTGCTGCTACGATGCTCTAGGCCACCATATCCCTCTAAGGCAGCGTTCACAATAAACAAATAGCGAGAAAATGGTGCTTTTGGTTTGTGAGGATCAAATAGACGAATTGTCTCGGCGCAGATATTACGCAGATCATCTGCAAGCCTTTTCTTATCCAGGAGCTCAGATTGCTCAGAGCTAAGACCTTGAATTACCATTGCATGGTTTGTGCCAAATACTTCCCACTCAATGACATCAAAGTGACCCAGCGCAATCGGATGATCAATCAGATCATCATAATTTTTTGCTAAATAAAATCCAAATCCATTGGAGTCAGTTTTTACAGGAGTAAGTGTGCACTGAACGTCCCATTGCAGCAGAGCCTGGTCAGCTGGAGGAGCAATCGCCAGAGAACATGGGAGGTGAGCTTGGCCTTGAACCCCTAGGCATAGGCTGGTTAGATTAAAGAAACCACGGTTTTGGTCTAAATAGGCGGCCCGCACTGATTGATCAAAGGCGTAGACTGTTGTGATGATTTCACAGCTACCGATATTTTTTGGCAAGCGCCAGCGATCATTGTCGAGCCGCTCAAGTGGGATTAATTTACGTAGCTCAGTTTTCTTAACAGAAGTAAATGCAGTAATTGTTTCAATCTGTTTACTAAAGTCTCGTATTAAATAGCTGCCTGGTATCCATGCGGGCATCGCAATGATTTGACCCGCTGGGTCTGGATTCTCAATGACGAGCTTTACGGTAAAACGATGACCATGTAAATCATCCGGCCAGACGGTGTATTGGACAGCAGGCATTGTGTTGGCTTGCATTTGTAGCTTACTTAAGCGAGGCTAATTTTTTTTCAATATCAGCTAATTGAACCGCTCCAGGAAAGCGACTACCATCCGTAAAGAAGATGGTTGGGGTGCCATTAATCCCATAGTTTTTAGCAAGGGCCATATTCTTATCAATTGGATTGGCACAATCAGATTTGCCAGTAGGGCTTTGATTATTGAGCATCCAATCATTCCAAACTTTTTGCTGATCAGACGCGCACCAAATCTGTTTAGATTTGAGAGACGAGTCCGCTGACAAAATTGGAATGAGATAGTTATAAATGGTTACGTTATCGAGTTGTTGCAGCGTTTTTTCAAGACGTTTGCAATAACCACAATTAGGATCAGAGAACACGGCAATTTGACGGCTACCATTGCCACGAATCACCTTAAATGCCTGCGCTTGTGGAAGCTCAGACCACTTGATGCGATTAATATCTTCTTGGCGCTTAGCCGTTACGTTATTACCCGTAGCCAATTCAACCATTTCGCCTTGGATCAAATATTTAGCATTAGTGTCCGTGTAAAAAATCTCATTGTTCACCTGTACTTCAAAAAGACCTGGAATCGGCGAGGCGGTAACGTTTCGGACATTCGCAGCAGTTCCAAGACGCTTTTGTACTTCAGCACGGATTTGTTTTTCATTCAGAGCAAATGCTGAACTTGCCAGGCCTAACAAAATAAGGCAGATTCCTACTCGTTTTAAATTCTTTGTTATCAATTTATTCTCCAAGGGCCCGTTCAATTAATTGTCGTTTAATCATGTGACTACGATTTACAAAACCCAGACCCCAATTACGAATTTGCTTTTCAAGGGGGCGGCTAGTACCAAATAACCTCTTTAAGCGATGCGTAATCCAAAGCAGTGAGCTTGTATCGCCTTCCCGCTGTCGTTCGTAACGACGTAGCAAGATTCGGTCATCAATTGCTCGAAACTCTTCTTTATTCTTGATGATTTGCAATAATGAAGCCACATCCCTTAAGCCTAGATTTAGGCCTTGTCCGGCTAAGGGATGTATCACATGAGCGGCATCTCCTAGCAATACTACTTTAGGATCATAGTTAGGACCGATGAGACTCTGCGCTTTGATTCGTTTAAGAGCAAAACTTGCCGGTGCTGATTCTAATTGCAGAGTACCTAATGCCTTATGAATACTACCGCCTACTTGTTCTTGGAGTAATTTCGGCCAAGCCTCTGAACGGAGTGGCATTAAATGATTGGCATTTTCAGGCGAGGTGGACCAAACCATCGATACCTGTTGTGTCGGTAATGGGAGCATCGCCAAGATATCGCCACCAGGTAAAAACCATTGATAGGCGGTTTGAAGATGGGGGTATGCACACGAGAAATTGGCAACGACTGCTACTTGATCGTAGTCATGCTCATGAATGGCAATGCCAATGGTTGAGCGTAATGGTGACCGTGCGCCGTCAGCAGCAATAATTAATTGCGTATAAATCTGCTCACCACTACCGAGGACTAATATAGGTTTTGCATCTTTCTCAATATGAATATCACTCACACTGGTATTGATAGTTCGAATCTGTTTTTGAAAACGTATAGCTTGATCAAGAGTCAACTCAAGCAGATCTGCTTCAGTAATCCAAGCCAGCTCAGGTCGCCCGGCCTCAAAAGCAGAAAAATGGAGGTGGTCATTGGCTTGGCCGCGGTCCCCAAAGATATGCATGTCCCGAACCGCTTGAATACGCTGATGATCAAGTGCATCCCAAACATGCAGTTCACTCAAGAGGTTTTTTGTACTTGGTGCGAGGGCATAAATACGTTGCCCAAATTGATTTGGCATCAGCGCTTGATTTTTTTCCAGATCCGGTGCAATTTGAATAACGGAGTAACCTAACTGTGCCAGTCCCAGTGCGCAGGCTTTACCAATAATGCCTCCCCCAACGATGCAAAAATCAGTGGTTTGATTACCCTCGCTGGGTTTGGTCGGGTTGGGGCTTGCTCGAGATTGTATGGACATACCATGATGATATCGAATCAAGCCCATTTACAATGGCAGCATGTCACTAAAATGCGGAATCGTCGGCTTACCCAATGTAGGCAAATCCACTCTGTTTAATGCTCTCACCAAAGCGGGGATTGCAGCGGAAAACTACCCGTTTTGTACCATTGAGCCCAACGTCGGCATGGTCGAGGTGCCCGATCCTAGACTCGCAGCCTTGGCTGAGATCGTCCAGCCCGAGAAAATTGTTCCGGCTACGGTTGAGTTTGTGGATATTGCAGGCCTAGTTGCAGGAGCTTCCAAAGGGGAGGGCCTAGGAAATCAGTTCCTCGCCAATATACGGGAGACCGATGCGATCACCCATGTGGTGCGTTGTTTTGAGGATGCAAACGTCATTCACGTCGCTGGCAAGGTAGACCCCTTGTCTGATATTGGGGTGATTGATACTGAATTGGCCTTAGCTGATTTGAGTTCAGTTGAGAAGGCGCTTCAACGCTATACCAAGGCAGCAAAATCGGGTAACGACAAAGAGGCAGCCGCTCTCGTTGCGGTGTTAACAAAAGTACAGGCACAGCTGGATCAAGCCCTGCCTGTCCGCGCTCTCAGTTTGACCAAGGAAGAGCTTGCTCTATTAAAACCATTTTGTTTAATCACAGCCAAGCCGGCGATGTATGTTGCCAATGTGAAAGAAGATGGTTTTGCAAACAATCCCCATCTAGAGGCAGTAAAACAGCACGCAGCGAAGGAAAACTCCCCAGTGGTAGCTGTATGTGCTGCTATTGAAGCTGAAATCGCAGATTTAGATGATGCAGACAAAACTGAGTTCCTGGCCGATTTGGGCATGACCGAGCCGGGACTAAATCGGGTTATTCGTGCTGGCTACAGCTTGCTTGGCTTACAGACCTACTTTACTGCTGGCGTGAAAGAGGTTAGGGCTTGGACGATTCATATTGGCGATACCGCCCCCCAAGCAGCTGGTGTGATCCATACGGATTTTGAGCGCGGCTTTATTCGAGCACAAACGATTGCCTATGAGGACTTTATTCAATTTAAAGGCGAACAGGGTTCTAAAGAGGTAGGCAAAATGCGCGCAGAAGGTAAGGAATACATCGTCAAGGATGGCGATGTCTTGAACTTCTTATTTAATGTCTAGCTTTCTTGTATTGACTTAAGCAAATAGCTCTGCAAGTGCTTTACCGGGATTAGCTGCACGCATAAAAGCTTCACCAATTAAGAAGGCATTCACACCAGCATCACGCATCGTTTTTACATCTGCCGCTTGCAAAATGCCGGATTCTGTAATCACCAGTTTTTCTTTAGGGATCGAAGATAGCAAATCAAGAGTTGTTTGAAGGCTAACTTCAAAGGTTTTGAGATTGCGATTATTAATTCCTAAAAGGGGAGTTTTTAGTTCCAGAGCAGATTCGAGCTCAAGTGCATCGTGCACCTCAACGAGCACATCAAGATGGTTTTCAATCGCACACAACTCAAGCTCTTTCATTTGAGTTGGCTCAAGAGCAGCAACGATGAGTAAAATAGCATCAGCACCCATGGCCCTTGCCTCATAGACCTGATAGGGGTCGATGATGAAGTCCTTGCGAATCACAGGCAGAGTACAGGCAGCTCTCGCTTCTTTGAGAAACTCGGGTGAGCCCATAAAATAATCTTTATCAGTTAAGACCGATAAGCAGGTCGCGCCATGCTCTGCATAGCTTTGGGCAATCTCTTTTGGATGAAATTGCGCGCGCAGGATTCCTTTGCTAGGGCTGGCCTTTTTAATTTCCGCAATAATGCCAGGCTTGCCCTTGGCAATTGAATCGATTAAGGCTCTAGCAAAACCCCGTGCCTGCTTAGCAGGATCGCGATTGGCATGAAGAGCTTCTTTTAAGATTTCACCACTGGAAATCAGGTCTTGAGCAGCACGAATTTCCTGCTTTTTAGTTTCTAGAATTCGAGCAAGAATATCGTTCATGAGTTGCTTGCAAGACTCTGAGTTAGGGCAATCAATCCATTGAGTTTTTGCTTGGCTTGGCCCGATGCGATTGCTTCTTTCGCTTGATAGATACCATCAGCAATGCTGTTTGCGACATTTGCGGCATAGAGTGTGGCGCCAGCATTCAGGCAAACAATATCGTTAGCAGGACCTGATTGATTATCAAGAACTTGCAGGATGATGGCTTTAGACTCGTTTGCATCGTTCACTTTGAGAGATTCGAGGGAAGGCGTTATTGCCATTCCAAAATCACCCGGAGAAATTTCATACTCTTTAATCTGGCCATTAAGAAGCTCGGCAACAATAGTTGGTCCCGAGAGGGTAATTTCATCAAGGCCGTCTTTGCCGTGCACCACGAGTGCATGATCCGCCCCCATGAGTTGCAATACTTTTGCTTGGATTCCAACCAGTTCTGGATGAAAAACACCCATCACAATATTAGGTGCTTTGGCGGGATTGGTCAGTGGCCCTAGGATATTAAAGATGGTTCGGACGCCCAAATCTTTACGAATCGGGACAACATTTTTCATAGCAGGGTGATGATTGGGGGCAAACATAAAACCTACACCCAGCGTATTGATGCATTGCACAACTGCTTCGGAAGTAAGATTGAGTTTTACGCCAAGTGCCTCCAGTACATCAGCACTCCCAGACTTACTACTCACACTGCGATTGCCATGCTTTGCAATTTTAGCTCCAGCTGCAGCAGCCACAAACATCGATGCCGTTGAGATATTAAAGGTATGCGCACCATCACCACCTGTGCCCACTACATCTACCAAATGAGTCTTATTGGTCACATCAACCGGAGTTGCAAAATCACGCATGACTTGTGCTGCAGCAG
>JGI25912J50252_10000595_pt1 | contig 11510 bp, 11 predicted proteins | sample LauGreSBDMM110DD_2_FD_50252 | JGI IMG/M metagenome (IMG submission 50252)
GCCAACTTGGTCGTGCAAGTGAAAAACAACCAAGTGATGCGGGTGGTGCCGTTTGAAAACGAATCCATCAATGAATGCTGGATCGCTGACCGCGATCGCTTCTCCTACGAAGCACTCAACAGCCCAGATCGGCTGACCCAGCCCATGCTCAAGCAAAACGGCCAGTGGCTGACAGTGGATTGGGCCACGGCGCTCGAATATGTCGCCAATGGCTTGCGGCAAATCAATGCCGACCACGGCCCCCAACAATGGGGCCTGTTGGCCAGCCCACACAGCACGGCCGAAGAGTTGCATTTGGCCGCGCAATTGGTGCGTGGCATGGGCGGTGACAACATCGACACCCGCTTGAGGGCATCGGATTTTCAGCATGACGGCGCGGTGCGTTGGTTGGGNACCTCGGTGGCCTCGTTGTCCGCGCTTCAGCGTGTGCTGCTGGTGGGCACCCATGTGCGCAAAGACCAGCCCTTGTTGGCCCAGCGCATCCGCCAGGCCGCCCGGCGCGGTGGCCAGGTGATGCAAATCAACGAGCGCCTGCGTGACTGGGCGATGCCGGTTCAACAATCGTGGATCACCGAGCCCGCACAGTGGCCACAAGCCCTGGCCGAGGTGGCCGCGGCCCTGGCCCAGTTGCTGAGCATTGCCGCACCGGTGGAGGTAACCCAAATTTCTGCTCATGCGGTGGCCATGGCCAAAGCCCTCATGGGTGGTGAGCGCAAAGCCATTTTGTTGGGCAATGCGGCTGCACACCACCCCAAGGCCTCTTCGTTGCTCGCCTTGGCCAATTGGATTGCTGAACACACCCAAGCCAGCGTGGGCTTTTTGGGCGAAGCGGCCAATACCGTGGGTGCGCAGGTGGTGAACGCGCGGCCACAGCAAACAGGCTTGAACGCTGCCCAAATGCTGCAAGGTCAACTTCAGGCTTTGTTGCTGTTCAACACCGAGCCTGCATTTGACAGCTCTTTGTCGGATGTGTCCCATTTGGCCAAAGTGCCGATGGTCGTCACCTTGTCGCCGTTCAAGGCCAATATGGACATCAGCGATGTGCTCTTGCCCATTGCGCCCTTTACTGAGACCGCTGGCACATTCTTCAACACCGAAGGCGTGGCGCAAAGTTTCCATGCGGTGGTCAAGCCCTTGGGCGAAGCCCGCCCGGGTTGGAAGGTCTTGCGCGTTCTCGGTCACATGCTCGGGCTGCCCGGTTTTGAGCTTGAAACTTTGGAGCAAGTGCGCCTAAAGGCTTGGGGCCCGGACACCTCATCTCGCTTGTCCAATCAGACGCAAGCCGCGATCGATATCTCGCCCACTGCCCAGGTGCCTGTGACGGCTTCTATTTATCAGTTGGATGGTCTGGTGCGCCGCTCTGGACCCTTGCAGCGCACCGCCGATGCCCGTGCCGAGGTGAGCCATGGTTGATGCGATTTTCTTCGCGGGGCAGGGCTTGTTCGCATTTCCGGCCTGGACCTCGGTGATGTGGCCTGTGCTGTGGACCTTGATCAAAATCGTGGCGGTGGTTCTGCCTTTGATGGGGTGTGTGGCCTACCTCACCCTGTGGGAGCGCAAAGCCATCGGCTTTACCCAAATTCGATTGGGGCCCAACCGCACTGGACCGTTGGGATTGCTGCAGCCCATTGCCGATGCGCTCAAGCTCTTGACCAAAGAGATCATTTTGCCCACGGCGGCCAACAAGCCCTTGTTCATATTGGGCCCCATCATGACCATCATGCCGGCCTTGGCCGCGTGGGCTGTGGTGCCTTTTGGNCCCGAAGTGGCNTTGGCGAATATCAATGCCGGGTCTGTTGTTCTTGATGGCCATCACCTCTTTGGAGGTGTATGGCGTGATCATCGCGGGTTGGGGGTCGAACTCCAAATATGCGTTTTTGGGTGCCATGCGCGCCTCGGCCCAAATGGTGAGCTATGAAATTGCCATGGGTTTTTGCTTGGTGGTGGTGTTGATGGTTTCATCCAGCCTCAACATGAGCGANATNGTGATGGGACAGGCCAAGGGCCAGTTNGCTGACAGTGGATTGAATTTCTTGTCGTGGAATTGGTTGCCCCTGTTTCCAATTTTTATCATCTACTTCATCGCAGGTTTGGCCGAAACCAATCGCCACCCCTTTGANGTGGTCGAGGGTGAGTCGGAAATCGTNGCCGGCCACATGATTGAGTACTCTGGCATGTCGTTTGCCATGTTCTTCTTGGCNGAATACGCCAACATGCTCTTGGTNTCCATGCTCTCGGTGGTCATGTTCTTGGGCGGTTGGCTGCCGCCGATTGACAGCCCCTTGTTCAATGCCGTCCCGGGTTGGATTTGGTTGGGCCTCAAGGTGTTTGTGGTGGTGACCATGTTCATTTGGGTGCGCGCCACTTTCCCTCGTTTCCGTTACGACCAAATCATGCGATTGGGTTGGAAGGTATTTATTCCAGCCACCTTGGTGTGGTTGGTGGTGGTGGGCTTGTGGATGCAAAGCCCTTGGACCCTGTGGCCATGATGCGGAGAAACCCACAATGACCAGCTTGGCAACCCGTTCCCCTTTTTCTTGGCGTGACTTCATCAGAAGTTTCATGCTCTTGGAGTTGTTCAAGGGCATGGCCCTGACCGGCAAATACATGTTCGCCCGCAAGATCACGGTGCAGTTTCCCGAGGAAAAAACGCCCGCAAGCCCGCGTTTTCGGGGCCTGCATGCGCTGCGCCGTTATGACAACGGTGAGGAACGCTGCATCGCCTGCAAACTGTGCGAGGCCGTGTGCCCGGCCATGGCGATCACCATCGAATCAGACGTGCGCGATGACGGTTCGCGCCGCACAACCCGCTACGACATCGACCTGACCAAATGCATTTTTTGTGGCTTTTGTGAAGAGAGCTGCCCCGTGGACTCGATTGTGGAGACCCATATATTCGAATACCACGGTGAAAAGCGTGGCGACTTGTACTTCACCAAAGACATGCTGCTGGCTGTTGGTGACCGATACGAACGCGAAATTGCCGCGCACAAAGCGGCTGACGCCAAATACCGTTGAACGCCATGGACACCACTTCCGCTTTGTTTTACCTGTTTTCCGCGGTCATGCTGTTCGCGGCTTTCCGGGTCATCACGGCCAGCAACACGGTGCATGCGGCCTTGTATTTGGTGTTGGCGTTTTTCCAAGCCTCTGGTCTGTGGATGTTGCTCAAGGCCGAGTTCTTGTCCATCACCTTGGTGCTGGTCTATGTGGGTGCCGTGATGGTGTTGTTTTTGTTCGTGGTGATGATGCTAGATGTCAACATCGAGAGTTTGCGCAAAGGCTTTTGGCGNCACTTCCCTGTGGCGGCCACCATGGGCGCATTGATCGCCCTTGAGTTGGCCGCCGTGTTGATGGGTGGCTTTCGATCCACCCAGCCGATTGCCACTTTCGCCAACAGCGCCACCGACCCCTTGGCCCAAGCGTCGAACACCAAAGAGTTGGGCATTTTGATTTACACCCAATACCTCTACCCCTTGGAAGTGGCGGCNGTCATCTTGTTGGTGGCCATCATTGCTGCCATTGCCCTGACCCTGCGCTCGCGCAAAGACAGCAAGTACCAAGATCCCAGTGAGCAAGTTCGCGTCAAGGCATCGGACCGCGTGCAGCTGGTCAAGATNGAACCGGTGCGTCCTGCACCCCCCAAAGCCCAGGAGCAGCCATGAGTTTGNCGCTGGGTCACATGTTGACCGTCGGGGCCATCCTGTTTGCTTTGTCGGTCACCGGCATCTTTTTGAACCGCAAAAACCTCATTGTGTTGCTGATGGCCATTGAGTTGATGCTGTTGGCCGTCAACCTCAACTTNGTGGCCTTTTCATATTTCTTGGGTGATTTGCACGGCCAGGTGTTTGTCTTTTTTATCCTCACCGTGGCCGCTGCTGAGTCTGCCATTGGCTTGGCCATTCTGGTCTTGTTGTTCCGCAACAAAACCAGCATCCATGTGGAAGAACTCGACAACCTCAAGGGCTGACAGCACGGGCCAACCAACAACATGAATAGCACCTTGAACGCCACCCAACTTTTGATGGTTCCTTTGGCCCCACTGCTGGGCTCGGCCCTGGCCGGTATTTTGGGAACCGCCTTGGGTGGGCGGCGCATTGGACGCGGCGTCAGCCACAGCGTGACCATTTTGGGCGTGTTCATCTCCTTGGTGATCTCGGCCATGACCTTGTACAGCGTGGCCGTGGAAGGAGCGCGGTTCAATGAAACCCTCTACACCTGGATGGTGGTGGACGGTTTCAAAATGGAAGTCGGCTTTTTGGTCGACGGCCTGACCGCCATGATGATGTGCGTGGTGACCTTTGTGTCCTTGATGGTTCACATTTACACCATTGGCTACATGCATGAAGACGAGGGCTATAACCGCTTTTTTGCCTACATCTCCTTGTTCACCTTCTCGATGCTGATGCTGGTGATGAGCAACAACATGTTGCAATTGTTTTTTGGTTGGGAGGCCGTGGGCTTGGTCTCTTACCTGTTGATCGGTTTTTGGTTCAATAAACCTTCGGCGGTTTTTGCGAATATGAAAGCCTTCTTGGTCAACCGGGTGGGTGACTTTGGTTTCATCCTGGGCATTGGCTTGTTGGCGGCTTACACGGGAACCCTCAACTATGCCGAGGCTTTTGCCAAAGCCCCCGAACTGGCCACGCTCACCTTTCCCGGCACATCCTGGTTGTTGGTGACTGTGATCTGTATCGGATTGTTTGTGGGTGCCATGGGCAAATCGGCCCAATTTCCTCTGCATGTGTGGTTGCCCGACTCCATGGAAGGCCCCACACCGATCTCTGCCTTGATACACGCCGCAACCATGGTGACTGCGGGCATTTTCATGGTGGCTCGGATGTCGCCGTTCTTTGAGTTGTCCGATACCGCCCTGAGCGTGGTGCTGGTCATTGGGGCCATCACTGCCTTGTTCATGGGTTTTTTGGGCATCATCCAAAACGACATCAAACGCGTGGTGGCGTATTCCACCTTGTCGCAACTGGGTTACATGACGGTGGCCCTGGGGGCCTCGGCTTATTCTGTGGCGGTGTTTCACCTGATGACCCACGCCTTTTTCAAAGCCTTGCTGTTTTTGGCGGCTGGCTCGGTGATCATGGGCTTGCACCACAACCAAGACATCCGCTGGATGGGCGGGGTGCGCAAATACATGCCCATCACTTGGATCACCGCTTTGTTGGGCTCCTTGGCTTTGATCGGCACGCCTTTGTTTTCTGGGTTTTATTCCAAAGACAGCATCATNGAAGCGGTTGCTGAGAGCCATTTGCCTGGCGCTGGGTTTGCCCATTTTGCGGTGCTGGCCGGTGTGTTTGTCACGGCTTTTTACTCGTTTCGCATGTACTTTTTGGTCTTTCATGGCCCCGAGCGTTACCACCTGAACCCGGATGCCCATCACCACGATGACCACCATGCGCACGGTGCCTCAACGTCGCCCCATGAATCGGCATGGGTGGTCACCTTGCCATTGGTTTTGCTGGCCATTCCTTCGGTGCTGATCGGNTTCTTCACCATCGACCCCATGCTGTTTGGTGAGTTCTTTGCCGATGCCATCACCGTCAACGGNGACAAGCACCACGCGATGCATGAATTGGCCCAGGCATTCCACGGCCCGCTGGCCATGGCCAGCCATGCCTTGAGCACAGCACCATTTTGGTTGGCGGTGGCTGGCGTGGCCTTGGCCTATGTGCTGTACATGGTCAAAACGGCTTGGCCTGCTGCGATTCAAAAAGTGCTGCAACCGCTGCACACCTTGTTGGATCACAAATATTACTTGGATGCGTTCAACGAACAGGTGTTGGCGCGTGGCGCGCGTTGGATCGGAACGGGCTTTTGGCGCTGGGGTGATCAAGCCTTGATTGATGGGGCCGTGGTCAATGGTTCATGGCGCTGGGTCAACCGTGTGTCGTTATGGGTGCGCAAGGGCCAAACGGGTTACCTCTACCACTATGCACTGGCCATGATCATGGGGGTGTTCTTGTTGATGACTTGGTTTGTGTGGTTACAACCATGAGCCACAGCCCGATGACCACGAAAAGAGAAAACACATGGGTTTGCTGAGCCTGTCCATTTGGACGCCGATCGTTTTTGGAGGCCTGTTGTTCGCCTTGGGGCGGGATGAGCATGCCAAGGCCGTGCGCTGGTTGGCATTGGTGGGCGCGCTGATCAGCTTGTTGGTCACCCTGCCGTTGTATGCCGGTTTTCAACTGGACACCGCAGCCTTGCAGTGGGTGGAAAAGGCATTGTGGATTGAGCGCTTCCAGGTNCATTACCACTTGGGCGTGGACGGCATCTCCTTGTGGTTTGTGTTGCTCACCGCATTCATCACCCCCGTGGTGGTGCTGGCTGGCTGGGAGGTCATCACCGAGCGTGTCAACCAATACATGGGGGCCTTTNTGATCCTCAGTGGCTTGCTGGTGGGGGTNTTCACCGCGCAAGATGCCATGCTGTTTTACGTGTTTTTTGAAGCCACCTTGATCCCGATGTACCTCATCATTGGCATTTGGGGTGGCCCGAACAAAATCTACGCCGCCTTTAAGTTTTTTCTCTACACCTTGCTGGGNTCTTTGCTGATGCTGGTGGCGTTGATTTATCTCTACACCCAGTCGGGCGGCAGTTTTGATCTGGCCGTTTGGTACCAACTGCCCTTGGGCAGCCAGGCCCAAACCCTGTTGTTCTTTGCGTTCTTTGCCGCCTTTGCCGTCAAAGTGCCGATGTGGCCTGTGCACACCTGGTTGCCCGATGTGCACGTCGAAGCGCCCACCGGTGGGTCGGCCGTCCTGGCGGCGATCATGCTCAAACTGGGCGCCTATGGTTTTTTGCGCTTTTCCTTGCCCATCTTGCCCGACGCATCGCGCGAATGGGCCTGGTTGATCATTGGCTTGTCGCTGGTGGCGGTGATTTACGTGGGCTTGGTGGCCTTGGTGCAAGAGGACATGAAAAAACTCGTGGCCTACTCGTCGGTGGCCCACATGGGTTTTGTCAGNCTGGGCTTTTTCATCTTCACCCCCATGGGCGTGAGTGGCGCCTTGGTGCAAATGATTGCGCACGGCTTTGTGTCAGCNGCCATGTTNTTGTGCATCGGTGTTTTGTANGACCGCATGCATTCGCGCTTGATCGCCAGTTATGGCGGGGTGGTCAACACCATGCCGCGCTTTGCTGCATTCGCGCTGTTCTTTGCCATGGCCAACTGCGGCCTGCCGGGAACGGCGGGCTTTGTGGGTGAGTGGATGGTCATATTGGCCGCCATCAAATTCAATTTTTGGGTTGGTTTGGCCGCTGCCACCGCGCTGATTTTTGGGGCTGCCTATACCTTGTGGATGGTCAAGCGTGTGTACCTGGGTCCGGTGGCCAACGACGACGTGCGTGATCTCCAAGACATCAATGCCCGTGAATACCTGGTGCTCGCCATTTTGGCCTTGGCTGTGTTGGCCATGGGTTTGTACCCCAAGCCTTTCACCGATGTGATGGACGTCTCAGTGGTCAGCCTGTTGAANCATGTGGCCCAGACCAAGTTGCCATGATCAAACAATGGAATCAGCGAAATGATTGAAAACATGGCTTGGTCCAGTGTGTGGCCNGAAATGGTGTTGTTGGTCATGGCGTGCTTCATCGCCATGGTCGATTTGGGCGTTCGCAGCCCNCGCCGCACCTTGACCTATGTGTTGTCCTTGGGCACTTTGTTGGTGGTGGCGGGCTTGGCCGCTTCACAAGCGATGGATGGCAAAACCTTGTATGCCTTTGGCAACATGGTGGTCAGTGACAGCATGGGCAATTGGTTGAAGTGCTTTGCCGCCCTGTCGGTGGCCGTGACCTTGGTATATGGGCGGCCTTATGCGGGCGACCGGGGCATGCTCGGGGGTGGCGAATTTTTTACCTTGGGTTTGTTTTCACTGCTCGGCATGTTTGTCATGATTTCTGGCAACCATTTCCTGGTGCTTTATTTGGGGCTGGAGTTGCTGACCCTTTGCAGCTATGCCTTGGTGGCCTTGCGCCGGGACCATGCCAACGCCACTGAAGCAGCGATGAAGTATTTTGTCCTGGGGGCGTTGGCCAGTGGTTTCTTGCTCTATGGGTTGTCCATGTTGTATGGTGCGACCGGCAGCCTCGAGTTGGGCGCTGTTTTCAAAGCCGTTGCTTCGGGCCAGATCAAACACCAGGTGATGGTCTTGGGCTTGGTGTTTGTGGTGTGTGGCCTGGCCTTCAAGCTCGGGGTGGTGCCGTTTCACATGTGGGTGCCCGATGTGTACCAAGGCGCACCCACTTCGGTGACNTTGATGATCGCTGGCGCGCCCAAATTGGCGGCCTTTGCCATCACCATGCGTTTGTTGGTCGAGGGCTTGCTGCCATTGGCCATCGATTGGCAGCAAATGCTGGCCGTGTTGGCCGTGGCCTCCTTGTTGGTGGGCAATTTGGCCGCCATTGCCCAAACCAATCTCAAGCGCATGTTGGCTTTCTCCACCATTTCACAGATGGGCTTCATGTTGTTGGGCCTGCTCAGCGGCGTGGTCAATGGGGGCACCAGCAGCGCGGCCAACGCCTACAGCTCGTCCATGTTCTATGTGGTGACCTATGTGCTCACCACCTTGGCCACCTTTGGTGTCATTTTGCTGTTGGCGCGGGACGGCTTTGAAAGCGATGAAATCGCAGACCTGTCTGGCTTGAACCAGCGCAGCCCTTTGTACGCCGCGGTGATGGCTGTTTGTTTGTTTTCCTTGGCCGGTGTGCCCCCCATGGTCGGCTTTTATGCCAAGTTGTCGGTGCTGCAAGCCTTGGTATCGACAGGTACCCATTGGGCTTTGTGGCTGGCGGTGTTTGCGGTGATGATGTCCCTCATCGGTGCTTTCTATTACCTGCGGGTGGTCAAGGTGATGTACTTTGACCCGCCTTTGACGGCCACCACCGTGTCCGCCCCCTTGGATGTGCGCGTGGTCTTGTCCATCAACGGGGCTTTGGTCTTGTTGCTGGGTTTGATGCCGGGCGGCTTGATGACCTTGTGCGCACAAGCCATCGTGCGCACCTTGGGCAGTTGAGGCTGCACGGGGCCCCTGTGGGTCCCCAACTGGCTTGAGCCATGGCCGATGAACACCTGATCGAACACCGCATTGACAGCCAAGAGCTGTTCAATGGTCATTTTTTGCACGNGTTCAGAGATACCGTTCGCCTGCCGACGGGAGGCACCGCCACACGCGAATATGTGACCCACCCAGGCGCGGTGATGATCATTCCCTTGCTGGACGACGGCCAGCTGTTGATGGAGCGTCAATACCGCTATCCGATGCAGCAAGTGATGTTGGAGTTCCCGGCCGGCAAGCTGGATGCGGGCGAGCTTCCCCTGNATTGCGCCCGCCGCGAGTTGCGCGAAGAAACGGGGTACAGCGCCACCCATTGGGCCCACGCCGGGGTGATGCACCCGGTGATCAGCTATTCCACCGAGTTCATTGACATTTGGTTTGCCCGTGGGCTGATCCCCGGCCCCAGAAAGCTTGATGTGGGGGAGCACCTCGATATCTTGAGCATGGGTGTGGCTGAGTTTTTTGCCGCCTGTCAGCAAGGCTTGATCACCGATGCCAAAACCCTGACGGGGGCTTTGTGGCTGCAAAACCACCTCAGCGGCCAATGGCCCTTGGCCTGGCAAGCGGCCCAAACCGATGGGCGGTGACCCAAGGCTTCTTGCCGGATAATCAGTCGCATGAAAGTCCTCGATCTCCAGTGCCAGCACGGCCATGCCTTTGAAGGCTGGTTTGGCTCTGAAAGTGATTTTCAAAGCCAACTCTCATCGGGTTTGGTGGCGTGCCCCTTGTGCGGCGACCACCAAGTGGCCAAGTTGCTCAGCGCCCCTCGTCTGAACCTGAGCACCTCTTTGCGCGANCCCGCGCCAGCGGTTTCTGAGAGCACCGCTGTGGCGCCTGTGGAAGCTGCANACGATCAACATTCCAGCACCATGGCCCAATTGAANCAAAACTGGATGAAGGTGGTGCAGCACGTGCTGCAAAACACCGAGGATGTGGGTTCTGGTTTTGCCGAAGAGGCGCGCAAAATTCACTATGGTGAAAAACCCGAGCGCAATATCCGGGGTCAAGTCACGGCCACAGAGTCACAGGCCTTGCACGAAGAAGGCATTGCTGTGGTCAGCCTGCCCATGCCAGCCGCATTCAAAGGCTCGGTTCACTGACCGAGCTGCCCATGAAGCCTAGGGCTGAGAGGGTGACAAAACCTGGGCCAGCACCTGGTCGATCGCATCGGGTGCATCACACGCCACGATGGTTCTTTCGGGCATTCCCCTGAGCCAAGTCAGTTGCCGTTTGGCCAATTGCCGCGTGGCGGCCAAAGCCGTGCTGCGCCATTGGGCCAAGCCCTGGCGCACATCCTTGTCGGGGTGGTGCATGCACATGTGTTTGAACGAATCTTTGGGCTTGTTGTCCAGCAACGGCCCTACCAGTGTGGACAACAAGCGCTCGTCGGTCCACCCCAGGGCATGCCAATGCGCAATCACGTCCCAAGCTTGCCGGTAGCCCACGCAGCGCATGNCCGGGGCGTTTTCATACCAGCCTGGCGCAGCGCGCAAGCGCAAGACCTCGGCCAGAAAACCCTGGTCCCACATCTGATCAAAGCGATCCTCAATGCGCTGGTGCAGCCAATCGCGCTGATGCGGCTCGAGCGACAAGAGCAAAGCGCGTCGACCTTGCGCATCGCGCAGCGAACTGCCCGATGGGGCTTCAGTGCGGGGGCTGAAGTGTGCCGACCAAGGTTTGCCGCTGATGCGCCACACCTCCAACGCCCGACCAATGCGCTGGGCATCCATGGGCGGCAGGCGTTGGGCAGTCTCGGGGTCCACTTGGGCCAGCAGGGCGTGCATGGCGGGCCATCCCTCGCGCTGGGCTTGCGCCGCGATATCAGCCCGGATGGTGGCGTCAGAGGCGGGCATGGGGTCTAGGCCATCGATCAAGGCCTTGAAATACAACATCGTGCCGCCCACCAACAAGGGCAGCCGACCGCGTTGTTGGATGGCCGCTATCAGGGCGCAGGCAGCGCGCCCAAAATCGGCGGCGCTGTGCAGGTCCAGCGGGTCGCAGACATCGATCAGGTGGTGCGGTACCAGCGCCCGCTCGGCCACACTGGGTTTGGCACTGCCCACATCCATGCCGCGGTAGACCAGTGCCGAGTCCACGCTGATGATCTCCACCGGGATGCGTTGCGCCAAGGCCATGGCCGCAGCCGATTTGCCGCTGGCAGTGGGGCCAGCCAAACCCACCCAGTCCCAAGGCCATGGCCAGGGGCCGTGGGCAGCCGCCAAGGGTGCGTCACTGGCCATCCAGGGTTTTGTCCTTTTGAATCAGCACCCAGGCCACAAAAGCCACGGCCACACACCAAAACAAAATGCCGTTGGCCATGGGGAACACCGTGCCATCCATGCTCAGGCCCAGCCAGGTGCCGCAACCAAAGGCCACCAGCATCATCAAAAACCCACCCATGGCCGAGGCGGCCCCGGCGGCGTCCGGAAACGGGCCCAC
>JGI25912J50252_10000599_pt1 | contig 11489 bp, 8 predicted proteins | sample LauGreSBDMM110DD_2_FD_50252 | JGI IMG/M metagenome (IMG submission 50252)
GCGGCACCAGCGCNCAAGAACTGGATGCGTTGAAAGCCGCGTTCTCCAACGGCATTGTGTTGCAAGACATAGAAAGCCTGTACAAAGTTCAAAAAGCCTTGAGTGCTGAGCGACAAGTCGGCATGGCGTCTATCCGTTTGCTGACCAAGGGCGCCCAGGACGAAGGCACGATAGCCGCATTTCAGAAAGCATTGGAAATGGCCGAATGGAGCAACCGTTTGCAAACCGTGTGTGCGGCGCAAAACGCGCTGGCTGCTGCGGGTCAAAAAATCAAGGTGTTACAGGATTGCAAAAAATCCACCGAGAAAGAAGACCCGGCCAAGGACGCACACGGCAAAAAAGACGACAAAGCGCATGCAGTCCACTGGGGCTATGAAGGCGACAATGGTCCTGAGCACTGGGGCAACAACTTCCCCGTCTGCGGCACCGGCAAAAAACAATCGCCGCTGAACATCATCGGCCCGTTTGAAAAATCCAAGGACATGCTGAGCGTGGACTACAAGGAAGGCCCGCTCAAGATGCTCAACAACGGCCACACCATACAAGTGAATGTTGAGCCCGGCAGCACGCTGACCATCAACAAGGAAAGCTACGACTTGTTGCAATTCCACTTCCACCGACCGTCTGAAGAACAGGTCGACGGCAAAAACGCCTCCATGGTCGCGCACTTTGTGCACAAAAGCAAAGACGGCAAGCTCGCCGTCATCGGTGTGCTGCTGAATGAAGGCAAAGACAACGCTGCCATCAAAACCCTGTGGGCCAATCTGCCGCCCAAAGAAGGCGAAGAGTTTTTACCTGAAAAAGTCAGCTTCAATCCTGGCAATATGCTGCCCAAGGAACTCGGCTTTTACAACTACGAAGGTTCGCTGACCACACCGCCTTGTACCGAAGGTGTTCAGTTCTACATCCTGAAAAAACCCATGGATATGTCCAAGGACCAGGTCGGCAAATTTCCTTACAAGCTCAATGCCCGCCCGGTGCAAAGCCTCAACGGCCGCAAGATCAACGCCGGCGGTTGATAACCTTTTGACACAAAAAAGCCTGCAATGCGTTGCAGGCTTTTTTATGCCCCCGGGACTTACGCTGTTTGCAGGGTTTGCATGAGCGCCTGTTGATCAACGCGGCATACCGGGAAACCCGCCCATGCCTTTCATGCCGCCCAGCTTTTTCATCATCTTCATCAAGCCGCCGCCGCGCATTTTTTTCATCATGTCTTGCATTTGTCCAAATTCATTGAGCAAGCGATTGACTTCTTGCACTTGCACGCCCGCACCGGCGGCGATCCGGCGCTTGCGCGTGGCTTTGATGATGTCCGGCTTGGCACGCTCATAAGGCGTCATGCTGTGGATGATGCCTTGCTTTTTCACCATCTCTTTTTCGGCGCGATTCAAATCCACGTCCTTGGCCTTGGCCGCGATCTGGCCGGGCATTTTGTCCATCAAGCTGGACAAACCGCCCATTTGCTTCATCTGCTGTATCTGCGACAAAAAATCGTTCAGGTCAAAGCCGTCGCCGCTTTTGAGCTTGGCCGCCATTTTTTGCGCAGCTTCCAGGTCCACATTGGCCGTGACCTGCTCGACCAAAGCCAGGATATCGCCCATGCCCAGCATGCGACCGGCGTGACGCTCGGCATCAAAGGCTTCCAGGCCGTCGATTTTTTCACTGGTGCCGGAAAACTTGATCGGCGCGCCGGTGATCTGACGCACGGACAGCGCCGCACCGCCGCGTGAATCGCCATCGGTTTTGGTCAGCACAATGCCGGTCAAGGGCAGCGCCTCCTTGAACGCCTTGGCGGTATTGATCGCGTCCTGACCCAGCATGGCGTCGACCACAAACAAAGTTTCCACCGGATGCACCGCTGCGTGCAATGCCTTGATCTCGTTCATCAAAGCTTCGTCAATCGCTAGGCGACCGGCAGTGTCAATCAGCAGCACATCAAAATAATGGTTGCGCGCATAGTCGAGCGCGGCCAGAGCAATCTGCACCGGTTTTTGCGACGGGTCGCTGGGAAACCATTCGGCGCCCGCTTGCGCCGTCACGCTTTTCAATTGCTCAATCGCCGCCGGGCGGTAGACGTCAGCCGACACCGTCAAGACTTTTTTCTTGCGTTTGGTGATCAGGTGCTTGGCCAGTTTGGCGGTGGTGGTGGTTTTACCGGCACCTTGCAACCCGGCCATGAGGATGACCGCCGGGGGTTGCGCCGCCAGATTGATGTCAGACACGCCCTCGCCCATGGTGGCGCTGAGTTCGCGCTGCACGATGCTGACGAGCACCTGCCCCGGCGTCAATGAACCGATGACTTCCTGACCCAGCGCCTTGTCCTTGACGCGGGCAATGAAATCGCGCACCACAGGCAGCGCCACATCTGCTTCCAACAAAGCCATGCGCACCTCGCGCAACATATCGGCCACATTGGCTTCGGTGATACGGGCCTGGCCGCTGATCTGGCGAACCAGGCGCGAGAGTTTGTCGCTGAGTGTGCTTGCCATCGTCAATGCCTTGCCATGAAACTTGCAAAAGAAAAAACCGGATCCCCGGCGAAACGCTAAACTGTTTACATGATTGTATTCAGCGCATCTCACTTCAGTCTGGTCTGGGGCATGTTGGCCGCTTCGGCTTATGCACTGGGGGCCTTGTTCGGCGGACGTTTGTCGGCGCAGCAAAGCCGCAATTACCTGTGGCTGATTTCCCTGTTCCATGGGCTGAGCGTGATTGCCAGCCTGATTCCTTCCGACGACGAGCTTGCGCATTTCGGCTTTGCTGCCGCACTGTCTGCCACGGCCTGGCTGGTGCTGCTGGTCTACACCATAGAACACCACTGGTTCCCGCAAATGCAAACCCGCTGGCTGATGTCCGCTGTGGGCATGGTGGCCGTCATACTGCCATTGCTGTTTCCCGGTCATGCGCTGCACGGCACATCTTCAGCCTGGCTGCCGTTTCACTGGATGCTGGGCATGGCCTCTTATGCCTTGTTTGCTGCAGCGGTGGTGCACGCCAGTCTGATGAACCGCGCTGAACGGCAAATTCGCCTGGGCGCTATTGATCCCAGCGGACTTCCTTTGTTGACACTTGAGCGTCTGACCTTTCGCTTTGTCAACATAGGCTTTGGCCTGCTGACAGCCACGTTATTGGCCGGTTGGCTGTTCGGCGAACAACTTTACGAAGCTGGCAAGGCCTTTCGGCTTGACCATAAAACCTTGTTCGCCATCTTGGCCTGGCTGGTATTTTTGCTGCTGATCTGGGGCCGCCGCTATCGCGGCTGGCGCGGGGCACCGGCAGTACGCACGCTGTACACAGGCGCTGCCATGCTGTTTTTGTCTTATGCCGGTTCGCGTTTTGTCACTGAAGTTTTTTTACATCGCAACCAATGAAGTACCTGCTTCTGCTGGGCGTGGTGTTCGGGCTGATCTGGTGGATCAAACTTAGTCGTCCTGCATCAACCGATAACAAATCTTCCGGCCAAGGCGTTGGACCGCAAAACATGTTGCGCTGCGCGCACTGCGGATTGCACCTGCCCGACAACGAGGCCGTGATGTCAGGCAACACGGCCTATTGCAGCGATGCCCACCGCGCGCTGGCCGAGTCCTGAGGCATGAGCAGCCTTCCTGCCTGGAACCGGGGCTGGTACCGCTTTGCCCACGCGATGGCGTCTCCTAACTTCGGTCCCCGCCCGCCTGACACCGGCATTGATCTGGTGGTGATACACGCCATCAGCCTGCCTCCAGGCACGTATGGCGGCGCGCACGTGCAGGATTTTTTTACCAACTGTTTGAACCACGACGCGCACCCCTACTTTGAGACATTGCGGAACCTGAAGGTATCGGCTCACTTTTTTATAAAACGCGGCGGCGAGTTAATGCAGTTTGTCAGCTGCGATGAGCGCGCATGGCATGCTGGCGAATCCAAGCATGCAGGCCGCAGCAATTGCAATGACTTCTCCATCGGTATTGAACTCGAAGGATTGGACGGTGACCGCTTCACTGATGATCAATACGAAAGTTTAAATGCGCTGTTGCCCATGCTCGCGCAGCAATACCCACTCAAACATATCTGCGGTCACGAACATATTGCGCCCGGTAGAAAAAAAGACCCGGGAGACGGTTTTTCTTGGGCTTTTTTAAAGACATCGACGGGTTGGGATGATGAATTTTTTTCTGTTAAGTGACAAAATTCAACATTCTTCGCAAAAAAAATTAACGCTAAATGCAGCAGATTTCCAGTGAATTGCACAATACCTCTCATATTTTGAAAAAATTCACTAAACACTACGCGTAGTGTGTTGAAAAGAGTTTCGACCCCATATATAGTGTGGGCTGTGCACATACGGAACGCGTCGGCGTTCATGCTTGCAAGCAAATCATTAGAAGTTAACCAAAGCATTCACGCCCTACAGGATCACAATAAGATGCAAATTGCCGCCAACCCGACGAATGTCGCCGCATTCCTCAAACCTGCTGATGCCCAAATCTCCAGCGCCTCATCACTGAACTCGATTCTCAGCCAATACCAGATCATCCGCCGCAACGGCGCTGTTGTTCCTTTCGAACCCGCCAAGATAGCCGTGGCCATGATGAAAGCTTTTCTGGCAGTGCATGGTGCTCAAGGCGCGGCCTCGTCCAGCGTGCGCGAAACCGTGGACCAACTCACCCAGGCCGTGGTGCGCGCACTCATGCGTTCACGCCCGGGTGGCGGCACCTTCCATATTGAAGATGTGCAAGACCAGGTCGAACTCGGTCTCATGCGTGGCAGTCACCACGAAGTGGCACGCGCCTATGTGCTGTACCGCGAACGCCGTTCGCAAGAACGCGCAGCGCAAAAGGAAACACTGGTCAGCAACGACCCCGTATTGCATGTGCTGCTCGATGGCGCGCGCGTCGCGCTTGACACAGCGCGCCTGCGTCAATTGATAGAAGCCGCCTGCGAAAACCTCGGACCCGATGTATCAGCCGCGCCTATCCTGAATGAAACCATGCGCAACCTGTACGACGGCATCCCCATGGAAGAAGTGCACAAGGCTTCGGTGCTGGCAGCGCGCACCATGATTGAAAAAGAACCCGGCTATACCTTTGCCACTGCACGTTTGCTGATGTATTCCATCACCAAGGAAGTGCTGGGTCAGGAAGCCACCCATGCTGAAATGGGTCAGCATTACCTGAATACCTTCGCTGGTTTTATGAAAAAAGGCGTAGACCACGAATTGCTGGATCCCAAGCTGCTGCAATTTGATTTGACGCGTCTTGCCCAAGCCATCAAACCCGAAAGAGATTTTCAGTTCGATTACCTGGGCCTTCAAACCTTGTACGACCGCTATTTCCTGCACGTGAACAAGCAGCGCATCGAAATGCCGCAGTCGTTTTTCATGCGCGTGGCCATGGGTCTGTCGCTGAACGAAGTCAACCGCGAAGAACGTGCCATCGAGTTCTACGAGGTGCTGTCCTCATTCGACTTCATGTCCAGCACGCCGACGCTATTCAACAGCGGCACCACGCGTCCGCAGCTCTCCAGTTGCTACCTGACTACCGTGCCGGACGACTTGGACGGCATTTACGAATCCATCAAAGAAAACGCTTTACTGTCCAAATTCGCCGGCGGCCTAGGCAACGACTGGACACGCGTGCGTGCACTGGGCAGCCATATTAAAGGCACCAACGGCGAATCGCAAGGTGTNGTGCCTTTCCTCAAAGTGGTCAACGACACGGCTGTCGCGGTCAACCAGGGTGGTAAGCGCAAGGGCGCGGTTTGCACTTATCTGGAAACCTGGCATCTGGACATTGAAGAATTCCTGGAGCTGCGCAAAAACACCGGCGACGACCGCCGCCGCACCCACGACATGAACACGGCCAACTGGATTCCCGATTTATTCATGCGCCGCGTCATGGAAAAAGGCGAATGGACTTTGTTCTCGCCGTCCAACACACCCGACCTCCACGACAAGTTCGGCGCCGATTTTGAAAAGGCATACACCGCCTACGAAGCACAGGCACGCCAAGGCTTGATTAAGCCGAGCAAAACCGTGCAGGCCACCGACCTGTGGCGCAAGATGCTGACCATGTTGTTTGAAACTGGCCATCCTTGGATCACCTTCAAAGATGCCTGCAACGTGCGCTCGCCTCAGCAGCACTCGGGTGTGGTGCACTCATCCAACCTGTGTACTGAAATCACGCTCAACACCAGCGACACCGAGACTGCCGTTTGCAACCTCGGTTCGGTCAATCTGGTGCGCCATCTCAAAGACGGCGCCGCCGGCAAAGAACTTGACCACGACAAACTCAAGCGCACCATAAACACCGCCATGCGCATGTTGGACAACGTGATCGACATCAACTATTACGCCGTCAAAAAAGCACGCGACTCCAACCTGCGTCACCGCCCTGTAGGTCTGGGCATCATGGCCTTCCAGGATAGTTTGTACGAGCAGCAAATCCCTTACGCCTCACAGGCGGCGGTGGAGTTTGCCGACCGTTCCATGGAAGCGATTTGCTATTACGCCTACTGGGCGTCGACCGAACTGGCGCGCGAACGCGGTCGTTATTCCACCTACAAAGGCTCGCTGTGGGAGCAAGGTATTCTTCCGTTGGACACGCTCAATCTGCTGGAAAAATCGCGCGGCGGCTATATTGAAGTCGACCGCAGCGTCACCTTGGATTGGGAAGCCTTGCGCCGCAAAATCACCACCGACGGCATGCGCAACTCCAATTGCGTGGCCATTGCGCCTACCGCCACTATTTCCAACATCGTCGGTGTGGACGCTTCCATCGAACCGTGCTTTGGCAACCTGTCGGTCAAATCCAACCTGTCCGGCGAATTCACCATCATCAATGCCTATCTGGTGCGCGATCTCAAGCGTCTCGGTTTGTGGGACGATGTCATGGTTATGGACCTCAAGCATTTCGACGGTTCACTGCGCCCTATCGACCGCGTGCCGCAAGACCTCAAGTCCATGTACGCCACGGCCTTCGAAGTTGAAACACATTGGCTGGTAGAAGCTGCTGCACGTCGCCAGAAATGGATTGACCAGGCGCAGTCACTCAACATCTACATGGCAGGCGCCTCCGGCAAAAAGCTTGACGAGACCTACAAACTCGCTTGGCTGCGTGGCCTCAAGACCACTTACTACCTGCGCACCAGCAGTGCCACACAAGCCGAGAAGTCCACTGTCAATGCCGGTTCGCACAACGCAGTGTCATCCGGCAGCGCAAGCGGCGGGCTGAGCGCCATGGAGATGGCTGCGGCTGCTGCGCGTGCGCAAATGTTGTCTGATACACCGGCTACCGATGTGAAGTTTTGCGGTGTTGATGACCCGACCTGCGAAGCCTGTCAATAAAAACCCGCACAGACAGCCATGCGTGTTGTCTGTGTATTCGATGCAATTCAACAACAATCAAAGGCGCGCTTGTGAATGAACACTTTGCGTTTCACTCGCAAGCGGCCATAATACGAAGAATGGAATTAACTATATGTTGACCTGGGAAGAAGAAGCTAAACCCCAAACGCCAGCCAGCGTAAACCTCGGTGACCTACAGAGTCACCTGCTCCCGCCACCCTCATCACAAACAACACCGACGCGCATGCTCAATGACGGCGCTGTACTTGCATCAGCCATGCCGGTCGACTCTCGTGCCTTCACTTCAGGCACAGGCCGTCGCGTCAATGCCGCCGACAAGCGCATCATCAATGGACAGACTGACGTCAATCAACTGGTGCCGTTTAAATACAAATGGGCCTGGGAAAAATACCTGGCCACCTGCGCCAACCACTGGATGCCGCAGGAAGTCAATATGACGCGCGATATCGCGCTGTGGAAAGACCCCAACGGACTGACCGAAGATGAGCGTCGTATCGTCAAGCGTAACCTCGGCTTCTTCGTGACGGCAGATTCACTCGCCGCCAACAACATCGTGCTGGGCACGTACCGCCACATCACTGCGCCCGAGTGCCGCCAGTTTTTGTTGCGCCAGGCTTTTGAAGAAGCCATTCACACCCACGCCTACCAGTACATCGTCGAATCACTGGGGCTCGATGAAGGCGAAATTTTCAGTGCCTACAACGAAGTCAAGTCGATCCGTGACAAGGACGAGTTTCTGATTCCGTTTATCGAAGCGATCATGGATCCGCATTTCCATACCGGAACACCGGAAACGGATCAGACCTTGCTCAAGTCGCTGATTGTGTTCGCCTGCCTGATGGAAGGTTTGTTCTTCTACGTCGGCTTCACCCAGATTCTGGCACTGGGCCGCCAGAACAAAATGACCGGCGCCGCTGAACAGTACCAGTACATATTGCGCGACGAGTCCATGCATTGCAACTTCGGCATCGACCTGATCAACCAGCTCAAGCTGGAAAACCCGCATTTGTGGACTGCCGAGTTCAAGGCCGAAATCAAAGTCTTGTTTGAAAAAGCAGTTGAGCTCGAATACCGGTATGCCGAAGACACCATGCCGCGCGGCGTGCTCGGCATGAACGCATCGATGTTCAAGGGCTATTTGCGCTACATCGCCAACCGCCGCGCCACGCAAATCGGCTTGGAAGCCTTGTTCCCTCATGAAGAGAACCCTTTCCCCTGGATGAGCGAAATGATTGACCTCAAGAAGGAGCGTAACTTCTTTGAGACCCGCGTTATCGAATACCAGACCGGCGGCGCGCTGTCCTGGGATTGATACTCAGATGACNTGNATTTGTTCTTCTCCTGCGCGTTCATTGCCATCTGCAATGACCGGCCTGGGCGGAACACACCGTGTTCATGGTGTTGAACCCCGGTTCAGCACCATGAATCACTTGGGCTGCAAAGACCAAGTGTTTTTGAACCAACGATCTAAGATCTTGATCTAGGAGAGTATCTAATGGCAACTGCAAAAAAATCCGCTGCAAAAAAACCAGCAGCAAAAAAACCGGCAGCTAAAAAAGCAGCCGCCAAGAAACCTGTCGCTAAAAAAGCAGCAGCTAAAAAGCCCGTAGCTAAGAAAGCCGCAGCCAAAAAGCCTGTCGCTAAAAAAGCAGCAGCTAAGAAGCCCGTCGCTAAAAAAGCAGCAGCCAAAAAGCCTGTCGCTAAAAAAGCAGCAGCTAAAAAGCCCGTCGCTAAGAAAGCCGCAGCCAAAAAGCCTGTCGCCAAAAAAGCAGCAGCTAAAAAGCCCGCAGCCAAGAAAGCTGCAGCTAAAAAGCCAGCCGCTAAAAAGGCAGCAGCTAAAAAGCCCGCAGCTAAAAAAAAAGTAGTTAGTGCCCCACCGGCAGTAGCAACAAAACCGGCAGCCAAGCCGGTTGCTAAAAAACCTGCCAGCAAACCTGCGGCCAAACCGCACACAAGCGCTTCTGCGCCAGCGGCTTCGCATGTGGCTCAAACCACATTGAATCCTCAGGCTGCATGGCCGTTCCCCACGGGCTCCAAGCCCTGAGCGAACGACCTGCGTTTGCCTCAAACCCGGTGTCTTAACGCACCGGGTTTTTTTATGTCAGCGCATAATTTTGCGGACCGCGACTGGCAATTTTGATGGCACCGATTTTGTTGCCCAACTCAGCACAACGCACCAAGTCCCAACCTTGATCCAATCCGAATAACAAGGCGCTGCGCCAGGCGTCGCCGCAACCGGTAGGGTCGACGACTGCCTCTGCTTTCACCGGCGCCACCACTTGTTTGCGGCCTTGTTGCCAGACTTCGCAACCGTGCTCGCCCAGCGTCACCACCAGTCCCTGCACCTTGGCGGAAATCGCTGCACTGTCCATGCCGGTCCGGTCTGACAGCATTTTTCCCTCGTAGTCATTGACCGTCACCCAGGTGGCCAGTTCAATGAAATGGCGCAGATCAGCGCCGTCAAACATGGGCAATCCCTGGCCCGGATCAAACACAAACGGAATGCCTGCGGCGGCAAACTGTTCGGCGTGCTGCAACATGGCGTCACGGCCATCCGGCGACACAATGCCCAACGTAATATCGGCACGTTTTTCGATACGGATGGTGTGCGCCTGCATCATGGCGCCAGGGTGAAATGCGGTGATCTGGTTATTGTCCAGATCGGTCATGATCATGGCTTGCGCGGTGTAGTCATTCTCGACCATCTTCACAAAATCGGTAGGAATGCCCAAGTGCTTGAGACGGTTGAAATAGTTTTCTCCGTCATTGCCCAGCGTGGCCATGGGCAAAGCGTGTCCGCCCAGCAGCTTCAATCCATAAGCGATATTGCCGGCGCAGCCGCCGAATTCACGCTGCAAACGCGGCACCAGAAATGAAACATTCAGAATATGCAATTGTTCGGGCAGGATTTGCTCTTTAAAGCGCCCCTCGAAATGCATGATGGTGTCAAACGCCAGCGATCCGCAAATTACTACTGCCATGGTCTTTCCAATCTTTTAAAAAAAATTCAAGGGTAAAAAAGCAAGGCTTTGAAGCCGTCTATGTCAGCAGACACAGCAGGCTCAAGGCTGAAGGTAAATGAAAAATTCTGAGTGCGCCGTGCCGGCAAAATATCCGTCAAGCCGAGTTGAGCCGCGGGGACCACCTTGCGCACTCTGACTTCACCGCTGCTGGTCAAACTCAGTTCCAGCGCAGGCGTAGCAAGCTCTGCATCCCCGAGGTTGCGAACCGCACCTTCAAACACAAGACGGTTATCTGCCAGTCGTTTGAAACTGCTGGACTCTATAGATACTTGGTCAGGATCTTTAAAGGGCTGCACATCACAAGCCAAGGGCTGGCACAGCCAAGTCAAAACGGGTCTGAGTTCAGGCACACGCGCAGCCAGCCAATGTCGCTGATACATGGTGAGTTGAAGTAAAAAAACCGCGACAAGTAACCATTGCATCCACAGCCACAGCGGCGATGGCGTTTTTCTGTCAGGCGTTGCGCTTTGACGATGCTGGGAAGGACGAGACAGCGGTTGTGTGAATTCCTGCACAGCTCTGGGATCGTCCATTTCATACAAATGCTGATCGACGGCGATCAACGGCAAACATATGTGCGCAACGGCCGCAGCGCACCCACCCGTCAGCCACACTCAAATGTTCAGGCAGCACAGTGAAGCCGGTTTGGCATTGCGGACAAAGAGTGACGATGGCCATGCGCTATGCCTTTTAATACAACGGCTGCCGTTTCATGCCGCCGCTACGCCGTGCATCAGCACCCAACCGTCTTGGCGGTCAGCCACTTGCAGCGTCATATGAGTTTGGTAAGCGGCTTGAATCTCTTCCACCTGCCGCTCCAGAATGCCGGCCAGCAACAATTGTCCGCCTTGATGTACATGGGCACAAAGCAGAGGTGCCAGTACTTTCAACGGTGCTGCCAGTATGTTGGCAAGCACCAGCGCGTAGGTGCCCAGCACCTTGTCGGGCAAGCCTGTGTTCACGCTGACACGGTTGTCTTTTGCATTGGCAAGCGTCGCCATGACAGCATCAGTATCGATATCGACAGCGTCGACATGGGCCGCNCCCATCATCGCCGCGCCTATGGCCAGAATGCCGGAACCGCAACCGTAATCCAGCACGCGCTGACCCAGTGGCGGGGG
>JGI25912J50252_10000600_pt1 | contig 11486 bp, 10 predicted proteins | sample LauGreSBDMM110DD_2_FD_50252 | JGI IMG/M metagenome (IMG submission 50252)
TTTGGGCGGTTGGTGATTTGATTCCAACCTTGCAACTTGCCCACGTTGGTTTTGCTGAAGGAATATTGGTGGCTGAAGAGATTGCAGGTCTTAAGCCAAGAGCAATTAATTACGATGGCATCCCCCGCGTTACCTACTCCGAACCTGAGGTTGCCTCGGTTGGTTTAACAACTGCAGCAGCAAAGGCGGCTGGCCATGATGTAGTTGAGTTAAATTATGATTTAGCGGGCAATGGCAAGGCTAATATTTTAAAGACCGCTGGGGCGGTTAAGTTGGTAGCTAAGAAGAATGGACCTATTTTGGGAATTCATATGGTGGGCTCGCGTGTGGGTGAGTTACTGGCAGAGGCACAATTAATCTTTAACTGGGAGGCTGAGGCTAGCGATGTTGCCCAACACATTCATGCCCATCCAACCCTCTCTGAGGCGATGGGTGAGGCACACTTGGCCCTAGCCGGAAAGCCATTGCATGCACATGGATAAAAGAGGAGGCAGAGATTAAATGACATTTTCATTAACTATGCCCGCACTTGGTGAATCAGTCACTGAAGGAACTGTTACGCGTTGGCTTAAAAAAGAGGGTGATCAGATTGCATTAGATGAACCATTATTAGAGGTCTCTACCGACAAAGTTGATACTGAAATTCCATCCCCAGTTGCTGGTGTATTACAAAAAATTGTTGTGCCAGTTGACTCAACTGTGCCAGTTGGCGCAGAGCTTGCGGTAATTGCAGAGTCAGTAGGTGCTAACGCCAAACCTGATGTTGTAGTTGTCGAGCATAAAACATTAATTACTACTCCTGTGGTAGAAAAAAATATTGAGCCAGCTGTCATAGTGCAAAATGTTGTCACACAACCAATTACTCAATCTATACCGACAAATACTACAGCCAATACCGCTGGTGCAACAATTGTTTCAATGCCAGCACTTGGGGAATCTGTAACTGAAGGAACTGTTACCCGCTGGCTTAAAAAAGTTGGGGATCTAGTTACAGTCGATGAGGCGCTACTTGAAGTTTCAACAGATAAGGTTGATACCGAGATTCCATCTCCAGTATCTGGAACTATTTTAAGTATTGATGTTGCAGTTGATACAACTGTGCCAGTTGGTGCACGTCTTGCATCGATTGGTCTTACTGGAGCAGCTGCTGCGCCAATTAACACCCCTACTCCTACACCAAATGCTCTTATGCCAAATATTGCGGTACAAAAACCAGCCCCTGTAGTTACACCTACTACTTACGCTGCGGCCGCATCGGTTGCAACTGCAACCCGCTCAGATGATGCATATGCAACACCGATAGTTCGAAAGCTGGCTGCTGAAGCTGGGGTTAATCTTGCAACTGTTAAAGGAAGTGGTGTGGGCGGGCGTATTCGCAAAGAGGATATCTTCGCTGCTACCCCACGTGCTACGACTACACCAACTGCAGTAGCAATGGCAAGTATTAAAACTCCAACTAACTCCACGCAAGCATCTACTCCTCGACCACCAGTTATAGCTTCACCACTTCGCGGCACAACAGTGAGTATGTCCAGGCTTCGTAAAGTTATTGCAGATCGTATGGTCGAGTCATTAAAGATCTCCGCGCAACTAACAACAGTAGTAGAGGTTGATGTAACAAAGATTGATCGCTTGCGTAGCGCAGCTAAAGTATCTTTTGAGGAGAGAGAGGGAGTTAAGTTAACCTTCCTGCCATTTTTTGCAGTTGCAGTTTGTGAAGCATTAAAGCAACATCCAGTTTTAAACTCATCTGTAGAGGGTGATCAGATTACTTATCATGCCGCAGAGCATTTGGGTGTGGCAGTTGATACCGATCGTGGATTATTAGTACCAGTTGTTAAAGATGCCGGTGATTTAAATATGGGTGGAGTTGCCCGAAGAATTTCAGATGTGGCAGCTAGAACAAGAGAGAATAAAATTACGCCGGATGAGCTAGGTGGTGGCACATTTACATTAACAAACACCGGCTCTCGTGGCGCTCTATTCGATACCCCGATTATTAATCAACCACAAGTTGCAATTCTTGGTCTTGGCGCAGTTGTTAAACGGCCAGTTGCTGTTAAAGATTCAGATGGTGGGGAGACAATTGCAATTAGATCGATGGTTTATCTTGCACTCTCCTACGACCACCGAGTAGTAGATGGCGCTGATGCTGCCCGCTTCCTAGTGACATTAAAAGATCGATTAGAAGAAGGTCGCTTCGAATCTGATCTTGGTTTGTAATAGTGNCAAGAATAAATANGGTAGCTGTAACTGGCGCCTCTGGATTAATNGGAACAGCCTTGGTTGCGCAGTTAAAAAATGATGGCTATCAGGTACAAAAATTAGTAAGACGTCCNGTTAGAACATCTGATGAGGTTTTTTGGGATCCTATTAAGGGTCAGATTGATACGCAATCTCTGGAAGGTGTAGATGCAATCTTTCACTTAGCTGGTGCATCAGTTGGTGGAAAGCGTTGGTCTGCTGCATACCGCTCTGAAATCCTAAACTCCCGTCTGCTTGGTACAACCACAATTGCCAGCGCATGTGAGCAGTTAAAACCTGCTGTTTTTATCTCGGCAAGTGCAATTGGCCATTATGGCGAGACTGGTAATCGCGCCGTTACTGAAGCAGATGGTGGTGGCACTGATTTTCTCTCAATAGTTTGCAGGGAGTGGGAGGCTGCCGCATCTCTTGCGGCAAGTGTTAGAACTATTAAATTGCGCACTGGAATAGTGTTAGACCCAACTGGTGGCGCATTGGGACAGATGTTGCCGTTATTTAAATTTGGACTTGGTGGAAAGTTAGGCTCTGGTAAACAGTGGTGGTCCTGGATTACTTTGCATGATCAAATTAAAGCGATGATATTTTTACTTAACTCTAAAATTGAAGGTGCGGTCAATTTAGTAACTCCAAATCCAGTTACAAATCAGCAGTTTACCGCCGCTCTTGCTCATGCATTAAAGCGTCCTGCACTATTTCCAGCTCCAGCATTCGCTCTACGAGCAGTATTAGGTGGCTTCTCAACTGAGGTGCTTGGCTCAAAAAGAGTTATGCCACAAGTTTTAATAAATGCTGGCTTTGAGTTTGATTACCCACATGTTTCAAATGCGTTGACTGAGTTAGTTAAATAACCTATCTAAAAGAAATCTCTCTGGCTTGATCAATAATTGTTGCTACTGTAATTATCTCCTCTANAGAAACTGGCCATNCTCCACCTGATAGNGCCTTCTTAACCTGCAGATAAAACTGNGCATAATTTCCATCAACACCTGGATACTCAATCTTTTCATCCCCGTACTGCAGATAGGTAATACTTTTTGTGCTTTGCCCCCAAACCCCACCCTTTGGGTACTGNCCACTTCGTAGTAAATCCTCCTGTGGGTCTAAATCATTAATTATTAAAGATCCGCCGTCACCAGTGATTCTAATTCGAGGACCTGGAGCGCCATTAATGGCACTTGCTGATAAGTATGAATCAACACCACTGTCATGTTTTAGTACCAAGGTAATGTCATCATCAGATCCGCCTCGGATTGATCTAACCGATGCTGCCACTAACTTCGCTGGTCCAAACCAATCAAGTGCTGTGGAAAGTAGATGCGGCTGTAGATCTAATAGATTTCCGCCACCTTCTTGTGCAGTTGAATTCTCTCGCCAAGAGTCCGGTGTTAAATCTGGGCGAAATCTTTCAAATCTAGAATCTAATCTAAATACCTTTCCTAACTTGCCCTCTTTAATTACCTTCTTAATGGTTAATGCATCACTATCCCATTTGCGATTAAAGTAGGTAGTTACCCCAACTTTACTTTGATTAGCAACTGCAATTATCTCCTGTGTCTCCTTTAAAGTCCGACCCATTGGCTTATCTACTACAACTGGCACACCCGCCCTGAGGCCGGCAATTGCTAATTGGGCATGTGAACTATTTATTGTTGCAACAACTAATAGATCAAGCTTTAATTTTAAAAGCTCATCGATACTTGCAACTACCTGAGCATTAGGAAAATCTGAAATTACAGCTAACTTGCGCTCAGCATTTGTAGTTAATACTCCAACAATTTCAAAATCCGCACCCTTAAGCAGTGGGGCGTGAAAATACCGCCCAGCTAATCCATACCCTGCAATTCCAACACGAGGTGCCACTTGAGAAGAGTACTACTTACCCTCACGCTGTAATCTAGAAGGCCACCAGATCTTTGGTCCAATATCATGAACTAAAGCCGGTACTAAAATCGATCTAACAATAATTGTGTCTAGCAATACGCCAAAGGCAACTGCAAAACCGATTTGAGCAAGTGGAACAAGTGGCAATAAGCCCAGAACAGCAAAGGTTGCAGCCAATACAATTCCAGCTGAGGTAATTACTGCGCCAGTTACGGTTAAGCCCTTATTACACCAGGACGAGTACCAATTTTTTGGGACTCTTCTCGCACTCGAGTCATTAAGAAGATGTTGTAATCAATACCGAGGGCAACTAGGAAGATAAATGCAAAGAGTGGGAAGGAGTTATCTCCCCCAGCAAATCCAAATATATGGTTGAAGACCAGCGCGCAAACACCTAAGGTTGCAAAGAATGAAAGCACAACAGTTGCAAGCAATAGAACTGCACTGAAAATACTTCTTAGCAGTACTCCAGAATTAATGTAATTACAAATAAAATTATTGGGATAATTGTTCGATTATCTCGATCATTTGCAGTTCTAACATCAAAGTAAACCGCACTAGTACCACCCACTAATGATGTGGCATCTGCAGCATGTGCTAGCTCGCGAATCTTTGGAATATCATCTCCAGCTTCAACACTATCTGGTGCTTTATTTAAGGTGACATTAATTATTGCTTTATTATCAATAATTTTTACCTTTGGTAGTGGCTGACCTGGAACCACAAAACCATCAAGAAGTGGTGAGACATCTGTAACTCCTGGCGCATTTCTAACCGCTGCAGTTACTGCTTCGATTTTATCTGCGGCAACAACAATTTGAGTTGGATCCCCTTCACCGCCTGGAAAGTGCGTCTCAAGTAGCTTTTGACCAACAACTGACTCAGGATTTCCCGTGAATGAATCAATAGTGCCAATACCATCAGCTTTTAATGTTGGAGCGGCTGAGGCAAGAAGTAATAAGAATATTCCAGAAATAATCCATGCCCGCCTTGGATTTTTTTCAATAACGTTACCAACTTTGCTCCAAGTTCCAGACATAACATGATCATCACCATCAAACTCTGGCCTGCGAGGCCAAAAAATCCAACGGCCAAATAGCAGTAGAAGCGCCGGTAACAAAGTAAGAATCGTAATCATTGAACAAACAATTCCAATTGCACCGATTGGCCCAAGGCTTGCAGTATTTGTTAACTGACTAAATAAAAGAGTTAATAATGAAATAGAAACTGTTGACCCAGAGGCAAGAATTGGTTCCCATACACCTTTATAAGCAGCGCGCATCGCATCAAAACGAGATTCAAAAAGATGTAGCTCTTCACGGTAGCGTGCGATTAGTAGCAGCGCATAATCGGTGGCAGCACCTATAACTAGTACCGACAAAATTCCTTGGGATTGACCATCAACATCAATAATGTTGTTCTTCGCTAATAAATAAACAATTCCACCGGCAGTTGATAGAGCAAATAACGATGAAAGCAGCGGAATGATCCATAAGATAGGTGAGCGGTATACAACAATCAGGATCAGGGCTACTACAACAAGAGTTGAGAGAAGTAATTTAGAATCAATTTCACCAAATGCTTCAAACAAATCACCAAGTAATCCGCCAGGTCCGGTTACATATGAATCAAGTGAGTTTGCTTTGGCAAATGGTGCAACATCTGCCCGCAACTCTTCAACTATTGCTGGTAGGACTGGCTTATCGTTTGGTAAGACCTTTGCAATTGCATTTCCATCTAAGGGTATATTTCCTAGAATTGCTTTTCCATCTGCGGATGGGAAGGCGGTAATTTGTTGACCTGGGGCTAGGTAATCAGAGATTTTTGCGCTAGTTCCATCCAGTGTTAAATCGCCAACCTTAGTTAGGTGTTCATTTACCTTTGAAATTAATTGTGGGTTGATCTCACCTTCAAAAAGAACTAGTGCTGGAAAATTAAATGAATCCTTACCAGAAAACGTTTGAATCACATCAGATGCCTTGGTTGCTTCCGCCCCTTTTGGTAAAAAAGAAGAGTTGTTGTTCTCTTGAACAGATGTTAACTTGCCAAAAAGTGGGCCAAATACGCCAGTTATGATGAACCAGGTGATTACAACCAACATCGCAATAGCAAAAGGTTTACGATTTTTGACAGTTACAGAACTCTTACTTTTTCCAGCCATGGGTATAAAAGCCTTTCGGTAATAAGGATTAGGGGGTAAATCTATCAGCGATGCAATTTTGCTCACACACATGGCTGCCAAAAATGGCAATCTTTAGCCAAATATTCACCTGCCAATTAGGCTATCGGTGTGAGTTCAACCATAGTTTCACAGAATCTTCTCAGAGTTGAAGAGCTCGGAGTTCTTGATTATCTATCTGCCTGGCAGATGCAAAAAGAAATACAAGAAAAGGTAATTAATAATATCGAACCTAATACTTTATTAATTCTTCAACACCCATCGGTTTATACCGCTGGTCGTCGCACTGAAATCACTGATCGCCCCTTAGATAACACGCCGGTAATTGATGTTGATCGGGGCGGAAAAATAACCTGGCACGGTCTTGGACAAATTGTTGGTTATCCAATTATTAAATTAAAAAATTCAACCGATGTAGTTGGTTTTGTTAGAGAGTTAGAAACTGCTCTTATTTCAATATGTGGTGAGTTTGGGATTAAAGCAGAGCGTTACTGTGAGCGAAGTGGTGTTTGGCTAAGAGATGAAAAGGGTGATCGTAAGATTGCCGCAATTGGATTACGGGTGGCAAAGGGTGTGACTATGCATGGTTTTGCACTTAATGTAAATCCAGATTTAACTGCATACTCAAAGATTATTCCATGCGGTATTGCAGATGCGAAGGTGACTTCACTCTCGGCTGAGCTTGGCAGAAATATTACGGTCGAAGAGGTAATGCCAATATTGAAAAGATATATTTTGCCCATGTTAGAGCGAGTATCACAATGAGTATCGATCCAAATGGTCGCAAACTGCTGCGAATTGAAGCTCGAAATGCCCAAACACCAATTGAAAGAAAACCTGAGTGGATTAAGACCAAAGCAAAGATGGGACCTGAGTACACAAAACTTCGTTCATTAGTTGTTAAGGAAGGTCTTCATACCGTATGCCAAGAAGCAGCATGCCCAAATATTTTTGAGTGCTGGGAAGATAGAGAAGCAACATTTTTAATTGGTGGAAGTGCCTGCACAAGAAGGTGCGACTTTTGCAACATTGACACCGGCAAACCTGATCCATTAGATCGTGATGAGCCAAGAAGAGTTGCCGAGTCGGTTAAAACAATGAATTTAAAGTATGCAACTATTACTGGAGTTGCCCGAGATGATCTAGATGATGAGGGTGCTTGGCTTTATGCTGAAACAATCTCTCAAGTACATGCTTTAAATCCTGGTGTAGGTGTTGAGATGTTAGCCCCTGATTTCAGTGGCCATGCACACCTACTTAATCAGGTATTTGAAACCCGCCCAGAGGTATTTGCTCATAACCTTGAGACTGTGCCAAGAATATTTAAAGAGATCCGGCCTGCATTTAGATATGAAAGATCCCTTAATGTAATTACCCAAGCAAGAGATTTTGGATTAATAACTAANTCAAACTTAATTTTAGGAATGGGTGAAAGTAGAGATGAGGTTTCNCAAGCTCTAGCTGATTTACGAGATGCCGGNTGTGATCTGATTACAATCACCCAATACCTGCGGCCAAGTAGNAAACACCACCCGGTGGTTCGTTGGGTTAAGCCAAATGAGTTTGTGGAGTTGAGTAAAGAGGCGNANGAAATAGGATTTCTTGGTGTTATGAGTGGTCCATTGGTACGTTCTAGCTATAGAGCAGGTCGTCTCTACAACCAGGCGATGGCTGCCCGAGCAGTTAAGTAAAGGAGAAAAATGTTTGGTCGTAAGAAGAAAGAAAAAGAGTTGCTAAAAGATGGTGCACCCCAGAAGCAATCTCAACTCTCTGTTTTAAAGGATGCATATAAGTTAGTTAAGAATGACTCACCAATAGCAATTCTTTGGTGCTTACTTGTATTTGTACTGATTTTAGGATTTGGCGTAATTATTGGAAATAATTTAGGTCATCCAATCTATGCCGGCTTTCTCTCATTACCACTTGCATTTTTAGCAGGTTTTTTCTTATTCACTAGATTTGCAAACACCGCAGCCTTCTCATCAATTCAAGGACANCTTGGTGCAGGAGCTAGTGTGTTAATGTCAATAAAAAGAGGATTNATAACAACACCTGCAGTTGCTGTTAATCGTGATCAGGATATGGTCCACCGGGTNTCTGGNAAGGCTGGAATTATTTTAGTTGGTGAAGGTGGCTTTGCTGTTCGCACATTAATGCAGGATGAAAGACGCAAGATGGAGCGCTTCTTATCCGGTGTNCCAGTGACTGAAGTTTTAGTAGGAGATGGCCAAGGTCAGGTTTCAATTCGCAAATTACAAAAACATTTAAAGAAATTGCCTAAAAAATTAAGTACCGTCCAACTTCGTGAGGTTCGGGCTCGATTGCGCTCTGTTGGTGGCTTAAATATTCCAATGCCAAAGGGACCAATGCCAACAAGTAATCGGATGCCTAAGCGTTAGTAAATCTCTCTAATAGTTTGACTTTGCGTAAAGTGATCATGAAATGCTCGGCCATCTTTAGTAAAGATTGCTGGTAGAACCAAGCAGATCAGCAGAGTGCGCAGGAGTACTCTTTGTGGTGACACTCTTAATTGATCTGGAAAACTGACAACTTTGACCGCCATAAGCCGTTGTCCTGCTGAGGCTTGAAATAAAGTTGTAAACAGGGCTACCTCAAGGAAGAAAATAATTAAGGTGTTAAAGCTGCTCTCTGGTAAAAAAGCCGGGCCTAGTAAGGCAACAATTAACCGGCACATCGTCCAATCAATCACCAAGGCCAAAAGCCGCCTACCAAGGGAGGCCTCAGGTGATATTTGCGGCAATTCTGCAAAACTCATGCGCTAACCCTAGCCCTACCCAACTCTAGAAACATAGTTGTAACACAAGGGTTACTGCTTTTTCATTATTCTCTACTAGATTTTACCTATCTGAATCGGTGCATTGTGGCCCTGACTTTCAGCACTATTAATTCTTAGGAGAATAGATGTTTAAGAATTCAGCAGAGATCTTCGATTACATCAAGAAAAATGATGTAAAACTTATCGATGTAAGGTTTATCGATCTGCCAGGTATTCAACATCACTTTAATGTGCCAGTTGAATCATTTGATGAAAGTGTATTTAAAGATGGTTTAATGTTTGATGGATCCTCAATCAGAGGTTTCCAATCAATTCATGAATCAGATATGAAGTTACTGCCAGTTCCATCTTCGGCATACCTTGATCCATTCCGTAAAGAAAAAACTTTAATTATTCTCTTCTCAGTTCATAACCCAAGTGATGACTCTGCATACTCACGTGATCCACGTGGTGTAGTTGCAAAGGCGGTTGAGTTCATGCGCGGTACTGGAATTGCTGATACAGCATTTTTTGCACCAGAGGCGGAGTTCTATGTTTTTGATAGTGTGCGATTTGAAACTGGAATGAATCAAGCTTTCCACCATATTGATTCCTATGAAGGTGCTTGGAATACTGGAATTGAAGCTGATGCTGATGGCACACCAAATCGTGGTTACCGCACTCGTATTAAGGGTGGCTACTTCCCAGTCTCCCCCACTGATCAATTCGCAGATCTTCGCGATGAGATGGTTATGAATCTTGGTAAAGCAGGGTTGCTAGTTGAACGTGCTCACCATGAGGTAGGAACTGCAGGACAGATGGAGATTAATTATCGCTTCAGCGATATTTTAACCGCCGGTGATGAACTAATGAAATTTAAATACATCATCAAGAACACAGCATGGGAAGCTGGTAAGACAGCAACCTTTATGCCAAAACCATTATTTGGTGATAACGGTTCTGGAATGCATGTTCACCAATCACTTTGGAAAGATGGCAAGCCATTGTTCTGGGGTGAGGGTTATGGCGACCTATCTGACATGGCTCGTTGGTATATCGGTGGCTTGCTAAAGCATGCACCATCACTTCTAGCCTTTACCAATCCAACTGTTAACTCATACAAGCGCTTAGTACCAGGATATGAAGCACCAGTTAACTTGGTTTACTCAGCTAGAAACCGCTCTGCCTGTATTCGTATTCCAATTACTGGATCTAATCCAAAGGCAAAACGAATTGAGTTCCGTTGCCCAGATCCATCATCTAATCCATACCTAGCATTTGCTGCGATGTTAATGGCAGGTCTTGATGGAATTCAAAACAAGATTGAGCCACCAAAGCCAGTTGATAAGGATCTGTATGAATTAACAGGAGCAGAGGCTGCTGCAATTCCGCAGGTGCCAGGCTCACTTGATGCAGTTCTAAATAATCTTGAAAAAGATAATGAGTTCTTAACTCGTGGTGGTGTATTTACTAAGGATCTAATCGATACTTGGATTGACTTCAAGCGCAAGCAAGAGGTTGATTATGTTCGCCTTCGTCCACATCCAGCTGAGTTTGAGCTTTATTACGATCTATAAGATCTAATTAAGACGCCTCAGTAAAAAGCTGGGGCGTTTTTTATTTNNTATTTCTGCGACGGTATGAGTAGATTGCAAAAAATAGACCAGTTGTAATAAAAAGTGCAGAGGCAATATAAATAGTTATTGGATACTTTTGCTCCTCAGTATTTGTTACCCCTTCAGCGGTAACTTCGCCCTGGCCAAAGGTGAATTTATACTCCCCCTCCACCGCATGACCATCAGCAGANACCACGTGATAGAAAACTAAAACAGCTCCTTTTACTGTGTTAGNTGAAAGAGTCAAGGTGGCGGTGTTACCACTTAANATTTCATCATCTTCACTTACCTGATCTCCCACCGCATTNTTAACCACAACAAAATTTGCCTTTTCACTACCGATGTTTTGTAATTCCTCATTAAACTCCAGAGTGATCTGCTCTGGCCATANATCTACAACACCTCCTGCTANAGGATTTGAGGAGATAAGTTTTGTGTGGGCACCTGCAGCTGGCATATTTGTTATTACCGGAAATAAGCTAACTAATAAGGCTGCTGCAATTAGTGCTTTAGATCTCATAGATAAACAGTAGCAACTCTTATTTCAAATAATTGCAGTTGCAAATCGTTTGCAATAAGATCTCACAATGAGCAATAAATCCACCCTTAGAGAGCATTTACGCTTCTCCAAAGAAGAGTTACCTGCACTCATTGGGGTTATCAGCGTTGTCGTATTTTTGCACGTTGCTGGTTGGGGTTTATTCATTCACTACAACTCAAACCCGGCCTATAGCTCACTTACCGATGGTTCAGGTGCTCTTATTTATGC
>JGI25912J50252_10000602_pt1 | contig 11478 bp, 12 predicted proteins | sample LauGreSBDMM110DD_2_FD_50252 | JGI IMG/M metagenome (IMG submission 50252)
TCAAACTGTAAGTTGGTATCTGTATTTTCAGCACGCAGAGTTGTCCCGCTTAGACGTCCGGCACGATTAGCATGCAAGAAGATATCTTGCTTTGCAACTGCTACCGCAGCATGCGCAAACAGTAACTGCTGTGGTGCCAGTCGGCTGGGATTTTCAATTGCATGTTGGGTTCGGCTGCGAAAAAAAGTAAGCTGAAAACCTATAGCCGAAGGTCCTTGTCCCAACCATCCCGTGAGATACCACCACTCAGTGCGATATTCAGGATGCGCTCCGTAGTCCTTCGGAAATACCAAGCGTCGTGGCTTAGCTTGTGGATAAAAGTCAGTCTTCTCTGCCGCTAGGCTAGGCTGCCAATAAGAGAGACCTGCCAACCATAGGGCTGCCTTTTTTATAAGGTCGCGGCGGGGTGTCATAGGCTTTACCAATCTGCGCGCAGGCTGTCGGCCAAGCGCCTGGGATCGAGACCTTGACGTGCCGCCCAACGTGCAGTCAGCACACCAATCAACAATAACAAACCACTGATCAGCGCCCACTGATCTAGCGCAAGATGGGTGTTCATGGTCCAGTGAAAAGATTCTGGGTTAACTTTGTGAATCAAAATCTGGCTAATTAAGCCCCCTAGTAAGCTGGCCCACACCACCGCGACCAGCAATAACAAACCCACCTCTAAAGACACCAAGCGCCAACGGTCCGACTCCGACATACCCAAATGCGCAAGCACACCAAATTCACGCCTACGCAAAATCAGCTGACCCGTAACCCCAGCAGCAACCGAAAAAAGTGCAACAAATAAGGCGGCCGCTTCAAGTGCATATGTCATAGCAAAACTACGGTCAAAAATTTTGAGTGAAAGCTGCTTTACATCGCTAGAGGTAACCCATTGCAAATGTGCCAACTCAGGCAATTGCGCTTGAATGTGTTCCATGACTTTGGCAGGATCCGCACCGTTGGCCAACCACAACGAGACATTGGATCGTGAGCGGTCGCCAGTCAATCGTTCGTAGTCGGGTGTAGACATCACCACCGCGCCGTGCTGTCGGCCGTAATCTCTGAACAGACCCCCAACCCAAACCTTTTGTTGGCCTTCAAGCGTTAACGGCAATAAAGCCTCTTGCCCTGCACTCCAACCATACAAATCCGCCATTGCCTCAGAGCCAAAAACCACTAACCTAATTTGACCATCGCTCGGCGGTAACTTTGATTCCCCCACTAAAGCCACAGACTGCTTGGGATCCTGCAAATTTATAGGCTTAGCTATCAACATTACCTCTGGACGGTCATATGCCAAACGCATACTTTTTAGACGCATGGTCTCCACCCTCTGGACTTGAGGCGAAGCGGCGATCACTTCCTGAACACTTGCATTAAATCCAGGCTGATCTGTTGGAGCTTGGCTGGTTGTGTACATATCGGCCGGCAACACAATGCCCAACCAATCTGAAACTGAAATACGAAAGCTGCTCACCATAACCATCATCGCAACGGTCAACGAAAACGCTGCAACCGTTCCAGTGATCAACGGCGTAGCTGCTGATGGTGCTTGCGCAAGCCGCCAAACGGCGAGTCTAAACACAGCAGGCACACGAGAGCGAACCAAAGTAAGAGCCAGTCCACCCCAAAGTTTGGCTAACAACCATGGCATAGCCAGTAATCCTGCACACAAGAGCGCGGCAATCGATGCATAAGCGGCCCAAGGTAATTCGTCAAAAGTGGGTAGTAGCAGCAAGCCGGCCGATACGCTCACAGCCAGCAAGCTCCATTTCAATGTGGGTGGATTTAATACCAATGTTTCAGCCTGGCCGGCCCGCAAAACAGTCATGGGTTGACGCCAATTTATCTGCAACAAAGGTAACCACGCTGAAATCAGCCCCATCAGCGTTGCAGTCAGACCCAAAACAACAATGGCTAACCAGTCAATCACCATCGGCGGCTTGCTATTAGCAAAGTAATTCCCCCCTAAGTCGCCACCAAACCAGTGCATCAAAACTGACGCGAACAACAGGCCCATCACAACGCCCACAATGCCACCCAAGGTGCCGATCAAACCACCCTGCGCCCAGACAAATCGGCGAAGCCAAGTCTCGCTAGCACCCAATACACCTAGCAAAGCAAGCTCTGAACGCTGACGAACAATAGACAGATTGACCGCTGTAGACACCAAAAATCCGCCCGTCAACAAAGCTACCATGGCCAACACAGAAAGATTGACACGGTAAGCCCGCGAGAGCAAGGACATGCGTCGGTCGCGGTCTTGCGTAGCCACCAACTGAAGCGTTTCGGACTGTGCTTGCAATGCCTCTCTTAGACCGGCCGGGGTTTGCCAATCTTCAAGGCGAAGGTCTAATCGCGACACTACGCCCAGTCGGTTGAATGCCCATTGCGCACTGCCAATATCCATCACGCCTAAGATCTGTGAGGAAGCGCCTGGCACTTCACCCGCCACCACCAAAGAAACTGAATCAGCCCCATGCTGCAAATCAATAGGGTCACCCACGCGCACATTCAAAGCATTTAAAGCAGCAGCAGATAAAAATAAAGCTTTGGCATCGAACAAATCTGTAGTGCTGTTAGTCAGGCTTGGCATTAAGGAGGAAGAGACAGAAGCCGCCTTAAAAAAATCAAGCCCAAGTAGGGTCAAACGGTCGGTTCGTACAACCAACACCGGACTCACAGTTTTTATGCCCAATGCCGCACGACGACTATCCCAGACATCGATTTGCCGATCGTCTATATCACCTAGAGGCGCTACCAGTTGCGCAGAAGCTTGACCATTGAGCGTATCCAAAGCCTGACCAAACGACGCCAATGCAGAGTGATTCACTGTGTGGATGGCAACTGCCAACATGACTCCGATAGCCACCATGGTGAGTGCGACAGACCATCTCACCCACGCTTGCACAGAGGCGCCTTTGAGCATCCATACAAATAGAAGTTGAGAGCCATTTAAATTCAGCAAACCAAGCCTTGGGATGTCAAACGCAAGGTTCTGCCGATGGATCGTGCAGCTTCATCTGAGTGGGTGACCACAACCAAACTGGTCTGTCTTGCTGAACACAAGTCGATCAATAAAGCCAAAGTGTTAGCTGCAGTTGTGGTGTCCAAGTTGCCAGTTGGTTCGTCCGCAAAAACTACTTTGGGTTGATGTACCAAGGCACGAGCCAAGGCCACGCGTTGTTGCTCGCCTCCCGACAAGCTGGAAGGCTTAGCATCCAAACGTTTTTGCATTCCAAGGTCGCAAAGCAGTTCTCGGGCAGCAACTGCACAAATCTGACCAGATTGCCCACCCAACAAACACGGCACCATGACGTTTTGGAGCGCTGACAAGTGCGGCAATAAATGAAACGCTTGAAAAATAAAACCCATTTCTGTTTGACGGCAAGAACGCCGACGCTCAACAGACCAAGCAGAGGTGGGTTGATTAGACCAAAAGACCTCGCCATCGGATGGCACTTCCAAGCCAGCCATGATGTTGAGCAAGGTGGTCTTGCCGCAGCCAGATGTACCTTGAATTGCAACTCGCTCGCCCAGCGTTAGCTCGAAGTCAAGACCTCGAAAAAGCCAGTCGTCCGGCGAATAAGCATGCCCTACGGAAAGTAAACTCAAAACCACCATAAATTAATAATCCAGCGAACGGTTAATGGTAGTTGTAACGCAGCCAGGCGTCTTTCGAATCTGGTTGTACGGGTTTTCTGTAGTCTTGGCACTTGGATACATCATCACAGCGGTTCTGGGACACATCAAACGACCAAGGCTAGTAACTTTCCGTTAAAACTTGGAGTCAATGAATTTTTTAAATTGATTTCTGATTAACTCTCTTAGACAGTTCCTCAGCAGACTCTTTACGCTCGCTATAGCGATCGACTAGGTAAGGCGCAATATCACGCGTGAGGAGCGTGAACTTCACCAATTCCTCCATCACGTCAACTACCCTGTCGTAATAAGCCGATGGCTTCATACGACCATCTTCCTCAAACTCAAGAAAAGCTTTGGCAACAGAGCTTTGATTTGGAATCGTGAGCATTCGCATCCACCGGCCAAGAATTCGCATTTGGTTGACGGCATTAAATGATTGCGAGCCTCCGCATACTTGCATCACAGCCAGCGTTTTACCTTGTGTGGGGCGAGCGGCTCCTAAAAACAAGGGAATCCAGTCAATCTGGCTTTTCATGATGCCAGTCATAGCGCCATGGCGTTCTGGCGAACACCACACCATACCTTCAGACCAAGCAGCCAAGTCGCGCAACTCTTTAACTCTGGGATGTGTTTCAGGTGCAGCATCAGGTTGCGGCAGATCCAATGGATCGAAAATTTTCACCTCTGCGCCCATAGCTTCAAGCAACCTAGCTGCTTCTAGCGTCAATAACTTGCTGTAAGAACGTTCACGCAAAGAACCGTACAACATCAATATTCTTGGTGGGTGGTTTGAAACCTGCTGCGCTTTTAGCAAGGCCTGCTGCGGTACCTTAAAGCAATCCGCATCAAGATGGGGCAATGTATCCATAACCTTAGAAACGCTTACCCTTTTCATTGATGACAACTTCACCGCCCTTTTTAGTAAAAAGCGAGTGCAGCATCAACCCTAAGAATCCGCCAACAATTTGCGCAGCGATAAAGGCTGTAACGTTTGCTGGTGCGATACCCGCAAATGTATTGCTGAACATGCGCCCAAAGGCAGCGGCAGGATTTGCAAAAGATGTGCTGGCAGTGAACCAATATGCCGCGCCGATGTAGCAAGCAACTATGGCTGATGCCTTTCCTTCTGGTGAACGCAAGATAACAAACAGTAAGCCGCAAGTAGCGACTGCTTCCGCAAACCATTGAGCTGGACCAGTTCTCACTTTCGTGGACCATTGCAATATTTCAAGATCAAACATCGCATGGGCTGCCCAGGCGCCTAATGCTGCACCTATAAGTTGCGCAATCACATAGCCAATAAGATGATGACGCGCTAAATCTTTACGAAACGCCATGACCATCGAAACAACTGGATTGAAGTGAGCACCACTGATAGGCCCTAGTGTTTCAATCAATACATAAAGAGCGAAGACAGTTGCCAAAGTGTTGGCCAAAAGTGCAACGGCCATATTCCCATCAGCCAATTGTTCTGCCATGATGCCCGAACCAATCACTGCGCACAATAAAGCAGCAGTCCCAACTAGCTCAGCGAAATATCTTCTCCAATGGATCATTTTGTAGCTAAATCTCGTGCTGTTTTTTCCAAAGCCAATTTGCTAAGGCTTGTTAACGGTAGGCTAGTGAAGAGTTCAAGACGTCTTTTGATTTGATGCAGTGTTTGCTTGAACGCTTCTTGCTTTTGTTCATCAGTGCCCGCCGTCTCCGAAGGATCTGCGTAGCCCCAATGCGCGGTGGCAGGCTGACCTGGCCAATAAGGACAGACTTCGCCTGCTGCGTTATCGCAAACCGTGATCACTAAATCCATGTGGGGCGCATCAGGGACTGCAAAGACATCCCAGCTTTTGCTGGACAACCCTTTGGTTGAGATGCTTGCCTTTTCTAAAGTAGCAATCGCCATGGGGTTGGGTGTTTGATTTTCAGCCGGGCTACTGCCTGCTGAAAATGCTTTGAATTTACCTTTGCCAATATGGTTCAGCAATGCTTCAGCCAATATGCTGCGTGCTGAGTTGTGGGTGCAAAGAAAAAGTACGTTCAATGGTTTTGCATCAGTCACTTTGGATTCCTATGAGTTAACAAGTCTTACAAATATCCTCAGGGCTGACCTCGCAGGGCTCCCCTTGGCAACAGTTCTGGGAAAGATATGTCAGCACAGCATTCATGCGGTCGTATTGCGCGCGATAAATCAGATTGCGGCCACTGCGTTCTTGAGTAATCAGATCGGCGTGCATCAACTCTTTCAAATGGAATGAAAGTGTGTTTGCCGGTATACCCAATTGCTCGGCGATAACAGCAGGCGTCAAGCCGTCAGGCCCCTTCACCACTAACGAGCGAAAAATATGTAATCGATTAGTTTGCGCCAAGGCTACAAGTGCTTTGATGACGTGTTTATCTTCCATAGTTCAACTATATTGGAAATATATGACTCTTTTATGTCTAGATATTCCAAAAAAAATCTCAGTGCAGTTTCACCGATGGGCTAGTCTGTTTTGTAGAAAATGGAAAATTAAAGAATACTAAATGTCACGCTTGCCAAGCGGGCTCTTGTTCAGTTCGAGCAACATATTAGACAAAGCATTTTTTTGCTTTGGGTCTGAGGCCTCATGCATGGCGTCTTCCAAAACAGCGCTAATGTCTGCGGTTTCCACTAATTCCATGTCCCAATTGGGAAATAGCCTTTCACGGATCTCATCTTCTTGCGTGATAACCACAACGTTAGAGTGACGAGGGTCTGCAGAAATAATCTTCAATAAACTGGTTACATTGTCTTTGGGACCCTCCAACCATTGGAAGAAAATACCGCTGCCAAATACCAGTAAACCAGTAATACCAAATGTAGGGTTATGGTGTTTGGCAGTAGCGATTATTTGATCGATCGACTCTTTGTCCATATGTTGTGTAGCTTGACTACAGTACACAAGATTATGAATAGACTGACCTGATTGAACTTCATCGTTTTGCATCTGAGGAGTATCTCCCATTCTGATTCGCCTCGAATTGAATAAACCTGTCTTAACTGATACGCTATGCCTTATGGACACAAAATTTTAAAAAAGGGAGCCATCCATGCTTGTACGCCTTTTGTACGTTAGCCAGCCCGTAGGGCCGGTTACAACTACTGTTACCACCTCAATTTTAGAAAAATCGAACATTAACAACAAAAGAGAAAATATTACTGGTGTTTTATGTCAAGGCTTAGGCTTATGGATGCAAGTATTAGAAGGTGAAAGACATCAAGTAAACGTTCTTTACTCCCGAATCATGGCAAATCGAATGCACCACAATGTTGAATTACTGTCGATGGAAGAAATTACGCACAGACGATTTGGCCAATGGTCAATGGCACTTGTTCATTTGTCAAAAGACGATCCCATGGTAAAGATGGCGCACCCTGAATTTGATCCCTACTCAGCTTCGTCTAAGGACGCAATGTCACTTTTAGATGAACTGATCAAAACAAGTAGCCCGATCACCCGCATGGATTCCTGATCTATTTAATTAAGATAGATAGAAATATTTTTTAGAGGCCTTATGAATGCACCTATCCCCCCTTTTGCCAAGCAAAAAATCAGTGCACATGATTTAAAAGCACTTCCCATCATCGAAAAATGGATTTCATTTGCTTCTGTTTCACGTGACAGTAATTTACCTTTAATCGATTGGACGCAAGCGTATCTTGAAGGATTTGGTATTACTTGCCATCGCACTTACGATGACACACAACAAAAATCAAACCTTTGGGCAACCATACCGTCTGAAGACGGAGAAGTATTCAAAAATGGCATTGTGCTGTCTGGACATACCGACGTAGTACCTGTTGATGGCCAAGCTTGGGAAACAGATCCTTTTAAAGCGGTGATCAAAAACGATCTTCTCTGGGGTCGCGGAGTCACCGATATGAAAAGTTTTGGCGCTACCGCATTGATGATGGTGCCCGAACTAATCAAGCGAAAACTTAAACGACCCGTGCACCTAGCATTCAGCTACGACGAGGAGGTGGGTTGCATTGGAGTTCGCCGACTGATTGAAGACATGATCGATAAAGGATACAAACCCGCAGGTTGTATTGTCGGAGAGCCCACAGGCATGCAAGTGGTGATTGCACACAAAGGCAAACATGCTTACAAAACAACAATCCAGGGTTTTGAGGCGCATTCCTCGCTTACGCCATTGGGTGTCAACGCGGTTGAAATAGCTTGTGAGTTTGTTGCACATCTCAAGTCCATACACCAACAGCTAAAGGTTAATGGCCCTTTTGATCCGATCTACGACGTGCCCTACACCACTATCCACACTGGCGTGATCCAAGGCGGTACTGCATTGAACATCATTCCACGTTTATGCGAAGTAACTTGGGAGATTAGGCACCATCACCTCAACTCCCCCGAGGAATTATTTGCAAAAGCCAACGCATTTGCAGATGCGCTAGTTCCTGCCATGCAACATGTGGCACCGAACACAGGCATCTCCCATGAACTCAAATCAGTTTTACCCAACTTCAACACGGCACCTGATAGCGAAATTGCGCAATTGTGTTTTAAATGTGCCGATTTAGACCCCGCACAGGGAACTGGCAAAGTATCCTTTGGTACCGAAGCAGCGCTGTTTCATCAAGCAGGTGTTCCTACTATCGTATGCGGCCCTGGTTTTATTGCCCAGGCCCATCAACCCAACGAGTGGGTAAGCTTGGAACAACTCGCATGGTGCGAGCGCTTTATGCGTCGATTAGCAGATGAAATCTGCGTGTCTTAATTCAAAGGTAACAACCATGATTCAAAGAAGAAAAATTCTAGGCAGTGCGGTGGCGGGAGTCATGTTGTCCGCTATTCAAATGGCTCATGCGCAATCTGGCAAAACGATTCGTATTGTTGTGCCTTTTGCTGCAGGTGGAGTGCAAGATATTTTGGCGCGCTCCATTTCCATTGAAATGGGCCAGGCCTTGGGACAAACTGTTATTGTTGAAAACCGTGCGGGCGCAGGCGGCACCATTGGAACTTCTTACGTTGCTAAGGCAGAGGCAGATGGCACAGTGATGGTGATGGCCGCTGCGAGCCACAATATTGCGGGCTCTTTGTACACCAAGCTCAACTACGACCCTCAGAAAGATTTTGTGCCATTTGGGCATATCGGATCAGCAAGTTATGTGTTGATGATTCACCCAGATGTGCCTGCTAAAACCGTATCGGAATACATTCGGTATGCCAAGGCCAATCCAGGCAAATTAAATTATGCAACTGCAGGGGTCGGGAGTGCGACGCATTTGTCAATGGCATATTTCAATGGATTAGCCGGAATAGATGTAGTGCACGTGCCACTTAAGGCAACGGGTGAAGCTATCAACGAAGTAATGTCAGGTCGCGCGCATGCGGTGATTGCCGCCAGTATCGGTGCCCTTGCATTTGCCAAAGACGTTCGTATTCGTTTGCTCGGAGTTACCTCACTTAAGCGCAGTAAATACCTACCGGATCTGCCATCGATTGCAGAGAACGGTTTACCTGGGTATGAGTTTGACTCATGGTTTGGGTTGCTCGGGCCCGCTGCTACACCTATCGGAGAGGCGACACGCATCAACAATGCCATGGCTAAGTTACTCAAAGACCCATTGATACTGGAACGCTTAGATAAACAAGGGATCGAACCTCGTGCGATCAACAATTCTGATTTCTCTAAATTGCTTTCAGCAGACTATGTGCGAATGGCAGCGGTTGTCAAAGCCTCTGGCGCGAAGGTGGACTAGTAATCTATCGTATTAAAGTCTTGATAATCAATATGAGTGCAAAATAAGATCTCTTTAAACATTAATTCAATTTCAGCTTATGCAAATTCTTAAATTAAATTCTAAAGTCTTCATGAACTGGGCCGCTATATTTTTATGTTCTTTGAATCTAATGCATTACGGTTTTGCCCAGACGCAGACACTTAATTTCCCAGTCAAACCTGTTCGAATCATCGTCCCTCAAACTCCAGGTGGCGCTTCAGACGCATTAGCGCGAATAGTTGGTCAAAAACTTTCAGAAAAATGGGGGCAGCCAGTTGTCATCGAAAATCGTTCCGGCGCTGGTGGCAATATTGGAATGGACGCAGTAGCAAAAGCACCTGGTGACGGCCATACCTTACTCATGTCTTATGTAGGCTCGCACGCCATTAACCCGAGCATCTACAGCAAATTACCTTTTGACCCCGAAGCTGATTTCGTAGCAGTAGCCACCTTGGCAAACGTGCCTTTTGTAGCTGCTATCAATGCATCAGTTCCTGTAACCAACATGAAAGGATTGGTTGCTTACGCTTCACAAAAACCTGTTTCATTTGGATCTGCAGGCAACGGATCTGTAAACCATTTATTAGGTGAAATGTTTAATACCGCTAGTGGTTCCAAGATGCAGCACATACCTTACAAAGGTGCTGCACCAGCTTTGACGGATTTGATATCAGGTCAAATACAAGTGGTTTTTACCAGCTTACCGTCCGTAGCGCAGCATATTCGCTCTGGAACGGTGAAGGGCTTGGGGGTCACTGGCTCAAAAAGAGCGGCAGCTTTTAAAGATATTCCGACAATTTCTGATTCGGGTTTTCCGGGATTTGTGATCAACCCTTGGTTTGGCTTGTTCGCCTCTAAAGGAACCCCCGCCAGCGTAGTGAGGCAAATAAACGCAGATGTAAAAAAAGTCTTAGAAGACAAAGATATTTTGGAAAAATTTTCAGCTTTAGGGGCTGAACCCTTTGAATCAACACCTCAAGAGTTTCAAGCCATGCTTCACGCCGACATCAAAACTTGGGCGGCAGTTGTAAAGAGCTCGGGTGCTACGGCAGATTAATCAAAACTAGAGCTATGAAATTTAGAAGAATTTCGGGTGCGCTGGGTGCAGAAATTACNGGCATCGACTTNACGCAAGACCTNTCAGCTGATTTAGCAAAAGATATTCGAGGTATTTTTTTAAATCACAATGTGATTTTTTTAAAAAACCAATTACTNACNTCGCAGCAATTTATGAATTTTGCTAAATCAATGGGTACACCGGTAGAGTATCCATTNGTCAAAGGATTTGAAGATTTCCCTGANATCATCGAAGTTAAAAAACTAGAGCATGAAAAAGTTAACTTCGGTGGCGTGTGGCACTCCGATACGACTTACCTTGAGTGCCCCCCCATGGGCTCTATGTTGCTATCCAAAGAAACTCCACCCTATGGCGGTGACACATTGTTTGCTTGTCAATACGCTGCCTACGAAGCGCTGTCAGACACCATGCAACGCATGCTAAATGGCTTGCAGGGCATAAGCTCCTCTGCAAAAGCCGATGTGTCTAAAACACGCGAAGATCGAATCAAATCCGACGGTAATGATTTAGCACCCAAAAGTTTTAGCTGCACCCATCCAGTTGTTAGAACACATCCAGAAACAGGTCGCAAAGCTCTTTATGTGAACGTGGCGCACACCGCTGGTATTGAAGGTCTGACAAACGCAGAAAGCGCTTCACTGTTGTCATTCTTGTTTGAACATCAAGTCAAGCCTGAATTCACTTGCCGGTGGACATGGGAGCCAAATTGCTTAGCATTTTGGGATAACCGTTGCACCCAGCACAACCCAGTCAATGACTATGACGGATTTCGAAGAGTAATGCACCGGATTACGCTTAAAGGCGCCAAGCCCATCTGATTACTAAATGGATTCCTTTCGCAAGGCCTTAACTATTTGCGTTTATGGCTGAATTTGAAAATCCAAGGTTAGGGAAATAAATTAGGTTAGGTTATTTTGCCCGACTTCAAAGGGTTTAATTTTTCTTTGGCGTCTGCAATTTCTAATTTAATCAACCTTTGATACTCCATTAGAGCTTCATGATGGGTTGC
>JGI25912J50252_10000603_pt1 | contig 11473 bp, 8 predicted proteins | sample LauGreSBDMM110DD_2_FD_50252 | JGI IMG/M metagenome (IMG submission 50252)
GTGTGAATGGCGGAGCAAAAGGGAGCCAGTTGACGGCGGCGTAACCGGGTACCGGTCTCAAGCCTATCCTGCGGTCCAAGATTGGATCTGGGGAGGCACAGAGGATGTACACAGACATGGACCTATACGCCAAAGTCAGGCGCGCAGTCATGGTGGATGCCATGAGCGAGCGCGCCGCAGCAAGGAATTTCGGCATCAGCCGCAAGACCGTCAACAAGATGGTCAATCACACAGTACCGCCGGGCTACCAGCGTAAGGACCGCCCGGTAGCGCCCAAACTGGGTGCCTTCGTTGGCATCATTGATCAAATCCTGCAGGACGACCGGGACGTTCTCAAGAAGCAACGGCACACGGCCCAACGGATCTTCGAGCGTCTGCGCGACGAGCATCAGTACGCAGGTGGCTACACAGTCGTGCGTGAGTTCGTGGCCAAGGAACGACTGCGTCAACAGGAAGTCTTCATCCCTTTGGCCCATCCACCCGGTCACGCGCAAGTGGATTTCGGCGAAGCCGACATCTACCTGGGAGGCGTGAAGACCCGGATTCATTACTTCTGCATGGATCTTCCCCAATCGGATGCCATCTTTGTGAAGGCCTATCCAGCCGAGACGACGGATGCCTTTTTGGACGGCCATGTCGCCTCCTTTGCCTGGCTCGGTGGGGTGCCCAAGTCGATCCTGTACGACAACACCAAGATCGCGGTGGCCAAGATATTGGGAGACGGCAAGCGCAAGCGAACCAAGGCGTTCAGTGAACTGCAAAGCCACTATCTTTTTGAAGACCGCTTTGGTCGTCCGGCCAAGGGCAACGACAAAGGCAAGGTCGAAGGCCTGGTGGGCTATGCCCGGCGTAACTTCATGGTGCCGTTGCCACGGGTGCACAGCATCGATGAGCTCAATGCCAAACTGGCAATAGCCTGTGAGAAGCGCCAAGTGGCGGTGCTGCGCGGGCACAAGACCAGCATCGGTGAGCGCCTGTCGGCGGACCGGCAAATGCTCATGGAACTGCCCGATATTGCATTCGATCCCTGTGAGAAGGTTTGCACCCGTGTCAATTCCTTGTCTCTGGTGCGCTACCGATCGAATGATTACTCGGTGCCCACAACCTATGGTCACCATGACGTGCAGGTGCGGGGGTACTTTGACCGCGTGGTGATTGCTTGCGGCAGTGAGGTCATTGCCCGCCATGTGCGCAGCTATGCCAAAGAAGACTTCATCTACAACCCCTTGCACTATCTGGCACTTCTGGAGCGCAAGCCTCGTGCACTGGATCAGGCGGCACCGCTACTGGACTGGGACCTGCCCGGTGAATTTGATGAATTGCGCCGACTGCTGGAGCTGCGTATGGACAAGCGTGGGCGCAAGGAGTACATCCAGGTGCTGCGCTTGATGGAGACCTTCGGGCAGGAGGAGGTGGCCGTTGCCGTAGAGGATGCATTGCGCCTGAACGCCATCAGCTACGACGCGCTCAAGCATTTGGTGTTGGCCAAGGTGGAGCGCCGTACGCCCCGCCTGGACCTGTCCGCCTATCCATATTTACCCCAGGCCCACGTCGGCATGACCGATGTGCGCAATTATTTGAGCCTGTTGGTCGCTCACCATCACCACAACGTGGAGGTGGCCCTATGAGCTCCGTCGCACACGATGTCACTGCACCGCCACAGGTCCTTTTGGCGCACCACCTCAAATCCCTCAAGCTGCCGACCTTTGCTAGAGAGTACGAGAAGGTTTCCTCCGAATGCACCCGAGACCAGGTGGACTACCCGCGTTACCTGCTGCGGCTGTGCGAGCTCGAGCGCATTGAACGAGACCGGCGCAATATGGAGCGGCGTATCCGTGCAGCCAAGTTCCCCCAAACCAAGAGCCTGGATACCTTCGACTTCAAGGCTATGCCCAGCCTGAACAAGGCATTGGTGCTGGAGTTGGCCCGATGCGAATGGATTGAACGCCGGGAGAACTGTATTGCGCTGGGGCCAGCTGGCACCGGCAAGACCCACACGGCGTTGGCGTTGGGCCTGGCCGCTTGCCAGAAAAATTACAGCGCTCTGTTTGTCACCGCCGCAGCATTGGTGCATGAGTTGATGGAGGCCCGCGACGAGCGGCGTCTGCGCACCCTGCAGAAGAACCTGAGCAAGGTTGATATGCTCATTGTGGACGAATTGGGGTATGTGCCGTTTACTGCGGTGGGCTCAGAATTGCTGTTTGAAGTTCTGAGCCGACGCTATGAGCAAGGATCCACCATGCTGACCAGCAACCTGCCGTTTGACGAGTGGACCAGCGTCTTTGGATCGGAGCGTCTTACAGGGGCATTACTCGATCGTCTGACCCACCATGTCCACATTCTGGAGATGAATGGGGACAGTTATCGACTGGCAAGCTCCCAAAAGCGTGCCAGGACACGAGGGGCATTGGCACAGCCAGAACCCAATATCCATGCGGATAAACCACAGGAAGGGGGGGCCACTAGCGAAGACTAAATGGCGCGGACTTGCCTGTGCCAGCGTGCTGCGCTACGCTTCGCACGCTGGCACAGGCAAATAAAGTAATTGCAGCAAACCAAGCCGGGCTCCTTAAAGCCCTTTTTAAACAACTGACTGGCTCCCTTTTACTCCGCCACACTGGTATCCAATTCGCCGCCATTCACAATCAGCTAAGCAGTACGTTTTTCGGGGGTAGGGTCATTGACAATCCATCCGGCGAAACGTACATTAAATTCTCGAGCGCACTTCCCCCACGTCAGCGTTGCCCATCCCGCAGCTCTGCCCCGAACCAGGAGACCCGCGTGAAATTTTCATCCATTCCCGGCTGGCTGGCGCTTGCCTGTGCCGTAGCCAGCTTCGGGACGCTGGCGCAATCGTTTCCTTCCAAACCGGTGCGTTTCATCGTGCCCTTCGCGCCGGGCGGCCAGTCCGACGTGGTGGCGCGCACCGTGGGCCAGAAGCTCTCCGAGCGCTGGGGCCAGCCGGTGATCATCGAGAACAAGCCGGGGGCGGCAACCACGCTGGGCACCGACTTCGTTGCCAAGGCGCCCGCGGACGGCTACACCATCCTGCTGGCGCCGGCGCCGTTTGTGATTACGCAATATGCCTACCCGAAGCTGCCGTATGACAGCCGCAAGGACTTCACGCCGGTGACCTTGCTGGTCACCAACCCGCTGGTGGCGGTGGTCAATCCGACCCGACTGCCGGTCAAGACGTTTGCGGAATTCGTCGCCGCCGTGAAAAAAGAGCCGGGCAAGATCTCCTACGGTACGCCCGGGAACGGCAGCCTGCCTCATTTGGCGGTGGAACTGTTTGGCGTGCAGTCCGGTACCAGCGCGCTGCACGTGCCTTACAAAGGCGGCGGGCCTGCTGTCGTCGATCTGGTGGGAGGGCAGATCAGCTTCATGTTTGCCAGCCCGCTGGAAGTGATGCCGCACGTCAAGGCCGGCAGGCTCCTGACCCTTGGTGTCACATCCGACAAGCGCGTCTCCTACTGGCCTGATGTGCCGACGCTCAAGGAAGCGGGCTACAAGGAATATGAGGCCTACGCCTGGTTCGGCGTGGTCGCACCTGCCGCCACGCCGCGCGACATCATTGCCAAACTCAATGCCGACATTGTCGCCGTGCTCAAGTCACCCGACGTTTCTGAACGCCTTGCCGCTCAAGGCGCCGATGTCGCGGCTACCAGTGCCGAAGAATTCGGCCGCTTTCTTGCGGCCGAGCATGTGCGCTGGTCGGCTGCAGTGAAAGCCGCCAACGTCACGGTGCAGTAGGCGTTCGCGTCTTCTGGCAGCTTGGCTTGCTCGCCCGCCGCCAAGCCCGTTCCATTCACCTTCCGCAATACCTCGTATCAGGAGCACCCTTGAAGGAACTAAAGACTTACCCGGAAGGCACGCCTTTTACCGGCAAGATCGGCCGCACCGCTGCCACCTCGGAGCCCGCCTGGCCACTGCCGACCCAAGCCAAACCCGGTGCGCCCAACGTGCTCACTTTCCTGCTCGATGACGTCGGCTTCGCACAGTTGGGTTGTTACGGGTCGGACATCGCCACCCCCAATATGGACCGCCTGGCTGCCGGTGGCCTGCGCTATCGCGACTTTCACACAACCGCGATCTGCTCACCGACGCGCGCGTGCCTGCTCACCGGGCGCAATCACCATTCCAACGGCGTCGGCATCATCCAGGAGATGGCCACCGGCTATCCCGGCTACAACGGCATGGTGCCCAAGGAAAGCGGTTTTCTGTCAGAGATGCTGCTGGCACAAGGCTACGCCACCTTCGCCATCGGCAAATGGCACCTGACCCTGGCCGGCGAGTACGCCTCTGGCGCCTCCAAAGCACGCTGGCCATTGTCACGCGGGTTCGAGCGCTACTACGGCTTCATCGGCGGCAAGACCAGCCAGTGGTCACCCACGCTGGTGCATGACAGCCATTACATCCCGCCACCGTTTACCGGCGACGAAAGCTACCACCTCAATGCTGACCTCGCCGACCGTGCCATCGAATACCTGGTCGACTTGCGCACCGTCGCCCCCAACAAGCCATTCTTCATGTACTACTGCCTCGGTGCCGGGCATGCACCGCATCAGGTGGAGCGCGAATGGATCGAGCGCTATCGCGGCAAGTTTGACCAGGGTTGGGACAAATGGCGGGAGGAGGTGTTCGCGCGCCAGCTCAAATCGGGCATCGTGCCGGCAGGCACCAAGATCGCGCCTCGCCCTGAGCAGGTCAAGGCATGGGACAGCCTGTCAGCCGAGGCGAAGAAACTTTACGCACGACAGATGGAGGTGTTTGCCGGCTTCCTGTCGCAGACCGACCACCACATCGGCCGCGTGATCGCGCATCTGGAAAAGATGGGCGAACTCGACAACACCATCATCATGCTCGCCTCCGACAACGGTGCCTCTGCGGAGGGCGGCGAACACGGCTCGTTCAACGAATGCCAATTCCCCAACCGCATCGAACCGACCATCGAAGACAATCTCAAGCATTTGGACGAATGGGGCGGTATCAAATCCTTCACCAACTACGCCTGGGGCTGGGCCTGGGCCGGCAATACCCCCCTGCGGCGCTGGAAGCGTTATCTGCATCAGGGCGGCATGAGCGACCCGTTAATCGTGCATTGGCCCAAAGGCATCAAGGCACGCGGCGAAGTACGCGGACAGTATGCGCATGTGGTCGACATCACACCGACCCTGCTCGACGCCCTTGGCCTGGAGGCGCCGAAGGTGCTCAATGGCGTAACGCAGCGCCCGCTCGAAGGCACCAGCTTCGCGCACACCTTCAATGACCAGAAGGTGGCCACCGCCAAACGCACGCAGTACTACGAAATGATCGGCTCACGCGCCATCTGGGCCGATGGCTGGAAAGCCGTCGTCGAGCAACCGCAAGGTGACTTCATGACCGAAGAGATGCTCGATGCGCAAAAGTGGGAGCTGTACCACGTCGATTCCGACTTCTCTGAAAGCAACAACCTGGCCGACAAACATCCCGAGAAGCTCAAGGAGCTGATCGAGTTGTGGTGGATCGAGGCGGGCAAGTACAACGTGCTGCCCCTCGATTCACGCATGCAGCTGCGCATGGGTGAACGCAAGCCATCCACTGTGTCGCAGGGCAATCGCCATGTTTACTACGCCGGCATGGCAGCGCAATTCGAATACACCGCCGTCAACCTGAAGAACCGCTCGCACACCATCACTGCGGATGTCGAAATTCCGGCAGATGGTGCCGAGGGCGTGCTGCTGGCCCATGGCAGCTGGTTTGCCGGTTACTCACTCTACGTCAAGAATCGCCGCCTGACTTACGTGCACAACTATTTGGGCCTGACGGAATACCGCGTCCAGGCAAATCAGGATCTGCCGGCCGGCAAGGCGACGCTGCAGTTCCGCTTCACGCGCACCGGCGAGCACCAGGGGCGCGGCGCCTTGTTCGTCAACGGCAAACAGGTGGCGGAGGCGGAAATCCCGCGCACCATTCCCGCCGTGATTGAAACCTCGGGCGAAGGGCTGTGCTGCGGCTACGACTCGGGAGTGCCGGTCACCCCGGACTATGTGGCGCCGTTTCGGTTTAACGGGCACATCGAGCAAGTGGTAGTGGAAACCGGCGAGGTAGGCGCAGCTGACCCGGAAGCACAGATACGCACCGCCTTCTCCGACCAATGAGATTCGAACACCCGAGATCAGGACATCACGCCATGCCAATCCGTTTTAGCAGGACCATTTGGACCATCAGGACCATCACTCCGGCAATCGCGCGGACAGTGGCCCTGACAGCGGCTCTGGGAGCCATTCTTGGGCTCTTCATGCCGATCGCTCAGGCACAGCCCTACCCCTCACGCCCGATCAAGCTGATCGTGCCCTATGCGCCGGGCGGCAATACCGACATCGTGGCGCGCATCTTCGGCCAGAAACTGTCGGAGCGCGTCGGCCAGCCCGTGGTGTTCGACAACCGCGGCGGTGCCACCGGCACACTCGGCGTCGGGGTCGCCGCCAAATCGCCCAACGATGGCTACACCATCGTGATTGGTGATCTGGGTTCGATGGTCATCGCCAACCATGCTATTCCCAACCGGCCCTACGATCCAATCAAGGATTTTGCGCCGATCGCACTGGTCACCAGCGTCTCGATCGTGGTGACGGTCAACCCCAAATCAGCGTCAAGCAACTTTGAAGACATCCTCAAGCGCGCGCGCGCCCAACCCGGCAAGCTGACTTACGGCACTTCCGGCATCGGCTCGCCCAGCCACATGGCAATGGAACTGGTGCAATCAATGACCAAGGCGGAGCTGGTGCACGTACCGTTCAAGGGCGGTGCGCAAGCCGTCACTGCGCTGATCGGCGAGCAGATCGATGTGCTGGTCGATGGCGCTGCCTTTGGCCAGGTCAAGGGCGGGCGCTTGAAGCCGATTGCCGTGACCGGCCCGCGCCTGCCGGCACTGCCTGATACACCCGGCATCGGCGAAACCATCAAGGGCTTCGAGTTCACCAACTGGTGGGGCTTCCTCGCACCCGCCGGTACACCCGCAGAAGCGATCAATCACCTCAATGAGGAGTTCAAGCAGATTGCGGCCCTACCCGAGATACGTGAACGCCTGAGTGGTCTCGGACTGGCCGCGCGCGACAGCACACCCCGACAGTTCGCGGAGCACCTGCAAACCGAAACCGAGAAAATCGGCCGCATCGTCAAGTCAGCCAACATTAAGTTCGACTAAGGCCTTTCCCGCAACCATGACCACACGTGCGGGCAATCGTCCCAACATCCTCTGGTACTGCGCCGACCAGCAGCGCTACGACACCATTCGCGCACTGGGCCAGCCGCATATCGCCACACCCAATCTGGATGCCTTGTGTGCCGATGGCGTCGCTTTCAAACGCGCCTACACACAAAGCCAGATCTGCACGCCCTCCCGGGCCAGTTTTCTCACCGGACGCTACCCGGCCAGCCATCATGTGTACCGTAATGGCAACGCCTGGTTTCCGTCCCACGAAAAGCTGGTGACGCGGCTGTTTGCCGACGCCGGCTACGACTGCGGGCTGGTCGGCAAGCTGCATTTGACTGCAGCGAAATACTACGAGAAGCGTCCCGATGATGGCTACCGCATGTTCCTGTGGAGCCACCACCCGACACCGGATTCCGCGCGCGGCCACGATTACGAGAACTGGCTGCGCCATGAGAAAAAAATCGACCCGGTCGAGCTGTACGCACCGGTAAACCACTTCTGCGGCGCGGGCGTACCGACCGAGTATCACCAGACCACTTGGTTGTCGGAAATGGCGACGCGATTCATCACCGAACAACGCGACGGACCGTGGCTGCTGTCATTGAACCCGTTTGACCCGCACGCACCGTTTGATGCGCCAGCAGAGTATCTGGCCAAGGTCAGTGCCGAGTCCTTGCCGTATCCATTGTTCCGCGACAGCGACATCGAGCGCCAGAAGGCTTTCGTCGCCATCGACCAGCAGACCAAGGTGGCAGTGGATCCGCGCGTGCGCCGCCACAACAGCCCGGTAATCGAACAGGAACATGATCTGGTGGCCTCTGCGCCACCAGCAAGTTATGACGCACTGGAGGTCAAGGCCAACTACTACGCCATGATCATGCTGATTGATGACCAGTTCAAGCGCATCATCGATACCCTGCGCGACACCCGCCAGCTTGACAACACTATCATCGTCTACATGAGTGACCACGGCGAGTTGCTCGGGGACCACGGCCTGATCCTCAAGGGCTGCCGCTTCTTTGAAGGCCTGGTGCACATCCCGATGATTTTCTCCTGGCCGGATCGGTTCCAGAGAAATTTGCAGAGTGATGCCCTGGTGGAATCTGTCGACGTGGCACCGACCCTGCTCGAAGCCGCCGGCTTGCCAGTACCCGAGAGCATGCAAGGCCGCTCGCTCATGCCTATCCTGACGGGCGCAGCCGACCCGCATACCCACAAATCGCGCGTGATCTGCGAGTTCAAGGACGCGATCGGTGGCCCGCAGCATACCGATCACTCGCATGGCTCGATGGTGTTTGACGGTCGCTACAAGAGCGTGGTGTATCACGGCCATGACATCGGCGAGATTTATGACCTGGAGAACGACCCAGGTGAATTCGACAACCTGTGGAATCAGCCGCAATCACGCGACCTCAAATCCACTCTGCTCAAACAACATCTTGACGCCATGATGGCCACGGTCAGCGCCGGGCCACCACGCAGCGTCGCATACTGAATTTCACAAGGAGAGCCTCCATGGCAAACGACACATTCGCCGGCAAGATCGGCCGCACCCGCGAAGAATCCACCCCCCGCCTACCCGTAGCATAAGGAAGCCAAGCCGGGCTCCCCCAATATCGTCATTGTGTTTATGGACGACATGGGCTGGTCCGACCCGGGCTGCTACGGCTCTGAAATCGATACGCCGAACGGATAGGAAATTCAACCTTATGAGGCCAAGTATGGTAGGGTTTTTGGGCGATCTGACCTCGTTGAAATCTGCAGTTTGAGCGCCCACAGCATCCAAGAAGCGAGGATGCCCCAAGCGAGTGAGCTGCACAGCCGCCGCGCTCGCAGCCTCCCACAGCGGCCCATGGGATGTGCCGTTTTGGTCACCAACTAACGCGCTGATCGACTTCATAGTCCGGTGTCGGTTGCGCCGCCAGATCCCAATCCGACCCGATCTGACTGCCTTCACCTGCCAGCGCATCACAGCTCTCCCATAACGGCGGTCCGCGAGCCGGGGAAATTTGCGGAGACTCGGAGGCGACACCGATGTGCTCCAGGATGTGCCGGATATCGGCACTGTGCGTGATATCGTCACAGAGATGGTGTAATATTTTTTAATCGCCACATGTAGGAGTAACGAAATGGGTTTGTTTGATGTCTTTAAAAGTGAGCCCCTGAAGCTGTCACCCAGATTGGCATTGGCTGTGGGCCTGCTGTACATGATGGCAGCCGACGGTGAGATTGAGTCAGAAGAAATTGGTCAGTTGCAATCTGTTGTGGGCGGTGACCAAGAGCTCATCAACACAGCAGTCAAGTACCTGCGCAGCGTGAAGTACGAGCAGTTTTTAGCCGATGCTGCGGTCTTGCTCAATGAGCGTCAAAAGCTTTGTTTGCTCATCAACATGGCCGACTCCCTACTGTCTGACGGAAGGGCTGAACAGTCAGAGCAACAAGCTTTTGGCAAAGCGCTGAGCCAGTTTGGCATGACTGAAGATGGTTTCAAGGGCTACTTTGAAACCCTGGCTATCAAAAATAACCGCGCAATTTTCAATTGATGTGAGCAACAGCTTCAAGAATCAGTGGTTGAGTCTTGAAGCGCGTACCTGCCCAACACCGCACGCGGGCATCTAACAAGCCCTACAGCGCCCTTTTCCACACCAGGGCTGGGCTCGGTAGCTGGCACATGAGATCAACGCTTGTAGGGCTTGCAATTAAACGGCAGCTCACCACACACACGCGAGATAAAAATTAGATAGATTTCTGATCCGGAAATCTATGAAAACACATTGAAAAATCTATGAATAGTAGTATGGGACCGGTATACTACAAATTTCTTAAAGTAAAGCGCTAATAACAGCGCTTAAGTAGTTGAAAACAAATGGGAAATTTTGGTGCGTGGTGAGGGTTTCGAACCCCCGACCCCCGCCGTGTGAAGACTCCGGCATTTTGCCACTTTCCCTATGTATATCAACAACTTAGCCAATTGAAAAAGTGTCAAAGTAGTATAGTTGTAGTATATTGGTGAATTATAAGGATTTAATTTTTTATTTAATTTTAGAACTTATAGGACATCAAGCGTAAAGACTCTTTACGCTTGTGCGTTTTGAAGTTCAGACGAGGCGTCGGCAAACGTTCAGCTTGGTCAAAGTATATGGAGTTTTCACTCGCTCGGGTGTAGTAATCTGCGTCAAGCCTGTGGAGATTTGTATGAACAATTCCGAATCCAAGAAGCGACTGTTGGCACTGCAGAAGTCCAAATTTTTATCCGTAGAAATTCAGGACGCTTTGCGCTTTGCTATCGAGAAACTTTCAGACGCTGAATACCATGACTCACAAATTCCAAAGCCCGTCATGGCCAACAAGAGATGGAGTCAAGCTGAAGAAAATCAGCTTGTTGAAGCCCTGCTCTCTGGAAACTCCATAGAACTTATCGCGGCCAATCTATCCCGAAGCACTAACAGCGTCTTCAGTAGGCTTCATCTACTAGGTGTCATTTCGATCAACAGTTCCAAGGCAATTGACATCAAGTATCGCGATGTTGGCTTCAAGGAAGAAAGCATACAAATTGATCTCAACCGAAAGTGCATTGAGTGCGCTGAACTGGTTGGCCCAAAGCGCCTGAAAAAGAATCCAAACTTTTATCGTTGTGAATCTTGCCAGCAGAAATTTGAAACAACCGCAAAATGATTTCTGTATTACCTCAAGAGCCAGTGCCTGAATGGCTTGCAAATATCACAGAAGAAAATATTTCAAATCAAAACTTTGAAATAATAAAAATATTAAAAGATTCACTATATTACCCATCCTGTGGATCTGATGGCCTTCCAATAAATTCTTTCGCAGGATCAATTCGTAGCTTTGTTTATGTTGACTATGGATTCACAAGAAATGAACTATACGAAAAATTTCGATATAAGATTATTGCAAGTAGAAAAATAGCAAAAGAAGAATTAACGCCCACTGGATGGGAACCAAGTTGGAACACTACAGACGGCGATCCAATGATGTATTTAAATTCAAGAATAGCACCATTTTGTGAATGGATTATTTTTGAAATTAACCATGTTAAGTGCAGCCTTTTATTTTTATGTGCAGACGGCGTTGCTACATATCAAGCTTTATATAAAAACCATAAGATAGCACCTCGGATAGTTGCGCTGATTCAAACTGGTGTTATTCATGGCAACTGGACGAATTACTCAGATCCAAATACAATTCTCCATCGAACCATATTCTCCAACTCTAAAAACACTCCTGAATACTTGCTGCACGGGGGCTATTACCAGC
>JGI25912J50252_10000614_pt1 | contig 11421 bp, 11 predicted proteins | sample LauGreSBDMM110DD_2_FD_50252 | JGI IMG/M metagenome (IMG submission 50252)
AAGGTATCCCAGTTCGTAGTGCAATTTTATTAATTGGCCTACTAGCAGGAATGCCTACTCAGTCAAATACATATGATGCTTCATCTGGACCTAAGGGTGCACTTGAAACCTCATTTGGATTAGCGATTAGCCCAGCACTTGCAGTTTTGGAAAACACATCAACTGCACTTGCACTTGGAGTTATTGGAAACTATGACGCTGAAATGCGTTGTGGTGGAAGTATCTTTGATAACTCAGCTACAGATTACGCCTCACGACTTGGTGATAATGGCGATATTTTTGCAGCAGGGTTAAGTGGTAAGACAGCAACTGCTGGAATGTTAGCTTTCCTAAACAAGCTCAACCCAGTAGCTCCTAGAGTTACTGCAAGTGCCTCTGCTGTTGCGTGTATAAATAACCAAGCCGCATACACTGGAAAGATCTCTGTTCCAACAATCACAGTCTCACAGACAGCTGATCAAATTACACCAGCTGGCTATATTCAAAAGATGAAGGATTTGTATGAGGCTTCCATAAGTAATGGAGATGCAAAGCCTGGTTTGTTGCTAAATATTTGGAACAAGCCACCAGATGAGTACACAGAGTTTGACTCAGCTGGCTCTCCAAAGGCTGCAACTGGAATTACAACGGGTACATCTCATGCGATGTATACAAATGATCAGATTATGGTGATTGCTAAGTTACTTGCTAGCGCAGGTAAGAGTGGAAAACTTCCATCAATTGCAGCCGCTAAATCTGCACTAAAGAAAGATCCAAGCATGTTTATTGATCCAAACTTCAAACCTGCTTTGATGTTCCAAGATCGGTAAAAGCTAAATCTAAAAAAGGCCCTTCAGGAAACTGAGGGGCCTTTTTGTATCTATAAACTACTTCCATTATGAAAACCTCTGTCACCTCAGTAGAGCAGATGCATCAGTTAGGTGTGCAGATTGGCAAAGCATTAAAGCCTTCTGATGTTGTGGTTTTAACAGGTGAGTTAGCTGCTGGTAAAACTGTATTAACTCAAGGAGTTGCTTTCGCCCTTGGTATTACCGGTGTTACCTCCCCTACCTTTGTAATTAGCCGAATCCATAAGGGAACTCCAAACTTTATTCATATCGATGCTTATCGATTACTTGATTCTGGAGTAAGTAGTTTTACTGATTTAGATTTTGAAAGCTACCTACCAAGCTCTATTTTTGTAATTGAGTGGGGAGCGGCCTTTGTCTCAACCCTGAGTGATCAATATTTAGATATTAAAATTACGCAAGGTGATAAGGAAAGCTCTCGAAATCTTGAGATAACTCCAATTGGTGATCGTTGGGCCGGGTTTAAATTATGAGCACAATCCTTGCAATAGATACCTCTACCTCACAAACATCGGTGGCATTGGTTAAAGATGGCAAAGTTTTATTTAATAAAACCCATAATGATGCCTTAGCTCACGGTGAGGTGTTACCTAAATTAGTTTCGCAAGCTTTAGAAATAAATAGAGGCATAGATCTAGTTGCAGTGGGCATGGGACCTGGTCCATTTACTGGCCTTAGAGTTGGTATTGCATTTGCACAAAGCTTTGCATTAGCAGCAGATATTAAATGGGTTGGAGTTTGCTCATTAGATGCAATGGCAGCTGTTATTAATGAAGGTAATTTTATTGTTTCAACAGATGCAAGACGTAAAGAAAGATATTGGGCAGAGTATAAAGATGGCTTGCGTATAACGCAGCCAGCAGTTGCTAGCGCCAGTAGTTTAGAAAAATTGGGAGTTAAAATCTTTAGTGAGGGTGATTACTATCCAGATCCAGTTGCACTAGCAGAGATTGCATCAACCTCTAATTCAGTTGATCAACCAATCTATATTAGAAAACCAGATGCCTATCCACTTCCAGCTGGAGTTAAATTTAGAGTGATGAGCGCACTTGATTTAGTGGTAGCAACTGCAATTGAAAAAGAGGTTTATGGCAAAGCTGCTTGGAGTAGTGCGCAATTTAAAGAGGAGTTTGCTAAGGCGCCCAAGGATGCTTACTACCTTGCAGCCGAAGCAGGTGGTGAGCTAATTGCCTATGCCGGTATTTTCTATGTGGCAGATGTGGCAGATATTCACACCATCACAGTTATAGATAAGTATCGTCGCAAAGGAATTGGGCGTGAGTTATTAAAGAGATTACTTGATTGGGCCAGAGTTAAAAAAGCAGAGGCGGTAATGCTTGAGATGCGTCTTGGCAATGATGCAGCCCGCCCCTTATATGAACAAAATGGTTTTGTTGAGATTTCAAAGCGGGAGAATTACTACGGCCCAGGGCTAACTGCAGTGGTAATGCGCAAGGAGCTTAAGTAATGGCATTAGTACTTGGTATTGAAACCTCATGTGATGAAACCGCGGTTGGCATTGTTAATGAGCGAAAGTTATTAGCAAATGTCATTTCTTCAAGTGTTGAGCAACATGCACGTTTTGGTGGGGTAGTTCCTGAGGTTGCCAGCCGTGCTCACTTAGAGGCGATGCAGCAGGTAATTAAGCAGGCACTAAAAGATGCATCGGTAACACTTAAAGATATTGATGCAATCGCAGTTACGGCAGGTCCTGGTTTAATCGGTGCGTTACTAGTTGGCGTAAGCAGTGCATCTGGCTTAGCTCTTGCCTTAGATAAACCTTTATATGGCGTTAATCATCTATCTGCCCATATTGCAGTTGATCAATTAGATAATGATGTAGTAATGCAACCTACTATTGCATTATTAGTAAGTGGTGGGCACTCATCAATTTTGCAGGTAAATAACCTAGCTAAAGATGTAATTGTTAAGGGTGCAACAATTGATGATGCAGCAGGTGAGGCCTTTGACAAGATTGCCCGGATTATGGGACTTGGCTTTCCAGGTGGTCCAGTAATTGATAAGCAAGCAGTAAGTGGTGGTAGGGATGCAATTAATTTTCCGCGTGGCTTAACCCAAAGTACTGATTTAGAAAAGCATCCTTATGATTTTTCATTCTCTGGACTTAAAACAGCTGTTTCAAGATATTTGCAACAAACTCCAAATTATAAAAAGAGTGATGTTGCTGCCTCATTTCAAGAGGCGGTAGTTGATGTTTTAATTAGTAAATCTCTATCTGCTTGCAAAGAGAGTGGAATTGATAGATTGGTAATTGCCGGCGGTGTTGCGGCAAATAGCAGGCTACGTGAATTAGCAAAGCAAAGGTGTGAGTTGAGCAAGGTTGAGCTGCGAATCCCACCAATTGGCTTATGCACCGACAATGGTGCGATGGTGGCAGCGATGGGTAGTTTGGCGATAAGCCAGGGCGTAGCACCCTCGCAGATAGGTATAAGCGCTGATTCAGCAGCCTCAATCGCTCAAGTGATCTGGTAATTACCTCTTAATTTGCCCTTGCGCAGTGCGCCCTTTAAAGTTGGCTTTAGCACTCTAAGCCCCCGTGTGCTAATTCATCAGATGGGGTACTTCAGAGGGTAATACCGAATCTAAGAAGGAGAAATCAGGATGGCAATTTCAATTAAGCCACTAGAAGATCGCATTGTTGTTAAAGCAAATGAGGCAGAGCAAAAGACTGCATCTGGATTAGTAATTCCAGATACTGCTAAAGAAAAACCACAAGAGGGAACTGTTATGGCNGTNGGCCCTGGCCGTTTTGAAAACGGAAATCGCCTTCCATTAGATATTAAAGAGGGTGATGTCGTGCTTTACTCAAAGTATGGCGGCACTGAGGTTAAGTACAACAATGAGGAGTACTTAGTACTTTCNTCCCGTGATGTNCTAGCAATTATTGCAAAGAAGTAAGCCGTGGGTAAATCACTTCAATTTGATGAAGCNGCGCGCCGTGCGATGGAGCGTGGTGTAAATATNCTGGCTGACACAGTCAAGGTAACACTTGGGCCTAAGGGTCGAAATGTAGTTATTGCTAAAAGCTATGGCGCACCTTTAATTACCAATGATGGTGTAACAATTGCCAAAGAGATTGAGTTATCAGATCCNGCAGAGAATATGGGNGCTCAACTTGTTAAGCAGGTTGCTGAAAANACNAATGATGTAGCTGGTGATGGAACGACTACTGCAACAGTTTTAGCTCAAGCAATGGTTAAAGAGGGTCTGCGCAACCTAGCTGCAGGTGCTCAACCAATGGAGCTTAAGTATGGAATTGAAAAAGCGGTCGCAGCTATTACTGAGGCACTTCGCAAAAACTCAACTGCAGTTAGTGGAAAATCTCAGATTGCAGATGTTGCAACTATTTCAGCCCAAGATAAAGCAATTGGNGATCTAATTGCAGAGGCGATGGATAAGGTTGGCAAAGATGGCGTTATNACCGTTGAAGAGTCATCAACAACTGGACTTGAGCTTGAGTTCACTGAAGGTATGCAATTTGATAAGGGTTATATCTCGCCATACTTTGTTACCGATGCCGATCGCATGGAGACAATCTTGGAGGATGCTTACATCCTTATCTCAGGACAGAAGATCTCAGCATTAGGTGAGATTTTGCCAGTTCTTGAAAAGGTTGCCCAAGCAAGTAAGCCATTATTAATTATTGCCGAAGATGTTGAGGGTGAAGCACTTTCAACATTAGTGGTTAACCGCATGCGCGGCACCTTTGCCTCAGCAGCTGTTAAAGCACCAGGCTTTGGTGATCGTCGTAAATCAATGTTGCAAGACATTGCAATATTAACTGGCGGTCAGGTTATCTCAGCTGAGGTTGGCTTAAAGCTTGAGCAAATTGATATCGAAATGCTTGGTAAAGCTCGCCGGATTGTTATTTCAAAAGATAACACCACAATTGTTGATGGTGCTGGTAATAAGGCTGATGTGGCATCTCGAGTAACTGAGATCCGCCGCGAGATTGAAAACACCGACTCTGATTGGGATCGCGAAAAACTACAGGAGCGAGTTGCAAAACTTGCTGGTGGTGTTTGCGTAATCAAAGTTGGCGCACATACTGAGGTTGAGTTAAAAGAGAAGAAGCATCGTCTTGAAGATGCAATCTCTGCAACTAGAGCAGCTGTTGAAGAGGGAATTGTTGTTGGCGGAGGCGCTGCATTAGTTCATGCAGCTGCAGCACTCGATAATGATTTGGGCTTTGAGGGTGATCGCGCAGTTGGTGTTCGTCTTGTGCGTAAAGCATGTGATGAGCCACTTCGTTGGATTGCTGAAAATGCTGGCCAAGAAGGTTATGTTGTTGTCTCTAAGGTTCGCACCATGAAACCAAACGAGGGCTTTAATGCTTACTCTGAGCAGTACACCGATCTGGTTAAAGAGGGTGTAATTGATCCAGTTAAGGTAACTAGATCAGCACTTGCAAATGCGGCATCAATTGCAGCAATGTTTATAACCACTGAAGCCTTAGTCTTTGAAACTCCAGAGGAGAAGAAGGAAGAGGCATCAGGACACGGTCATTCACATGGAGCAGGCGGTCATTCGCACTAATTAAGCAAAGAAATTAAATAGAGGCTTTGGTTCTGCAGTAACTAGAAATCGACTAATATTAATCGGTGAAAGTTATTACGCTAGCTGTTGATTGTGGCGGCACTGGGATCAAGGCCTCTGTGCTTGATGAAAGTGGCGATGTTTTAATTGATTTTCCATATTTAAAAACACCTTACCCAATATCTCCTAATCTCTTACAGGCAATTATTAAAGATTTTGTAGTTGCAGATCATCGAATAAATCGGGTAACAGTTGGCCTGCCAGGCATGATTCGAAATGGCAAAGTTATTGTAATTCCGCATTATATAAATCATCGCGGGCCAAGAGGTATCGTTGATCCACACCTTAAAAAAGCTTGGTATGGCTTTGATATGCAGGCGGCGCTAAATAAGAAATTAAAGTTNCCAACCTTAGTTTTAAATGATGCTGAGATTCATGGTGCCTCTGTGATTACTGGCAAAGGATTAGAAACTGTTCTTACCTTTGGTACCGGGCTAGGGTGCGCAATATTTAATGATGGCAAGTTAGCTCCCCACCTTGAGATATCTCACGCCACTATTCGTTATGGCAAATCAATTGATGCTTGGATTGGTGAGATTTCTAGGCGGCGAATGGGAAATCAATTATGGTCTCGCCGGGTTAAAGCATTAATTGAAGAGTTATATCCAATGATTGTGTGGGATAAGTTATATATCGGTGGTGGTAATTCATCAAGGATTAGTAAATCAGCACTTAGAAGCTTTGATTACAAGGTAAAGATAATTCCTAACTCAGCCGGAGTCACCGGCGGCGTTAAAGCTTGGGATTTAAGAGCGTAAATTTCAACACTTTACTTACAACAGATACGATTGGTTATATGTCCGATATTGAATTAGGTCCGGGTAAGAGAGCCCGGGCGGCATACTCCTTTGATGAGATTGCAATAGTTCCATCTCGGCGAACTCGTGATTTAGAGGAAGTTTCAATCTCTTGGCAGATTGATGCATATAAATTTGAATTACCATTTATAGCAGCTCCCATGGATTCAGTTGTATCACCTGAGACAGCAATTGCTATTGGCAAAGCTGGAGGTCTTGGTGTTTTAAATCTTGAGGGTATTTGGAGCAGGTATGAGGATGCTGAAAAACAATTAGCCCAGATGGCAAAACTGCCAGAGGATAAAGCAATTAAGCGGATGCAAGAGATCTACGCCGCCCCTATTCAGCCAACCTTAATTAAAGAGCGATTAGCCCAAATTCGCGCCGCTGGTGTCACTGTTGCAGGAGCATTATCACCACAGCGAACTGCAGAGTTTCATAAAGTGGTCTTAGATGCTGGCGTTGATATCTTTGTTATTCGAGGCACCACAGTTTCAGCAGAGCATGTTTCTGATAAGACGGCGCCCCTTAACCTAAAGAAGTTTATTTATGATTTAGATGTTCCAGTAATTGTCGGTGGCTGCGCAACCGCACAAGGAGCACTGCATTTGATGAGATCAGGTGCTGCCGGAGTGTTAGTTGGTTTTGGTGGTGGCTCTGCCCACACAACAAAGAGGGTCTTAGGAATATCAGTTCCAATGGCCTCCGCCGTTGCAGAGGTTGCATCTGCCAGGCGTGATTACCTAGATGAGTCTGGTGGACGATATGTGCATGTAATTGCTGATGGCTCAGTTGGTTCAAGTGGTGAGATTGCAAAAGCTGTTGCATGTGGCGCCGATGCGGTAATGATGGGTTCACCTCTTGCTAAAGCAAGTGAGGCACCAGGTGCTGGTTGGCATTGGGGACTTGAGGCACATCACGGGGAACTTCCAAGAGGTAATAGAGTTCAAGTTGGCACAGTTGGCACATTAAGTGAGGTATTAACTGGTCCATCACACACCTCTGATGGCTCCATGAATCTCTTTGGCGCTCTACGCCGCTCTATGGCTACCTGCGGATACTCTGATCTAAAAGAGTTCCAACGTGTTGAGGTAGTAGTTCAACCGTAGTTTAAGACTGTGAAATCACTTAGAGTTAGATAGTAAAGCGCGATAATGAGAATTATTCTTTTACTTAACTAAAGTATTGAATTAAACTTAAAGCATGAAAAAGACAGAGAAAAAGCAATCGCTATTGCAGCTGTGTTTTTTATTTCTACTTCAATCTTTTCACCACTTGCATCTGCAGCTCCTTCAAAAGCACCAAAGACAGTTAGTTGTAAGGTAACAAAAGCAAAAGGTCATACCGCTAAAAATATAACCCCACCTGAGGTTAAGGGGCCATTTAAAAATAAGACCTTCACATTTACTACAAACTGTGGTGATGTAGTGATCGAGGCAGATGGTAAAAATGCCCCAGTAACAGTTTTTGCTTTATCAGCACTAGCAAATGGTGGTTTTTTTGATCAGTCGCTATGCCACCGGCTAACTACTAATAATATTTATGTTTTGCAATGCGGTGATCCAACTGCAACTGGATCTGGCGGACCAAATTTTTCTTACCGAGATGAAAATCTACCTAAAGCCATTGAGGCAAACTATCCAGCAGGGGTAGTTGCAATGGCTAACTCCGGTCCTTCAACAAATGGCAGTCAGTTTTTTATTGTTTATGAAGACACATCACTGCCGCCTAGCTACACAATTTGGGGCAAGGTAACTAAAGGACTTGAAATAATTCAAGCAATCGCAAAAGATGGAGTAGTTGGTGATAAAACCGATGGCACGCCTAAACAAAAAATTGCTATTGAAAAAGTAAGGGTTCGTTAATTAGTATTAACAATCTTAAACACCTCAGCAACTGATCCAGTCGGTAGATTATTTGCGAGTGCATTTCGCTCACCCCACTCGCGAACCATATTTTCTAGATTTTCATTATGAGCAGTCTGACTAACATGTGAGTGCAACGCCTTCATCTTCTTATCAAAGGTTGTTGTGATGTCAACAAAGTGATCTGGGTTTTGAGTAGACATAACCCAAACCTCTTTTACTCGCCAAGGCTCTAACCCTTCATTCTTTAATAAATCTTCAAATGCAAAAGTATTTCGGGCATCTGGATAAACCGCCTGAATTGCCGCCTCACCTGCTGCCATATGATCTGGATGGGATGCAAATAAACGATCCCAATTTCGATCTGGTGATTGGATAACCATTCGATCAGGTTTAGTAATGCGAATTTGACGCACAATATCTTTACGTAATTCAATTGTNGGAACTAGCCAACCATCACGGTAATTTAAAAAAGTTATATCGCTAACACCAACTGCTAGCCCTGCTTCACGCTGCTCTCGTTGGCGAATCTTTGGCATTTCNTCCCNNGNNACAGTTGGATCCTCCCCGCCTTGATCACCATTTGTGCAGATGCAGTATGAGACTTTGATTCCTTTAGCGCTCCAAAGTGCAATAGTTCCCGCTGCGCCNAAATCACAATCATCTGGATGTGCTGTTACTACTAATACTNGCTCGATCTCACTGTCATTTAATGGCTCCATCTGCGCAAGATTACCTCAGCAATTACCCCTGTCTTACCCACCGATAGACTTACCAATATGCCCGCACTAACCGATGGTTTAAATACTCAACAATTAGCAGCGGTTAAACATGAAGGCTCNCCATTATTGGTTGTAGCAGGTGCTGGCTCTGGCAAAACAAGAGTTTTAACAAGGCGGATTGCCTATCTACTTGCCGAGCGCAATGTTGCACCATATGAGGTATTAGCAATCACCTTCACAAATAAAGCAGCTGGTGAGATGAAGGAACGGGTTGCGCAATTAGTAGGTGATCGCGCCAAGATGATGTGGGTATCAACCTTTCACTCAGCATGTGTTCGTATTTTGCGTAAAGAGGCATTATTACTTGGCTATACCAATTCATTTACTATCTATGATCAAAGTGACTCACTACGTTTAATTACCTTAGTAATGCGAGATATGAACTTAGATGCAAAGCGTTATGCCCCGCGCGGTGGCTTCATTAATCTCACAAGCAAAAAATGAGTTAATGGGACCAGCTGATTATTTAAATCAAGCCAAAGATCAATTTCAAGAGATTGTGGCACAAGTATTTGCTATCTATCAAAAGCGATTAACTGGTGCTAACTCAATGGATTTTGATGATTTAATTGCAAAGACAGTTGAAGTTTTGCAGCGATACCCAGATGCTCGGTCAAAGTATCGCTCCCGTTTTAAGCATATTTTAGTTGATGAGTATCAGGATACAAATCATGCGCAATATATTTTAATTAAAGAGTTAGTAGGCAGTGAAATAGAAGGTTTTCCAATTGCTGAGCTTTGTGTGGTGGGAGATGCTGATCAATCAATCTACGCATTTCGGGGGGCTAATATTCGTAATATCCTGCAATTTGAAGCAGATTATCCAAATGCTAAGACAATTTTATTAGAGCAAAATTACCGCTCGACACAAAATATTTTAAATGCTGCCAATGCAGTTATTGCAAATAATGATAATCGCAAAGAGAAGAACCTATGGTCAGATGCTGGAACTGGCTCAATGATTATTGGCCATATTGCCGAGAGTGAGCATGATGAGGCAGATTTTGTGGTACGCGAGATAGATAGGTTGCGAGATTTAGGAAGTTCAAACCCAGGAGATACCGCTATTTTTTACCGCACCAACGCCCAATCTCGTGTTTTTGAAGAGGTTTTTATGCGGGTAGGAATTCCATACAAAGTAGTAGGTGGAGTTAGATTTTATGAGCGAAAAGAGATTAAGGATTTTCTAGCTTATTTGCGAGTGATTGTTAATCCAAATGATGAGGTATCGATGCGGCGGATTATTAATACTCCTAAACGCGGTATTGGTGATCGAGCACTTGATTTAGTAGATCTCTATGCACAAGCTAACAACTTAAGTTTTTGGCAATCATTATGTGAGGTTGAGAAGAATCAGGAGATTGCCCAAAGATCCTCCGCCTCCTTAATTGAGTTTGTTAAATTAATTCAATCATTACAAACATTAGTTGAGGCAAAGACTAGGCCATCTGTTATTGCGCAAGCTGTTTTAGAACAATCTGGATTATTAACTGAGTTATCAGAGAGTAAAGATCCACAAGATGAGGTTAGAGTTGAAAANTTAGAGGAGTTAGTTGCAGTTGCAACTGAGTATGAAGAGGGTGAGGTTGATGAGGGAGAAGAAATTTCACTAGTAGGTTTCCTAGAGGATGTTTCCCTCGTNGCAGATGCTGATCAAATTCCAGAGGGTGAAGATCATGGTGGNGTGGTAACAATGATGACACTTCACACTGCAAAGGGACTTGAGTTTCCAACTGTTTTTTTNACTGGAATGGAGGAGGGAGTATTTCCGCACTCTAGAACACTTGGTGATCCAGATGAGTTACAAGAGGAGCGCCGCCTGGCCTATGTTGGATTAACAAGAGCAAGAGAGAACTTATTTATTACAAGAGCTGAGTATCGCTCATCTTGGGGGGCACCAAATTACAATGCAGCATCTAGATTTTTAAGTGAGATTCCAGATTCGGTGATTGAATGGAATCAAGCGCAAGAAAAAGCTTCACCAATTAAATCAACAATCAGGCGTTCATTTACCGCTCCTAAACCAACTGGCAAAGTTAGTAACACTATGAAGTTAGAGGTTGGTGAGCGGGTATCACATGACACCTTTGGTTTAGGAACTGTGATTGATGTGACTGGTGAGGGTGATCGAGCAGAGGCAACCATTAATTTTGGCTCATTAGGAGAGAAGCGGCTGCTGCTTAGATATGCACCAGTTGAAAAATTATAAATATATTGCTTATCTCATTACTATTACACCTTACAGAGTTAAATTTGATCGGGGATAATTAGTGGATCTTTTTGAGTATCAAGCACGCGATCTATTTCAATCCCATCAAATTCCAGTATTAGCTGGCGCGGTTGCTACTACCGCAGATGAGGCAGAGGCTGCTGCAAGTAAAATTGGTGGCAAAGTTGTTATTAAGGCGCAGGTAAAGGTTGGTGGCAGAGGCAAAGCAGGTGGTGTAAAGCTTGCCGATAATGCAGCTGATGCAAAAGAAAAAGCTAAAGCAATTTTAGGTATGGATATTAA